>Ga0209370_1000139_pt1 | contig 149770 bp, 109 predicted proteins | sample AgamicAtPrz_FD_187164 | JGI IMG/M metagenome (GOLD analysis project Ga0209370, IMG submission 187164) | Agave microbial communities from Guanajuato, Mexico - At.P.rz (SPAdes) (version 2) | ecosystem: Host-associated > Plants > Phyllosphere > Phylloplane/Leaf | place: Guanajuato, Mexico...
CCTCCAGAGCACTTGGATCGCCCAACCCGCGCAACCCGTCAACCACACCAGCGTGAACACATGCAGCGCCAGCCGCACGCCCACCGGCTTCACGTAATCCATCCAGATGTCGCGCACGCCGACCCACGCGTGATACGCCAGCGAGACGATCAGGCCGAAGGTCAGGAACTTCATCCATTGCTTGCTGAAGATGCCGGCCCACAGGTCGTAGCCCAGCGGCTGGCTGGTGAACAGCACCTGCGCCAGCAGCACGAGGGTGAACAGCGCCATGAGCAGCGCGGTGGCGCGCTGGGCCATCCAGTCGCGCAGGCCGTAATGCGCACCGGTGACGATGCGCTTGCTTCCGTAGGTTGTCATTGTTGATTTGCCTCTTGGGTCAATCGTCGGGATTCATCCCGGTCGCGCGAGCCGAGCCGCGCGCCGGCGGCGGGATCAGTACAGGCCGAAGAGCTTGGCGCCGAGCGCGATCGTCAGCACCACGGACAGCACCAGCGTCACGATGGCGCTGCTCTTGCCTTGCTGCTTGCTGACGCTGTGGGTCGCATCCATCCACAGATGGCGCACGCCCGCGATGAAGTGGTGGAGGTAGCCCCAGATCAGGGCCAGCGTCACCAGCTTGATGAACCAGCCCGGCAGGAAACCGATGCCCGAGACGAAGGCCGCGGTGAAGGTCTCGTAAGAGATCTCCGACGTGAGGCTGGTGTCGAACATCCAGATCACGAACGGGAGCAGGAAGAACATCAGCAGGCCGCTGATGCGGTGCAGGATCGAGACGATGCCCGCCGGCGGCAGGCGATAGCCAACGATCTGCGTGACATGGATGTTGGTGTAGACCGGTCGATTCTTCTTGGTGGCTTGGGTGGCGTCCGTCATGTCCGACCTTGTAATCAATGTGAAACCCGAAGATTTTATGGCAACGCAACACCCCGGAAGGGTGTCCTGGGCGCATGTCGTTTTCATGCGGTGCCATGAAAACGTCATCGCCGCAACGCGAATGCATCAGTTCAGGTCGTTGCGATAGAAGTGATGAGTAGTGTTGTAGAGGCCGCGGCGCAACTCCACCGGCTTGTCGCCGTAGGTGAAGGCCAGGCGCTCGACGCTCAGCAGCGGACTGCCGGGCGCCACCTGCAGCAGCGCGGCGGCGTCTTCCTCCGCCGCGACCGCCCGGATCTTTTCCTGCGCGCGAATCATCGGCACGCCGAATTCGGTTTCAAGCAGGCTGTAGAACGGCCCGCGATGCTCCAGCAGCCGCTCCGCCGTCAGCCCCTTGAACAGGGCGCCGGGCAGCCAGATGTCGTCCAGCACGACCGGCTGGCCGCCGCTGTGCAGCAGGCGGCGGATCTCGATGACCGGGTCGCCGGCGCGCAGCTGCATCAGCTTGGCGATGAAGGCCGGCGCGCGCTGGCGCTTGCAGTCCAGCAGCTGGCGCCCGAGCGACGCGGCGGCATCGCCGTCAGGCGTCAGGCGCAGGAAGCGGTATTGCTGCTGCTGTTCCGCATGGGTGGCGACGAAGGTGCCCTTCCCTTGCTTGCGGACCAGCAGGTTGTCGGCGGCGAGTTCATCGACGGCCTTGCGGACGGTGCCCTGGCTCACCCCGAAGCGGGCGGCCAGGTCCATCTCGCTGGGGATGGTCTCGCCCGCCTTCCACTCGCCGGCCTGCAGGCCCTTGAGGATCAGCCCCTTGATCTGGCGATACAGCGGGCTGAACGACGGCGCGGCTTCCGCGCGCGCCAGCTCATTGAGCGGCGTGACGGGGTGAACCGGGGCGGCGGGGGGCGACATGGGGCGCGATTCGAGCACAACTGCCGTGCGAGCGTCCATCCTCCGGGGGGAGTCCGAGAAGATTAGTCTTATATAAGACACAAGAGTGTCAGTTTCACGCAATGGTCGCCCGCTAATTTGGGGGCGACTCCCCACACCGGTGGGCGAAGAAGACCCTATCGCGATCCGTGCCGCCACCGTGCTGGCCTACACTTGCCGCCGCTGGCGCGGACCGCGCCTCCCGCATCATTCACTCGCACTTCCCCGGAGACTTCTGATGAGCAAGAAACCCGTTCGCGTCGCCGTCACCGGCGCCGCCGGCCAGATCGGCTACGCCCTGCTGTTCCGCATCGCCAGCGGCGAGATGCTGGGCAAGGACCAGCCCGTCATCCTGCAGCTGCTGGAGATCCCGGACGAGAAGGCCCAGAACGCGCTCAAGGGCGTGATCATGGAACTGGAAGACTGCGCCTTCCCGCTGCTGGCCGGCATCGAGGCGCACAGCGACCCGATGACCGCCTTCAAGGACACCGACTACGCGCTGCTGGTCGGCGCCCGTCCGCGCGGCCCGGGCATGGAGCGTTCGGACCTGCTGGCCGCCAACGCCCAGATCTTCACCGTGCAGGGCAAGGCGCTGAACGCCGTGGCCTCGCGCAACGTCAAGGTGCTGGTGGTCGGCAACCCCGCCAACACCAACGCCTACATCGCGATGAAGTCGGCCCCGGACCTGCCGGCCAAGAACTTCACCGCCATGCTGCGCCTGGACCACAACCGCGCCGCCTCGCAGATCGCCGCCAAGACCGGCAAGCCGGTCGCCGGCATCGAGAAGCTGGCCGTGTGGGGCAACCACTCGCCGACGATGTACGCGGACTACCGCTACGCCACCATCGACGGCCAGTCGGTCAAGGCCCTGATCAACGATGAAGAGTGGAACCGCACCACCTTCCTGCCGACCGTGGGCAAGCGCGGCGCCGCGATCATCGCCGCGCGCGGCCTGTCGTCGGCCGCCTCGGCCGCCAATGCCGCCATTGACCACATGCGCGACTGGGCCCTGGGCACCAACGGCAAGTGGGTCACGATGGGCATCCCGTCGGACGGCTCGTACGGCATCCCGAAGGAAGTCATGTTCGGCTACCCGGTGACCGTCGAGAACGGCGAGTACAAGATCGTCCAGGGCCTGGAGATCGACGCCTTCTCGCAAGAGTGCATCAACAAGACGCTGAACGAGCTGCTGGAAGAGCAGAACGGCGTCAAGCATCTGCTGTAAGCCGCGCGAGGGCCCGCAGGGGCCCGCGCACCGCTTCCGCTGAGCGACACTCGACGGGCCGGCCTTTCGCAAGAAGGCCGGCCCTTCTTCCTTCCAGAGTTCAACCCCTCCCGCCGTCATCGCATGAGCACGCTCCTCCACCCCGCCGACGCCCTGTTCGAAGACGGCCAGGCGCCCGTCGTCCTGCCGGTCGTCGACCATTACTGCGGCGTCGAGGCCCGCATGATCAAGAGCCTGGAGCTGCAGGCGCGAATGGGCCCGGTCTTCGACATCACGCTGGACTGCGAGGACGGCGCGCCCGTCGGCGGCGAGGCCGAGCACATGCTGCTGGTGCTGCACCTGCTCAACGGCTCGCTCAATGCGCATGGCCGCGTCGGCGTGCGCGTGCATCCGTTCAACCACCCGGCCTTCGAAGCGGACGTGGAGGCGGTCATCGCCGGCGGCGGCGAGAAGCTCGCCTTCCTGATGATCCCCAAGCCCGAAGGCATCGCGGACCTGGACCGCGCCATCGCCTTCATCGACGACTGCCTCAAGCGCCACGCGATCCGCAAGCCGCTGCCGCTGCACACGCTGATCGAGACCCACGGCGCGCTGCGCGACGTGATGGCGATCGCGGCACACCCGCGCATCGAGTCGCTGTCGTTCGGGCTGATGGACTTCGTGTCGGCGCATCGCGGCGCGATCCCGCGCTCCGCGCTGACGGTCGAGGGCCAGTTCACCCATCCGCTGGTGCGGCGCGCCAAGCTGTCCATCGCGGCGGCCGCGCATGCCTATGCGAAGACGCCGTCGCACTGCGTGGTGACCGAGTTCAAGAGCGAGCGCGCGATCCAGTCCGCCGCCGAGCGCGCCGCGCGCGAGTTCGGCTACACGCGGATGTGGAGCATCCACCCGAACCAGATCCAGCCCATCATCGATGCCTTCGCGCCGAGCGTGGCCGAGATCGACGAGGCCATCGAGATCCTGCAGGCCGCCCAGGCGGCGCAATGGGCGCCGATCCAGCACCGCGACATGCTGCATGACCGCGCCAGCTACCGCCTGTTCTGGCACCTGCTGCAGCGCGCGCACGGCACCGGACAGAACCTGCCGACGGAGGTCGCGCAGGCCTGGTTCGCGCCGCGGCCGTCGCCGCTTTGACGCGTCGACGCCGCAGTGGCGGGCCGCTCGCGCGCCGGGCGCAACAATGTGCAATCGCCCATCCGTGCAGCACTTCACGCGCCGCGGACCACCACGGCGAAAAAGCGGCGTCACGCCTCGCGCCGCGACGCGCACAACCGGTGAAGACCCTAGCGTCGATCAACGGTTTGACACATTAAATGCGGGTTTTGCGGGACGAGGCCGCGGTGACAATTGCGCATCGCCGCCTGTCGGCGTTTGTTTTTCGGCCACCTGCATCGGCTGGTGTTTCCAGGTCCCTCTTCCCCATTCCCAGAATGCGACTGACCGCCCTCCTCCTGTCCGGCGCCGCTGCCGCCGCGCTGACCCTGACCGCCGGCCTCGCCGCCGCTCAGCCCGACCCGAATGCCGGCAGCAAGGCCGCACCGGCCAAGGCCGCGAAGCCCGCCGCCGGCAAGTCGACGGCCAAGAAACCCGCCGCCAAGACCCCGCCGCCCCCGCCCCCGCTGCCGGAGGCGAACGAGGAGCAACTGGCCGCCGCCAAGCGCGCCTACCTCGGCCTGTACGAGTGCGAATTCAAGCAGTCCGTCACCATCGCTCCCGATGAGAAGCACGCGGGCTACATCAACGTCGGCTTCAAGAAGGACACCTTCACGATGAAGCCGGTGCTGTCGTCGACCGGCGCCCTGCGCCTGGAGGACGTCACCGGCCGCACGCTGATGGTCCAGATCGCCAACAAGTCGATGCTGCTGGACGTCAAGGCCGGCCAGCGCCTGGTCGACGAATGCGTCCACCCGGAACAGCGCGCCGCCATCGAGGCCGCCCGCGCCGCGTCGGCGCCCGCCGGCCCCGGCCTGGGCATCGCGCCAAGCGCGAACTGAGCCTCGTGCCCCGATCAAGCCGCCCTCGAGGCGGCTTTTTCACGCCTGTTCGCCACCGCTTCCCCCAGCGCGGACCTCGGGCTTGCGCACGCCGGGCTGGATTTCGCGAGCCGAAAGTACGTACAATTCATGCATACTTTCCGATTCATACCGCGCCGGCGACGAGCCGCGACCGGTCATGAAATCGCCAAGGCCGTCGCCTAATCTCCCAGGATCGCCAGGAGCACGCATGGAAGCCACCGTCGCCGAACGAGGTCAGATCACCCTGCCCAAGGCCGTGCGGGACGCCCTGGGGCTGACCAAGGGCACCACCCTCAAGGTGGAACTCGACGGGGCTCGCATCATCCTGCGCAAGAACGTCGACGACGCCATCTCCCGCGCCCGCGGCCGTTTCAAGCTGCCCGAAGGCACCTCGACCGACGACGTCATGCGCGACCTGCGCGGTCGCACGCCGGACCAGTCCTTCGACGAACCCACCGACGCCTGATCCGATGATCGCCGTCGACAGCTCCGTCCTCATCGACCTCCTGGGCGACGCCCCGGGCGCCGACGCCGCCGAGGCCGCGCTGCGCCTGGCGCTGTCCAGCGGCCCGGTGGTGCTCTGCGACGTCGTGCTGTCGGAGGTGACGGCCGGCCTGGGCCATGGCTCCGAGGTGATGGATGCGCTGGAGGAGATGGGCCTGCGCTTCCTGGCCATCGACCAGCGCGCGGCGATCCGCGCCGGTGAGATGCAACGCAAGTTCAAGCAACGGCTGGCCGACAAGGGGGCGTCTTCCGGCGCGCCCGAGGCCGCCGCCACGCGGGCGATGCCCGACTTCCTGGTGGGTGCGCACGCGATGCTGCAGTGCGACGGCCTGATCACCCGGGACCAGGGCTTCTTCCGAGACTATTTCAAGGGCCTCAAGGTCATCGTGCCCAGCGCACCCTGACCCCGAGGCCGATTCCCCCGACCCGCTTTTTGACCCAAGCAGAGACCACGAAGACTGGAGTTCGCATGCTGCAAGCCTACCGCCAACACGAAGCCGAACGCGCCGCGCTCGGCATCCCGCCGCTGCCACTCGACGCGAAGCAGGTTGCCGCGCTGATCGAGCTCATCAAGACCCCGCCGGCCGGCGAAGAGGCCTTCCTGCTGGACCTGCTGACCCACCGCGTGCCGCCGGGCGTGGATGACGCCGCCAAGGTCAAGGCCAGCTTCCTGGCCGCCGTCGCGCATGGCGACCTGAAGGTCGGCCTGGTCTCCAAGGCCAAGGCCACCGAGCTGCTGGGCACCATGGTGGGCGGCTACAACGTGCATCCGCTGATCGAGCTGCTGGACGACGCCGAAGTCGCCGGCGTCGCCGCCGACGGTCTGAAGAAGACCCTGCTGATGTTCGACTACTTCAACGACGTCGCCGCCAAGGCCAAGGCGGGCAACGCCAAGGCCAAGGAAGTGATGCAGAGCTGGGCCGACGCCGAGTGGTTCACCTCGCGTCCGGAAGTCGAGAAGAAGATCACCGTCACCGTCTTCAAGGTGCCGGGCGAGACCAACACCGACGACCTGTCGCCCGCGCCCGACGCGTGGAGCCGTCCGGACATCCCGCTGCATTACCTGGCGATGCTGAAGAACACCCGCCCCGACGCGGCCTTCAAGCCCGAGGAGGACGGCAAGCGCGGCCCGATGCAGTTCATCGAGGACCTGAAGAAGAAGGGCCACGTCGTGGCCTACGTCGGCGACGTCGTCGGCACCGGCTCGTCGCGCAAGTCGGCGACCAACTCGGTGATCTGGGCCACCGGCCAGGACATCCCGTTCGTCCCCAACAAGCGCTTCGGCGGCGTGACGCTGGGCGGCAAGATCGCGCCGATCTTCTTCAACACGCAGGAAGACTCGGGCTCGCTGCCGATCGAGGTCGACGTGTCCAAGCTGGAGATGGGCGACGTCATCGACGTACTGCCCTATGACGGCAAGCTGGTGAAGAACGGCGAGACCGTCGCCGAGTTCAAGCTCAAGAGCGACGTGCTGTTCGACGAAGTCCGCGCCGGCGGCCGGATCAACCTGATCATCGGCCGCTCGCTGACCGCCAAGGCGCGCGAGTTCCTGGGCCTGCCCGCCTCCACCCTGTTCCGCCTGCCGCAAGCCCCGGCCGAATCGAAGGCCGGCTTCACGCTGGCGCAGAAGATGGTGGGCCGCGCCGTCGGCCTGCCGGAAGGCCAGGGCGTGCGCCCGGGCACCTACTGCGAGCCCAAGATGACGACGGTCGGTTCGCAGGACACGACCGGCCCGATGACCCGCGACGAGCTGAAGGACCTGGCCTGCCTGGGCTTCTCGGCCGACCTGGTGATGCAGTCCTTCTGCCACACCGCGGCGTATCCGAAGCCGGTGGACGTGAAGACGCACCGCGAGCTGCCCGCCTTCATCTCCAACCGCGGCGGCGTGTCGCTGCGTCCGGGCGACGGCGTGATCCACAGCTGGCTGAACCGCCTGCTGCTGCCCGACACCGTCGGCACCGGCGGCGACTCGCACACGCGTTTCCCGATCGGCATCTCCTTCCCGGCCGGTTCGGGCCTGGTGGCCTTCGGCGCCGCGACCGGCGTGATGCCGCTGGACATGCCGGAATCGGTGCTGGTGCGCTTCAAGGGCGAGATGCAGCCGGGCGTGACGCTGCGCGACCTGGTCCACGCGATCCCGCTGTACGCGATCAAGGCCGGTCTGCTGACCGTCGCCAAGGCCGGCAAGAAGAACATCTTCTCGGGCCGCATCCTGGAGATCGAGGGCTTGCCCGACCTGAAGGTCGAGCAAGCCTTCGAGCTGTCCGACGCCTCGGCCGAGCGCTCGGCCGCCGGCTGCACGATCAAGCTGAATCCGGCGCCGATCAAGGAGTACCTCAGCTCCAACATCGTGCTGATGAAGAACATGATCGCCGACGGCTACGCGGACGCGAAGACGCTGCAGCGCCGCATCGAGAAGGTCGAGGCCTGGCTGGCCAAGCCGGACCTGCTGGAAGCGGACAAGGACGCCGAGTACGCCGCCGTCATCGAGATCGACCTGGCCGACATCACCGAGCCGATCGTCTGCTGCCCGAACGACCCGGACGACGCGAAGGTGCTGTCCGAAGTCGCCGGCACCAAGATCGACGAGGCCTTCATCGGCTCGTGCATGACCAACATCGGTCACTTCCGCGCGGCGGCCAAGCTGCTGGGCGGCCAGCGCGACATCCCGGTCAAGCTGTGGGTCGCGCCGCCGACCAAGATGGACCAGAGCGAGCTGATCAAGGAAGGCCATTACGCCGCCTTCGGCACCGCCGGTGCGCGCACCGAGATGCCGGGCTGCTCGCTGTGCATGGGCAACCAGGCGCAGGTCCGCGAGGGCGCGACGGTCATCTCGACCTCCACGCGCAACTTCCCCAACCGTCTGGGCAAGAACACCAACGTGTTCCTGGGCTCGGCCGAGCTGGCCGCGATCGCGTCCCGCCTGGGCCGCCTGCCGACCAAGGAGGAGTACCTCAAGGAAATGGGCGTCATCGATGCCGACAAGGCCAGCGTCTACCGCTACATGAACTTCGACCAGATCGAGGAATACGCGGAGACGGCGAAGTCGGTCGCCTGATCGGCCGGACCGTCGCGGACCACGGTCCGCGGCGACGCGGGGGATTTTGAGTCCCCTGCCCCCGCCAACGACAAGGGCCCGGAGGTGCGAACCTCCGGGCCCTTGTTCATGGTGAATCGACGGTGCGGACGGCGCGGCCCCCGTCCGGACGTCCAACGGCCGCTGCTGCGCCGCTGCTCAACCGCCGATCACGCCGCAGGCGATGCGCGCGCCGCCACCGCCCAGCGGGGCCGGATGGTCGGCGTGGTTGTCGCCGCCGGCATGGACCATCAAGGCATGGCCCTTGACCTCGTCGAGCTTGGTCAGTCGCGGCGACAGCACCGGATTGACCGCCTGCCCGTCCTGCGCGACGAACAGCGGCGGCAGGTCGCCCAGGTGGCCGTCGCCCCAGGGCTCGCCATGGCGCTTGCTGCCCTTGGGATCGAAGTGCCCGCCCGCCGCGCCGGCCGGGGTCACCGTGCCGTTGGTCGTGGCAGGCCCGCAGGACGGGTTCTCATGCACATGGAAACCATGCAGGCCGGCCGGCAGCCCCTGGAGCTGAGGATAGAAGGCCAGGCCATACGGCGTCTCGACGATGCGCACCGTGCCCGCCGAGGCGCCGGCCCCATCGGGCTGCGCGATGGCGAGGTTCACCGTCAGTTCGGCGGCATGCGCGGCCGTCAGGGCGGCACCGGACACGATCAGGCCCAGGCACAGGGACTTGGCGACTTTCATTCGAAACTCCTCTTCGGATGGACGGGAAAGGCGACCGGGCCGACGACGGCCATCGGTCGGGGCACCGGCCGGCGGGGAAGACCGGCGATGCGCCCTGGGGTCGAATGATCGTGCAACGGCGCGTCGCGCGCACGCTAACGAAGCGACGCGGCAGCCGCGCAACGCGCAGGGCAGCCCATCGTCGTCCGATGCTCACTGCTTGCTCACCCCACGCTCACCCAGCCTTCACACCCGCCTCGGGATGAAGGCGAAAGCGCAGCGTCAGAGTCCACCTCGGAGCACCACGTCAGAGCACCCCTCGCAGCGCCTCGGCCCTCGCCAGAACCCGCACCCACAGCCCGCGCAGCGCCTGGCATGCCACGTCGGCGCCCTCGACGCCGCCTTCGGACCGGCCGCTCCGCGCCGCGAGCACGCAGCGCTGGGCCGTCATGGCCAGCGCCGGGTCCAGGCGCGCAGCCCCGGCGCGACGCTCGCTTCGCGGTGCCAGTCCTTGCCGCCCGGGGCGGCGGGCCATCGCTTCGCCGCGTCGCGGACGAGGTCGATGACGGCATCGAGGACAACATCGATGACCATGGCTGTCTCCTGCGGCCTGCGCCGTCTGCTTGTCGCGTCCCGGCCCGTCGAGGGGCCGGAAGCGGCGGCGAGGTGCTCCGCGCCGGACCTGCCGGCCGGGGGCGCCCCGCCGCCCCTTCATGGCGCGTTCCTCGCGCCAGCCTTGTCCCCCGCCGATCAGGCGAGGTCGAAGCGGTCCAGGTTCATCACCTTCGTCCACGCGGCGACGAAGTCCCGGACGAACCGGCCCTGCGCGTCGGCGCTGCCGTAGACCTCGGCCAGCGCGCGCAGCACCGAGTTCGAGCCGAACACCAGGTCCACGCGGGTGCCGGTCCAGCGCGGCTGCCCGGTCTCGCGATCCAGGCCTTCGAACACGTCGGGGTCCTGCGCGCTCGCGCGCCACTGGGTCGACATGTCCAGCAGGTGGACGAAGAAGTCGTTGGTGAGCACGCCAGGCCGGTCGGTGAAGACGCCGTGCGACACGCCGCCGACATTGGCGCCGAGCACCCGCAGACCGCCGACCAGCGCCGTCATCTCCGGCGCGCCCAGCGTCAGCAACTGCGCCTTGTCGACGAGCAGCTCTTCCGCCGAGACGGTGAAGCGGGCCTTCTGGTAGTTGCGGAAGCCGTCGGCGACGGGCTCCAGCACCGCGAAGCCCTCGACGTCGGTCTGCGCCTGCGAAGCGTCGGTGCGGCCCGGGGTGAACGGCACCACGACCGCATGGCCCGCGGCCTGGGCCGCCTGCTCGATCGCGGCGACGCCGCCCAGCACGATCAGGTCGGCCAGCGAGACGCGCTTGCCGCCCGTCGCCGCCGCGTTGAAGTCGCGCTGGATGGTCTCGAGCGCCGACAGCACCTTGGCCAGTTGCGCCGGCTGGTTCGCTTCCCAGTCCTTCTGCGGCGCGAGGCGGATCCGCGCGCCGTTGGCGCCGCCGCGCTTGTCGGAGCCGCGGAAGGTCGAGGCGCTGGCCCAGGCGGTCGAGACCAGCTCGCTCACCGTCAGGCCGAACGCCAGGATCTGGGTCTTCAGCGCCGCGATGTCGGCCGCGTCGATCAGCGCGTGGTCGACGGCCGGCAGCGGGTCCTGCCAGAGCAGGTCCTCGGCCGGCACGTCCGGGCCCAGGTAGCGCGACTTCGGGCCCATGTCGCGGTGGGTCAGCTTGAACCAGGCGCGGGCGTAGGCATCGGCGAAGGCGGCCGGATCCTGATGGAAGCGGCGCGAGATCGGCTCATAGATCGGATCCATGCGCAGCGACAGGTCGGCCGTCGTCATCATCGGCGCGTGTTTACGCGACGGATCGTGCGCGTCCGGGATCATGTGCTCGGGCTTGACGTCCTTCGCCACCCACTGGTGGGCGCCCGCCGGGCTCTTGGTCAGCTCCCACTCGTAGCCGAACAGCATGTCGAAGTAGCCGTTGTCCCAGGTGGTCGGATTCGGCTTCCACGCGCCCTCGATGCCGCTGGTGGTGGTGTGCACGCCCTTGCCCGACTCGAACTGGTTGATCCAGCCCAGGCCCATCGCCTCGATCGGCGCGGCTTCCGGTTCCGGGCCGACCAGCTTCGGATCGCCGGCGCCATGCGCCTTGCCGAAGGTGTGGCCGCCGGCGACCAGCGCCACGGTCTCCTCGTCGTTCATGCCCATGCGGCCGAAGGTGTCGCGCACGTCGCGGCCCGAGGCCACCGGATCGGGCTTGCCGTCCGGGCCTTCCGGGTTCACGTAGATCAGGCCCATCTGCACCGCGGCCAGCGGCTTCTGCAGCTCGCGCTCGCCGGAGTAGCGGCTGTTCGGCTTGTCGCTGGTGGCCAGCCATTCGGTCTCGGCGCCCCAGTAGACGTCCTCCTCCGGCGCCCAGATGTCCTCGCGTCCGCCAGCGAAGCCGAAGGTCTTGAAGCCCATCGATTCCATCGCGACGTTGCCCGCCAGGATCATCAGGTCGGCCCAGGAGATCCGCTGCCCGTACTTGCGCTTGATCGGCCACAGCAGGCGGCGCGCCTTGTCGAGGTTGCCGTTGTCGGGCCAGCTGTTCAGCGGCGCGAAGCGCTGGTTGCCGGCGCTGGCGCCGCCGCGGCCGTCGGCGGTGCGATAGGTGCCGGCGCTGTGCCAGGCCATGCGGACGAACAGCCCGCCGTAGTGGCCCCAGTCGGCCGGCCACCAGGGCTGGGAATCGGTCATCAGCGCGGTCAGGTCGCGCTTGAGCGCCTCCAGGTCCAGGCGCTTGAATTCCTCGGCGTAGTTGAAGTCCTCGCCCATCGGATCGGACTTGGCCGAGAGCTGTCGCAGCACCGACAGGTTGAGCTGGTTGGGCCACCAGTCGCGGTTGGTCCGCGCCACCGGCGCGCTGCCATGCCCCATCACCGGGCACTTGCCTTGTTCACTCATCGCTTCTCCAGTTGTCTTGCTGCCGGCACCGCGTCGCCAAGATGTCGAGCCCTCCTCGACGCGGTGCTTCCTGTCCCCTGGGGTATCAGGGGTGGGGCGAGTATTTGCTATCGACAATCAGAGAGCCATTTGCAATTCCTAACGGCTTGGATAGCGGCAAGCTTGGAGAAGCTGGGGCTGGGTCACAGCCCCCGGACCATCTCCACATGCGCGATGCCGGCTTCCTCGAAGACCGGCCCGCGGCGCTGGAAGCCGGCGCGCGTGTAGAACCCTTCGGCGCTGAGCTGCGCGTGCAGCAGCACCTCGCGGTAGCCCTGCTCGCGGCCGGCCTGCATCAGCGCGTCCAGCACCTGGCGGCCGACGCGGCTGCCGCGCATCGGTGACAGCACCGCCATCCGGCCGATCTTGGCCACGCCCGGCACATGCTCCAGCAGCCGGCCCGTGGCCAGCGGCCGGCCCAGCCGGTTGTAGGCGACCGCGTGGGTGCAGCTCTCGTCGGCGGCGTCCCACTCCATCTCGGCGGGGATCTTCTGCTCCTCGACGAACACGGCCTGCCGGATGCGGTGCGCGTCCGCGCCCAGCGTCGCCCAGTTGCCCACGCGCGCGTCGGTCATCGGCTCGCCGCGCTCGAAGCCCAGCAGCAGCTCGCGCAGCGCCTGCGGCACCGCCTTGGGCACGCGCGCCACCGGATCGGCGAAGACATAGACCAGCTCACCATGCACCAGGCATTCGTCGCCGCGGAACACCGCGCAGCTGACCGTCAGCGAGGTCGTGCCGACGCGCTCGGTGCGCACGCCGATGTCCAGCAGCTCGTCGTAATGCGCCGAGCCCAGGTATTCGATCGTCGACTTGCGCACGAACAGGTCGCCCTCGAGCGCCTGCATCGTCGGCGCGTAGGGCAGCGCCAGCGCGCGCCAGTAGCCGCCCACCGCGGTGTCGAAGTAGGTCAGGTAATGGCCGTTGAAGACGATCTGCTGCGCGTCGATCTCGGCCCAGCGCACGCGCAGGCGTTCGAAGAAGCGGAAGCGGTCGCGCGCGAGCGCGGAGGCGGTGGTGCTGCTCATGCGGAGGCCCCGGTGGGGGTCGTGGAGGTCGTGGAAGTCACGGGGGCGGTGGCCGGCGCCGGCAGGCCGAAGGCGGTCCGGAGCGCATCGGCGCAGGCGTCCAGCGCCTGCTCGGCTTCGGGGATGCTGCGACCCATCTTGATGAAGTCGTGGGTCACGCCGCGGTACAGCTCCAGCCGCACCGTGTTGCCGCGGGCGCGCAGCAGGTCGGCGTAGGCGATGCCCTCGTCGATCAGCGGATCGGCCTCGGCCAGGATGAAGCAGGCGGGCGCCAGGTCCTCATGATCCTCGGCCTGCAGGGGGGCGAAGCGCCAGTCCTCGCGTCGCTCCGCCGGGATGTACTGGTTGAAGAACCAGGCGATGGTGTCGGCGTCCAGCAGGTGGCCCTTGGCGAAGCGGCGGTGCGAGTCGGTGTCCGCGTGCGCCGTCGCCCCCGGCGTGATCAGCAGCTGCAGCGCGAGCGGGACGCCCAGCTGCGCCCGGATGTCGCGGGCATGCAGCGCGGTCACCGCGGCCAGCGTGCCGCCGGCGCTGTCGCCGCCGACGGCGATGCGCGCGCGGTCCAGGCCCAGCGACGGCGCGGCCTGCGCCAGCCAGGCGAGCGCGGCCCAGCAGTCGTCGACGGCGGCGGGGAACGGGTGGTCGGGCGCCAGTCGGTAGTCCACCGCGACGACCGCCGCGCCGCTGCGCAGCGCCAGCTGGCGGCACAGGCTGTCATGCGTCTCCAGGCTGCCGATGACGAAGCCGCCGCCATGGAAGTACAGCAGCACCGGCAGGCCGCGCGGATCACGGGCGGCGGCATCCTCGCGCGTGACCGGGGCGTACAGGCGCACCGCGATGTCGCCGGCGGGACCGGGGATTGCCAGGTTCTCGATGCGCGGCAAGGGCGCCCGCGGCAGGTCCAGGATCTCCGCGCCCATCAGGTAGGCGATGCGCGCCTGCTTGGGCGAGAGGCTGTGGAAGGACGGGCGGTTGGCGCGGTGGATGCGCTCGAGCACCGCGGCCATCCGCGGTGTCAACAAGGTGCTACTCAACGGGAACTCCAGGGCGTAGGCTCAGCCGTTGCCGAGCCGCAATCGCGGGATTTTCCCAGACAACGCGCCCCGTCGCCGACGCGGCGCCAAGACCCGTCTTCCCCCTCGCCCACCTCCCGGCAGAAGGACTCCGCCCATGGCCCTGATCCAGTACCTCACCCACATCCACCTCGAGGTCGGCGCGCGCCGCGTGCTGGGCGCGGAATGCGCCCGTGCCGGCATCACGCGGCCGCTGATCGTCACCGACAAGGGCGTGCGCGCGGCCGGCGTGCTGGACCTGGTGATCGAGGCCTGGACCGCCTCGCCGATAGCCGCCGCCACCCTGCCCGTCTACGACGGCACCCCGCCCAATCCCACCGAGGCCGCGGTGCGCGAGGCCGCCGCGCTCTACCGCGCCCACGGCTGCGACGGTCTGATCGCGATCGGCGGCGGCTCCAGCATCGACCTGGCCAAGGGCGTCGCGATCGCGGCCACCCACGAGGGACCGCTGACGGCGTACGCGACCATCCTCGGCGGCGCCGGCAACATCGGCCCACAGGCCGCGCCGCTGATCGCGGTGCCGACCACCGCCGGCACCGGCTCCGAGGTCGCGCGCGGCGCGATCATCATCGTGGACGACGGCCGCAAGCTGGGCTTCCACAACTGGACGCTGATGCCGCGCTCGGCCGTCTGCGATCCGGAGCTGACGCGCAAGCTGCCCGCCGCGCTGACCGCCGCCACCGGCATGGACGCGATCGCGCACTGCATGGAGACCTTCATGTCGGCCGCCTTCAATCCGCCGGCCGACGGCATCGCGCTGGAGGGCCTGCGCCGCGGCTGGCGCCAGATCGAGCGCGCCACCACGCATCCCGACGACCTCGACGCCCGGCTCGACATGATGGCGGCCAGCACCATGGGGGCGCTGGCCTTCCAGAAGGGGCTGGGCTGCGTGCATTCGCTGAGCCATGCGCTCGGCGGGCTGATGCCCAGGCTGCACCACGGCACGCTCAACGCGGTCTTCCTGCCGGCGGTGATCCGCTTCAACGGGATGCACGATTCGATGCGGCGCGACGACAAGATCGCCCGCATGGGCCATGCGATGAACCTGCAGGAAGGCACGCCGGCCGATGAACTGGCTGGCGCGGTCAAGGCGATGAACCAGCGGCTCGGCCTGCCGTCGGGCCTGCGCGAGATGGGCGTGACGAACGAGCTGTACGACCAGATCGTCGAGCGCGCGCTGCACGACCACTGCCACAAGACCAACCCGCGTGAGGCCTCGGCCGGCGATTACCGCCGGATGCTGGACGAGTCGATGTGAGCCGCAGGCTAGCCTCGTGGCTTTGACAAGCAAACTACCAACTAGTAGAGTGCGACCCAGTTTCACGCGACGGCCTCCGCATTCATGACCATCGAGCTCTCCCCGAAAGCCGCCGAGATCGCCGCCCACACGCGGGCGCTGCTGGTCGCCGGCGGCTACAACAGCTTCAGCTATGCCGACCTGGCCGAGCGGGTGGGCATCACCAAGGCCAGCATCCACCATCACTTCCCGAGCAAGGCCGCGCTGGTACAGACGGTGGTCGCGCGCTACCGGGAGGAAGCGCGGCAAGGGCTCGCCTCGCTGGAACGGCAGTTCGACGATCCGCTGTCCGAGCTCAACGCCTATGCGGACTACTGGGCCGGCTGCATCCGCAGCGGCGAGCATCCCTTCTGCATCTGCGCCATGCTGGCCACCGAGATGCCGACCATCCCCGAGGACGTGGCCGCCGAGGTGCGCGCCCATTTCCACGACCTGAACGCCTGGCTCGCGTCGGTGCTCAAGCGCGGCGTCGGGGCCGGCCAGTTCCACCTGCTCAACAGCCCCGCGATCTCGGCGCGCTCGTTCATGGCGGTCGTGCACGGCGCGATGCTGGTGGCGCGCGCGCTGGACGACCCCAAGTCCTTCGCCGCCATCGTGCAGCCGGCGATCCTCAAGCTGACCCAGCCCGCCTGACGGGCGCTGCACCGCGGGCGGCTTCGGCCGCCCATTCTTTCGCACCACCAATCTACCAACTAGTAGATCGTACTTTCATCACCTGCTTCAACGAGGTCCCCATGCCCCACCCGCTTTCATCGCTCGGCATCGCGCACACCCTGATCAGCCTGATCCCGCTCGTCGCGGGCCTGCACGGCTTCGCGCGCTGGCGTCGCATCGAGCCGTCCACGCGCTCCGGCCAGGTCTATCTCGCCGGACTGGCGCTGTCGGTGTTCACCGCCTTCGGGCTGTCGAGTGTCACCGGCGTCAATCCCGGTCACGTGCTGGGCGTGCTGGCCCTGCTGGCGGCGTTCGGCGGCGCCTGGGTCGCGCCGCGGCTGGGCGTCCTCGGCCGGCTGAGGCCCTATGCGCAGACCTTCGGCCTCTCGTTCAGCTTCTTCCTGCTCCTGGTGCCCGGCATCAACGAGACGCTGACTCGGCTGCCGGTCGCGCATCCGCTGGCCACCGGTCCGGACGACCCGGTGGTGAAGGCCGCGCTGCTGGGCTGGCTGCTGGTGTTCGCGGTCGGCTTCGCGCTGCAGGGACTGGCGATCCGGGCGGAGAACCGCGCCGGCAGCCGGTGATGACGAGCTGGACCCTCGCTCGACCACGCGCGAGCGCGCGGGACGGCGCTCAGTTGCCGGGCCTGCTCCTGGACTTGTAGCTGGAGCCCGGCGGCGTCCAGAACACCGCCCCGACCGAGGTCTCGTTCAGATGCGGCGGCAGGCCGCGCGCCTCGAGTTGCTCCCGCACGCCGTCCAGGCCGGTCTCCGAGTCGATGATGTAGCCCTCCTCCAGCACGTCGCCGTAGTTGGCCTCGGTGTTGCTGACCGCCAGTTCCACCAGGTCGCCGAGCTCGCCGCCATCGAGCGACCAGACATGGACGTCCTGGTCGGTGGCATAGGTCTTGATCCGCCACGCGGCGCCGTTGGATGCGAAGAACTGGATGGTGTCGAAGGTGTCCTCGGTCGCCGGCTCCTCGGAGTTGGCGACGTAGCTGCTCTGGATGGCGAGGCGGAAGAGGATGAGCTGGGTGGTCATGCGCGGCGGTGGGCGGGAGCGATGAGGCTGGATCGTACCGGGCGCCCGCGCGGCCGTGCGCCGCCCCGCCGTGTCATCGCGCCGCTGTGGCGTCATGGCCTCGTGGCGCTGTCAGCGTCCCGGATTACGCTCGGGGCCATGACTTGCCCTGGATCCCTCTCCCGCCGCGGCCTGCTGCAGGCCGCGCTCGTCGCCGGCTGCGCGCCGGCGCTGCTGCGACACGCCGATGCGGCCGCCGAGCCGCTGTTCGCGCTCGGCGTCGCCTCCGGCAGTCCGCGCGCCGACCGCGTGGTGCTGTGGACGCGGCTCCTCGGCGAGGCCCTGCCGGCGACGGTGCCGGTGCACTGGGAGCTGGCGCAGGACGAGGCCTTCCGGACCGTGGTCGCGCGCGGCATCGAGCACGCCGAGCCCGGCACCGCCCACAGCGTGCATGCGGAGCCCGCCGGCCTCCGCCCGGACCGCTGGTACTGGTATCGGTTTCGCGCCCTGGGGCAGCAGAGCCCGGCTGGCCGCACCCGCACCGCGCCGGCGGCCGACGCGACGCCGGCGGCCCTGCGCTTCGCCATCGCGTCCTGCCAGCGTTTCGACCACGGCGAGTACGCGGCCTGGGGCGACATGGCGAGTCAGGACCTTGACCTGGTGCTGTTCCTGGGCGACTACATCTACGAATACGCCACGCCGCACGATGCCCGTGTGCCGCGGCGCCACCATGGGCCGCAGTGCCGCAGCCTGGCCGACTACCGCGACCGCTACGCCCAGTACAAGCGCGACCCGCAGCTGCAGGCAATGCATGCGAACGCGCCCTGGATCCTGACCTGGGACGACCACGAGGTGCAGAACGACTGGGCCGGCGACGTGTCGCAGGACCTGGCGCCGGACTTCCATCAACGTCGCGTCGCCGCGGCGCAGGCGTACTGGGAGCACCAGCCCTTTCCGGCATCGATGCGGCCCAAGGGCGTGGACATCGCGCTCAACCACCGCGTCGACTGGGGCCGACTGGCGCGGCTGATCACCCTCGACGATCGCTCCTGGCGCGATCCGCAGGCCTGCCCCAAGCCCGGCCGCGGCGGCTCCAACACCGTGAACGTGAAGGACTGTCCCGAGCTCCTGGACACGCGCCGCACGCTGCTGGGGGCGCCGCAGGAGCAATGGCTGCGCGACAGCTGGGACGCCACGCGGCCCTGGAACCTGCTGGCGCAGCAGACCCTGATGGCGCGCTTCAACCGGCAGGATCCGGCGCAGGGGCCGGGGCGCTACTGGACCGACGGCTGGGACGGTTATCCCTTCGCGCGCGAGCGCCTGCTGCGCGACCTCCAGGCGCGGCGCGTGCCCAACACGGTGGTGCTGGGCGGCGACGTCCACGCCAACTACGTGGCCGATCTGAAGCTGGACTGGGACGACGAGCGGGCGCCGGTGCTGGCCAGCGAGTTCTGCGGCACCTCGATCTCCAGCCACGGCGCGGAGCAGTCGCAGCTGGACAAGGCCCTGCCCTTCAATCCGCACCTGCGCTACGGCCGCAGCGACCAGCGCGGCTACATGCGTTTCGAGCTGCGGGCGGACCGGCTCGACGTCGAACTGCGCAGCGTGGCGTCGCCGTGGGATGCGAAGAGCCCGGTGTCGACCGCGGCGCGCTTCGTCGTCGAGGCCGGGCGGCCGGGCGCGCAGGCGGCCTCCTGAGGCGCCACGGCGGGACGCCGATCGCCCCACGGTGAGGCCGCGCTTCCTCGGGCACGCGAAACAAACTCGGTACACTCCGCCCCGCTCGCGGCCCGGGGGCAATACCCTGCCCCACCCGCCGCCAGCGCCCTCCGCCCCCGACGCGGAGCGCGAGCCAGCCAGGCCCGTCCACGACGCGGCCATCCGCACAGCCAGCCAACGCCTCGATCGCGGCCTCGATGCCGCCGCCGGACCCGTCCTCGCGGGGCCGGCCGACCTGCCGTGCCTTGCTCGCTGACGCCATGCAACGCGGATCCCTCCACCCCGTGCGCCGTGCGTGTCCCGCGCCGGCGTCCCGTTGCCGTCGACGTCCATGTCCTTCCGTCTCCATCGTCGTTCCACGCTGCCGCGCCCGTGCGCGCCCGCCCTGCATCCCGTCGTCATCGCCGTGTTCATCGCGCTGAGCGCGCCCGGTGCCATCGCCCTTGCCCAGACGCCGCCAGCGTCCGCGTCCGCATCCGCACCCGCATCCGGCGCCCCCGTGGCACCCGGCGCCACCGCCGCGCCGGCCGCGCCTGCCGATGCCGCTTCGGAGGCCGAGCCGCGCCGCATGGACTCGGTCGTGATCTACGGCAGCGTACAGCGCGATACCGGCTTCGCGCCGACGCAGGGCATCACCGCCGGCAAGGCCGAGATGCGCCTGCTCGAGACCCCGCGCTCGATGAGCGTGGTGACCCGCGAGGTGATGGACTCGCGCCAGATCACCAACCTGCAGCAGGCGCTGCAGACGGTGCCCGGCGTGAGCCCGGTGAACTTCGGCCGTCGCGGCTTCGACGACATCAACATCCGCGGCTTCCGCTCCACCGAGTCCATCCTCATCGACGGCCTGGTGCAGAGCCCCGGCATGTGGACGCGGCTGACCAGCTACGCCTACGAGCGCTTCGAGGTGCTCAAGGGCGCGTCCTCGATCCTCTACGGCCAGGTCCAGCCCGGCGGCCTGGTCAATGCGGTCAGCAAGCGGCCCGAGACGGTACGCCGCCTCGATGGCGGCGTCGACATCGGCAGCTTCAACAGCCGCACGCTGTCCGCCGACATCAACGAGCCGCTGTCCGCCAACGGCCGCACCGGGCTGCGCATCACCGCGCAGACCTCCGACGGCGACGACGCCACCGACCAGGTCTGGCGCAAGGACCGCTGGATCTCGCCGTCGCTGTCGATCGACTTCGGCCGCGACACCGAGGTCGTGATCTTCAGCAGCTACTCGCACAGCCAGTGGATCCGCCAGCAAGGCACGACGCCCTACGGCACGCTGCTGCCCAATCCCAACGGCACGGTGGACCGCCGGATGTTCACCGGCGACACCGCCTTCGGCGGCTACGACGTCGAGCAGAAGACCCTGGGCTACAGCCTGGAGCACCGCTTCGATCCGGCGCTGACGCTGCGCCAGGGCGTGCGCTACGAGGAGGAATCGGGCACCGGCAACTTCGTCGCGCTGCAGGCGCTGCAAGCCAACCGCCGTCTGCAGAATCGCTCGGCGACGCGGCAGTACCTCGACTACGACCTGCTCGCCACCGACACCTCGCTGCTCTACCGTGCGGACACCGGGCCGGTCGCGCACCAGCTGGTCGTCGGCCTGGACGCGCGCCGCGGGCACAGCCGCCAGGGCTCGCGCGCCTGCACGATCGCGCCGCTGGACCTGTTCAATCCGCAGTACGGCATGCCGGCCACCTGCCCCGCCAACCTGACCGCCTTCGCGCCGTCGACGCTGACGGTGGCGGGCCTCTACCTGCAGGACCAGATGAAGTTCGGCGCCGGCTGGACCGCGCTGGTGGGCCTGCGCCGCGACCATTCGCGCGAGCGGCTCGAGGACCGCGTCCGCAACACGCAGTCGCTGAAGACCGACGCGGCCACCGTCGGCAGCGCCGGCCTGGTCAAGGAGTTCCTGCCGGGCTGGTCGACCTACGTCAGCTGGTCCGAGTCCTTCCTGCCGGTCAGCGGCCAGGACTTCGACGGCAAGGGGTTCGTGCCCGAGACCGGCAAGCAGTGGGAATGGGGCCTGAAACACGAATCGGCGGACGGACGGCTCACCGGCTCGCTGGCACTGTTCGACCTTAAGCGGCGCAACGTCACCACCTCGGATCCGGTCAACACCGGCTTCAGCGTGCAGACCGGCGAGCAGCAGTCGCGCGGCGTCGAGCTCGAGGTGGGCGCCCGGCTCAAGGACGGACTGAGCCTGACCGCCGGCTACGCCTACACCGACGCCCGCGTCACCCGCGACAACAACGCCGCGATCCTCGGCAAGCCGATCAACCTGCAGCCGCTGCATGCCGCCACGCTGTGGGCGCTCTACAAGCCGGCGGCGCTGCCGAACTGGACGCTGGGCCTGGGCGGCCGCGCGGTGAGCCGCCAACGCGGCAGCCTGCCCTTCGCGCTGCCCGGCTACGCGGTCGTCGATGCCAGCGTCGGCTACGCCGGCCCGGCCTGGCGCGTCAATGCGGGCTTGAAGAACCTGCTCGACAAGGACTACTTCGACGGCGCCATCAACGCCAACGTGGTCTCGCCGGCGCTGGGCCGCACCTGGACGCTGAGCCTGCAGCTGAGCTACTAGCCGGGCGACGGGGCGCTCCCCTGGGAGAGCAATGCCACCCGGCGCGGCGAGGGCAATCCGGGCGCCCGCACGCGCCCGGACGCCGCGGGAATTCGCCTTGCTCCGGAACCCTCTGTCGAGACCTGCGGGCGCCGACCATAATCGCGCGTTTCCCCGACCGCCCCGAGGTCCCGCTTGACAGAGAGAAACGACGCCATGGCGCACGATCCACGAACGCCCGATCACGCCGAGGAGGATGTGGCCGACGAGATCGACAACGTCGTGCCCTCGCGTGGTTACCAGATGCTCCCGGTGGTGGGCCTGGGCGGCTCCGCGGGCAGCATCGCGGCGCTCCAGTCGTTCTTCGCCAGCCTGCCCGCCGACACCGGCATGGCCTTCGTCGTGGTCCTGCACCTGTCACCGGACCACGACAGCGCCCTGGCCGACCTGCTCCAGCGCGAGACCCGGATGAAGGTGACACAGGTCGTCGAGACGGCCCCGATGGAGGCCAACCGCGTCTACGTCATCCCGCCGCGCAAGGGCCTCAAGACCATGGACGGCCACCTGCGGCTGTTCGACCTCCCCAACGACCGCACCCGCCACGTCGCCGTCGACCACTTCTTCCGCACCCTCGCCGACACCCACGGACCCCATGCCTCGGCAGTGATCCTGTCGGGCAACGACGGCGACGGCGCCATCGGCATCAAGCGCATCAAGGAACGCGGCGGCCTGACCATCGCCCAGGACCCGGGCGAGGCCGAGTTCGACGGCATGCCGCGCACCGCCATCGGCACCGGCATGGTCGACTGGGTGCTGCCGGTGGCCGACATGGCCGGCCGGCTGATCGACTACCACCGCCAGGAACGGCGCGTGCGCCTGCCGCCCGAGGACGGTCCGCCGGTGCAGAGCGGCGGCAGCACCACCGACGAGGGCACGCTGCGCGACGTGCTGAACTTCCTGCGCACGCGCACCGGGCGCGACTTCTCGTACTACAAGCGCGCCACCATCCTGCGCCGCATCGGCCGCCGCATGCAGGTCAACGGCATCGACGACCTGGCCGGCTACCTCGGCTGCCTGCGCACCCGGCCCGGCGAGGCCGGCGCCTTGCTGCAGGATCTGCTGATCAGCGTCACCAACTTCTTCCGCGACGCGGACTGCTTCAGCGCGCTGGAGACCCGCATCGCCGACCTGTTCCGCGACAAGGGTCCGACCGACATCGTCCGCGTGTGGGTCGTGGCCTGCGCCACCGGCGAGGAGGCCTACACCGTGGCGATGCTGCTCAACGAGCATGCCCGCACCCTCGACGCGCCGCCGGTGGTGCAGGTCTTCGCCACCGACCTGGACGAGGACGCGATCCAGGTGGCCCGCGAAGGCATCTACCCCACCACCATCGAGGCCGACGTCTCCGAGGAGCGCCTGCGCCGCTACTTCATCAAGGAGCATCGCGGCTACCGCGTGCGCCGCGAGGTGCGCGAGATGGTGCTGTTCGCGATGCACGACCTGCTCAAGGACTCGCCGTTCTCGCGCCTGGACCTGATCACCTGCCGCAACCTGCTCATCTACCTGAACCGCGATGCCCAGGCGCGCGCGCTGGACATCTTCCACTTCGCGCTGCGGCCCGGCGCCACGCTGTTCCTGGGCTCGTCGGAATCGGTGGAGGACGGCAGCCTGCTGTTCTCGGTGCTCGACAAGAAGCACCGCCTGTTCCGCCAGCGGCCGATGCCGCGCGCCGGCCTGCCGGTGCCCTCGGGGCCCGGCACGCTGGCCCTGGCGCTCGAGACCCAGCAGGCGCAAGGCGAAGGCGCGCACTCGGCGGGCCGGGTCTTCGAGCAGGGCCCGGCCAACCCGCGCCTGACCGAGCGCGCCTTGGCCAGCCGCACCGTCCCCTGGGGCGAGGTCCACCTGCGCCTGCTCGACCGGCTGGCGCCGCCGTCGGTGCTGGTGGATGCCGAGTACGAGATGCTGCATCTGTCGCCGGCCGCCGGCCGCTTCCTGCAGTTCGGCGGCGGCGAACCCAGCCGCAACCTGCTGCGCGCGGTGCACCCGGCGCTGCGCATCGAGCTGCGCGCGGCGCTCTACCAGGTCAGCCAGTCCGGCGAGCCCAGCACCGTGCCCGGCCTGTCCATGCCGCTGCACGAAGGCGCAGTGCCGGTGACGGTGCATGTCTATCCGGCGCGCGACGTGTCGCCGGACCTGATGCTGGTGGTGTTCCAGAGCGGCCCCATGGAGCCTCCGACCGATCCCGCCAGCGAGCCGCGCGCGCCCGAGCCGCTGGCGCGCCAGCTCGAGCGCGAGATCGATCGCCTGAAGTCCCACCTGCGCGACACCGTCGAGCAGTACGAGGCCTCGACCGAGGAGCTCAAGGCCAGCAACGAGGAACTGCAGGCCATGAACGAGGAGCTGCGCTCGGCGACCGAGGAGCTCGAAACGAGCCGCGAGGAACTGCAGTCGATCAACGAGGAGCTGACCACCGTCAACCACGAGCTCAAGAGCAAGGTCGACGAGCTGGGCCAGGCCAACAGCGACATGCACAACCTGATGGACGCCACCGCGATCGCGACGGTGTTCCTGGACCGCCAGCTGCGCATCACGCGCTACACGCCGTCGGCGGTGGCGCTGTTCAACCTGATCGCGACCGACATCGGCCGCCCGCTCACCGACCTGACGACGCAGTTGCGCTATCCCTCGCTCGCGGTCGACGCGCAGAACGTGCTGGAGACGCTGGTCTCCGTCGAACGCGAGGTCGGCCAGGGCGGTGAGCCGGGCCCGGGCGATGTCGTCGGCAGCGGCGGCCACTGGTTCCTGGCGCGGCTGCGGCCCTACCGCACCATCGACGACCGCATCGCCGGCGTGGTGCTGACCTTCGTCGACATCACCGAGCGCAAGCGCGCCCAGGAGGCGCTGAGCGCGGCCGACGCGCGCTTCCGCGCCATCGTCGACCAGGCCACCGTCGGCGTGCTGCAGACCGACCTGCAGGGCCGCATCAGCCTGGTCAACGGCCGCCTGTGCCGGCTGCTGGACTACGCGGAGCCGGAGCTGGTGGGCATGGCGATGGACGCGCTGGTGCATCCCGACGACATGGGCCCGCACCGCCAGCGCCTGCAACTGCTGCTGGAGCAGGACCAGTCCTACGAGATCGAGAAGCGCCTGCTGCGCCGCGACGGCTCGCCGGTGTGGGTGCACAACAGCGTGACCTCGCTGCCGGCGATCGATGGCGGCGAGCGCTCCGTCATCGCGGTGTGCGTGGACATCACCGAGCGCAAGCAGGCCGAGGCGGCGCTGCGCAACAGCGAGGAGCACCTGCGCATGGTGCTCGAGAACGCGCGCGAGTACGCGATCTTCACCACCGACACGGAACGCCGCATCACCGCATGGAACCCGGGGGCGCAGCGCATCCTGGGCTATTCCGAGCACGAGGCCATGGGTCGCCTGGGCGACATGATCTTCACCGACGAAGACCGCGACGCCGGCGTGCCGCAGGAGGAGGCGGCGCAGGCGCTGCGCGAGGGCCGCGCCGGCGACGACCGCTTCCACCAGCGCAAGGACGGCAGCCTGTTCTGGGCCAGCGGCGCGATGATGACCATGCACGACGCCGAGGGCCGCAACGCCGGCTTCGTGAAGATCCTGCGCGACCAGAGCGAGGCGCGACGTTCCCAGCAGGCGCTGGAGCAGAGCCAGTCCGAGCTGCTGCGCGCGCTCAACGAAAACGAGTCGGCCCGCGCGGCGCTGGAGGCCGCCAATGTCGCCAAGGACCAGTTCCTGGCGGTGCTGTCGCACGAACTGCGCACCCCGCTGACGCCGGCGGTGATGGCCCTGCAGATGCTGTCGCGGCGCGACGAGCTGCCCACGGACGTGCACGCCTCGCTGGACATGATCCAGCGCAACATCCGCGTCGAGTCGCGCCTGATCGACGACCTGCTGGACCTGACGCGGATCTCGCGCGGCACGCTGGAGCTGGTGCGGGCGCCGGTCGACCTGCACCAGATCATCCGGGCGGCGTGCGAGGTCTGCGAGCCGGACGTGCGAGAGAAGGAACAGGCCCTGACCGTCGACCTGCGGGCGGCGGTGCATCGCACGGTGGGGGACAACCACCGGCTGCAGCAGGTGGTGTGGAACCTGCTGAAGAACGCGTCCAAGTTCACGCCGCCGCGCGGCGCGATCCGCATCTCGACGACGCTGGAGGACAGTCGCTTCGTGATGGCGGTGGAGGACAACGGGGTGGGCATCGAACCGGCGGCGCTGCCCCGGATCTTCGAGGCCTTCGTGCAGGGAGGGACCTGGGTGGCGAGGGAGTTCGGCGGGCTCGGACTGGGGCTGTCGATCTCCAAGGCCACCGTGGAGGCGCATGGCGGAGCCCTGCGGGTCAGCAGCCCGGGTCGCGGCCATGGCGCCACGTTCACACTCGAATTGCCATTGGCGGAATTGTGAGCAGGTCATGTCCCCCCAAGACGCCGCGAGCGCGGGCCCCCGTGGCCTGCGCGTGTTCGTGATCGAGAACCACGACGACACGAGACGAACGCTGTCGCAACTGCTGTCGATGCTCGGGCACGAGGTGCGCTGCGCCGCGTCGATGCGCGAGGCGCTGGCGGCCTTGCCCACCGCGGCGCCCGACGTCGTGCTGTCCGACATCGGGCTGCCGGATGGCGACGGCTGGGAATTGATGGCGCGGGCACACCTGCCCGACAGCGTCTACGCCATCGCGATGAGCGGCTACGGCATGAACGCCGACAAGGAACGCAGCGCAGCCGCGGGCTTCCGGCACCACCTGGTCAAGCCGATGGACCTGATGAAGCTCGAAGCGCTGCTGGACGAGGCCGCGCGGGAAGCGCACCGGCCGCCGACGCGGTGAGCAGGTCCAGCTCCCACGTCTCCCCGATCAGGTCGAGCCCGAAACCGTGGAACGGCTCGCTGCCCGTGAGCTGGTAGCCCGCCTTGCGATAGATGTGCTTGGCGGCATCGAGCTGGCTGTTGGTCCACAGGCGCACCTGCCGGTAACCGGTCTCGAGCGCGAAGCGGTGGCACTCGGCGACGAGGCGATCACCCAGTCCGAGTCCGCGCGCCGAGGGCTCGACCAGCAGCAGTCGCAGCTGCGCGACGCCGTCGATCGGCGCGCCGGTCGCCTCGTCGCGGGCCTGCACCAGCGCGACGCTGCCGATGTTGGTGCCGTCGCGCTCGGCGATCCAGCAGGCCTCGCGACGCGGGTCGAAGCGCTCGAGGAAGTCGGCGGCGATGCGCGCCACCAGCGCTTCGAAGCTCATGTCGAACTGGTACTCGCGCGCATAGAGCGCGCCATGCCGCGCGACGATCCAGCCCATGTCGCCGGGCCGGTGCGGACGCAGCAGGAAGCCGCCCGTCGCCGGCTTCGCACCCGGCTCCTCGAGCAGCGACTGCACCCGCCGCAGCGCCTGCAGCAGCTCCACCTGCTGGGCCTCACCGAGCTGACCCAGCAGCTCGCCCACCTGCTCGCGCGAGCGGCGATCCAGCGGCTTGAAGGCCTTGCGGCCGGCCGGGCTCAACGTCAGCAGCGACTGCCGGGCGTCCGCCTCGCTGCGCGACGCGCGCACCAGGTCGCGCTCCTTCAGATGGCGCAGCAAGCGGCTGAGGTAGCCGGCGTCCAGGTCCAGCAACCGCCCCAGCTCGGTCGCGGTCATCCCGGTCCCGGCGTCCAGATGCGCCAGCTCCCAGAGGATGCGGCACTCGGTGAGGCTGAACTCGGAATCCAGCAGGCCTTCGTCGAGCACGCCGATGCGGCGCGTGTAGAAGCGGTTGAAGCGGCGGACGGCTTCGATGCGGTCACTGTCGGTCATGGCGCGCATGCTGCGCCATGTATTTGCTTTTGGCAAGCAATTGATTGCCAGCAGTCCTCACGCGTTGGGTGGAGCTCCGCCACGCTTTGGCGGCTCCCCGGCCCGGCGCAGATCCTCGATCCACGCGGCGATCGCCGCGTCACGACCCGGCCCGCGGTCGCGCAGCAGCGCCGACGGGTGCAGCGTGATCAGCACGCGCCGGCCATCCTCGCGCGCGAGCCATTGGCCGCGACTCGCCAGCACCGGCACCGCGTGCCCCAGCACCGCGCGGGCCGCCGTCGCGCCCAGCGCCACGATCGCGGCCGGGTCCACCGTGGTGATCTCCTGCTCCAGCCACGGCGCGCAGGCCTGCACCTCGCGCTGCGCCGGCGACTTGTGCATCCGCCGCTTGCCGCGCAGTTCGTACTTGAAGTGCTTGACCGCGTTGGTCAGGTAGAGCCGGTCGCGCGGCCAGCCCAGTTGCTCGAGCGCCTCATCAAGCAGACGCCCCGCCGGGCCGACGAAGGGATGCCCCTGTAGATCCTCGCGGTCGCCGGGCTGTTCGCCGACGAGCATCAGCCGCGCCGCGACCGGTCCTTCGCCAAACACCGTCTGCGTCGCGCCCTGCCACAAGGGGCAGGCCTGACACGCCTTCGCCTGCTCGGCGAGCTGCATCCACTGGGCCTGCCGGGCGGCGCGAGCGACGCGGGCCATGTCGCTTCCGGCCCACTCAATGCCTGGGCGTGCGATTCCCGTACGCCGGACGCGCCGGCCGGATCGCCGGCGCGCTGCTGCCGGCGACGAAATTGCCGGGCCGGGCGGTCAGCAATACCGCCAGCAGGTCGGTCACCTTCAGCGGCTTGTAGAGCAAGCGGTTGAAGCCCGCCTCGCCGGCGCTCTCGTCGGTGATCTCCGGGCCGCCACCGGTCAGGCAGACGTACATCACGTGGCGGCCGGCCTCGGCATCGATGAGCTTGGCTTCGGACACCACCTCCAGGCCATTCATGTCGGGCATGTCGAAGTCGACGAACACCAGCTCCGGCTTGAACAGCTTGAGCAGCCGCAAACCGACCCGGCCGCTGTAGGCCACCGCCGTCGCGCAGCCGTAGCAGCGGAACAGCTCGCTGAGGCTGCGCGCTCCCTCCGGGTCGTCGTCAATGACGAGCACCCGCAGCGCATGAGGCGATGGTTCGGACATCGAGGTGTTCTCCCAGAGTGCAACACGACGCAACAGCCCTACCCGCGCGACAAAGCGCGTCCGGCCAAAGCCGTCCGTCGATGACCGATGAGGGCAAGCCGCGTGCCCGCACCCCCTCGCGCCAACGCTCCTAAACCCAGCCCCCATGGGGGTGTACGCCCGGCTAAAGTCCACCGGTTGAGCCGCGTCGAGACGGCCGGGAGATGACCATGAGCGTCTTGGAAGAAGGGGTGGCCGTGGTCCCGGCCGAACACCTGAATGCGATGCTGCTTGCGCTCCACGCGCTGCGGCGGGGCGACCCCGACGTCCGGTTGCCGTTCCACTGGACCGGCGTCGCCGGCAAGCTCGCCGATGCCTTCAACGAAGTGGTCGAGCAGAACGCGTCGATGGCCGCGGAACTCTCCCGCCTGCGGCAGGTCGTCGGCAAGGAAGGCCGGCTCAAGCAGCGCGCCGCCCTGCCCGAGATGCGGGGCTTCTGGGGCCAGCAGATCGACTGCATCAACGCGCTGATCGACGACCTCGTCCATCCCACCAGCGAAGCCGCCCGCGTCATCGGCGCCGTCGCCGAGGGCGACCTCACCAAGTCCATGGCGTTGGAGGTCGACAACCGCCCGCTGCAGGGCGAGTTCCTGCACACCGCCAAGACCATCAACCGCATGGTCGAGCAGCTTGGCGACTTCTCCGCCGAGGTGACCCGCGTCGCGCGCGAGGTCGGCACCGAGGGCAAGCTCGGCGGCCAGGCCAAGGTCAAGGGGGTGGCCGGCACCTGGAAGGACCTGACCGACTCGGTCAACTCCATGGCCGGCAACCTCACCGACCAGGTCCGCAACATCGCCGACGTGACCACCGCCGTCGCGCAGGGCGACCTCTCCAAGAAGATCGAGGTCGACGTCAAGGGCGAGTTCCTGACGCTGAAGAACACCATCAACACGATGGTCGACCAGCTGCGCTCGTTCGCGTCCGAAGTGACGCGCGTGGCCCGCGAGGTCGGCACCGAGGGCTCGCTCGGCGGCCAGGCGCGGGTCGAAGGCGTGTCCGGCACCTGGAAGGACCTGACCGACTCGGTCAACTCGATGGCCGGCAACCTGACCTCGCAGGTGCGCAACATCGCCGACGTGACCAAGGCCGTGGCCGCCGGCGACCTGTCCAAGAAGATCACCGTCGACGTCAAGGGCGAGATCCTGGAACTCAAGAACACCGTCAACACGATGGTGGACCAGCTGCGCTCCTTCGCCGCCGAGGTGACGCGCGTCGCGCGCGAGGTCGGCACCGAAGGCAAGCTCGGCGGACAGGCCGACGTGCAGGGCGTGGCCGGGACGTGGAAGGACCTGACCGAGTCGGTGAACTTCATGGCCGGCAACCTGACCTCGCAGGTGCGCAACATCGCCGAGGTGACCACGGCCGTGGCCGCCGGCGACCTGTCCAAGAAGATCACCGTCGACGTCAAGGGCGAGATCCTGGAGCTCAAGAACACCGTCAACACGATGGTGGACCAGCTGCGCTCCTTCGCCGCGGAAGTGACCCGCGTCGCGCGCGAGGTCGGCACCGAGGGCAAGCTCGGCGGCCAGGCCGACGTGCAGGGCGTGGCCGGCACGTGGAAGGACTTGACCGACTCGGTCAACTCGATGGCGTCCAACCTGACCTCGCAGGTGCGCAACATCGCCGACGTGACCAAGGCCGTGGCCGCCGGCGACCTCTCCAAGAAGATCACCGTCGACGTGCTGGGCGAGATCCTCGAGCTCAAGACCACGATCAACACGATGGTGGACCAGCTCTCGTCCTTCGCCGCGGAAGTGACCCGCGTCGCGCGCGAGGTCGGCACCGAGGGCCGCCTCGGCGGCCAGGCCACGGTGCGCGGCGTCTCGGGCACCTGGAAGGACCTGACCGACAACGTGAACTTCATGGCCGGCAACCTGACCGGCCAGGTGCGCGGCATCGCCAAGGTCGTGACCGCCGTGGCCAACGGCGACCTGGCGCAGAAGCTGACCGTGGAGGCCAAGGGCGAGATCGCCGCGCTGGCCGACACCATCAACTCGATGACGGACACGCTGGCCATCTTCGCGGACCAGGTGACCACCGTGGCGCGCGAGGTGGGCGTGGAAGGCAAGCTCGGCGGCCAGGCCAAGGTGCCCGGCGCGTCGGGCACCTGGAAGGGCCTGACGGAGAACGTCAACGAGCTCGCCGCCAACCTGACCACCCAGGTGCGCGCGATCGCGGAGGTCGCCACCGCCGTGACGCAGGGCGACCTGACGCGCTCCATCACCGTCGAGACGCAGGGCGAGGTCGCGGCGCTGAAGGACACGATCAACGAGATGATCGTCAACCTCAAGGACACGACCCAGAAGAACACCGAGCAGGACTGGCTCAAGACCAACCTGGCCAAGTTCAGCCGCATGCTGCAGGGCCAGAAGGACTTGGTGACCGTCGGCCAGTTGATCCTCAGCGAGCTGGCGCCGGTGGTCGGCGTGCAGCAGGCCGAGTTCTACGTGCTCAACATGCGCGGCGAGATGCCGCGCCTGAAGCTGATCGCCAGCTACGCCTCGGGCGGCCTGGCCACGCATGGCAAGGAACTCGCGCTCGGCCAGGGCCTGGTCGGCCAGTGCGCGCTGGACCAGGAGAAGATCCTCCTGGCCAACGTGCCCAGCGGCGCCTTCCGCGTCGCCTCCGGCCTGAGCGAGACGGCGGCGATGGAGGTGCTGGTGCTGCCGGTGATCTTCGAGGGCCGCGTGCGCGGGGTGCTGGAGCTGGCCTCGCTGGAGCGCTTCAACCCGACCCACCAGGCCTTCCTGGACCAGCTCACCGAATCCATCGGCATCGTGATCAACACGATCGAGGCCAGCACGCGGACCGAGGACCTGCTGATCCAGTCGCAGTCGCTGGCCGAAGAGCTGCAGCGCCGGCAGCAGGAACTGCAGCAGACCAACGGCGAGCTGCAGGAGAAGGCGCAGCTGCTGGCCCACCAGAACCAGGAGGTGGAGCGCAAGAACGCCGAGGTCGAGCAGGCCCGGCAGGCGCTGGAGGAAAAGGCCGAGCAGCTGGCGTTGACCTCCAAGTACAAGTCGGAGTTCCTGGCCAACATGTCGCACGAGCTGCGCACGCCGCTGAACTCGCTGCTGATCCTGTCCGACCAGCTCTGCAAGAACAGCGAGGGCAACCTGACGCTCAAGCAGGTGGAGTTCTCCAAGACCATCCACGCGTCGGGCAACGACCTGCTGATGCTGATCAACGACATCCTGGACCTGTCGAAGATCGAGTCCGGCACCGTGGCCGTGGACGTCAGCGAGCTGCGCCTGGACGAACTGCAGCGCTCGGTGGAACGCAGCTTCCGCCACTTCGCCGAGTCCAAGCACGTGGGCTTCAGCGTCGAGATGGAGCCGCCGCTGCCCAAGTCGCTGGTCACCGACGTCAAGCGGCTGCAGCAGATCATCAAGAACCTGCTGTCCAACGCCTTCAAGTTCACCCACCAGGGCCAGGTCACCTTCGCCGTCACCGCGGTGGCCGACGGCTGGTCCGCCGACAACGAGGTGCTCAACCACGCGGGCCAGGTGATCGCGTTCTCGGTGTCGGACACCGGCATCGGCATCTCGGCCGACAAGCAGCAGATCATCTTCGAGGCCTTCCAGCAGGCCGATGGCTCGACCTCGCGCAAGTACGGCGGCACCGGCCTGGGCCTGGCGATCAGCCGCGAACTGGCACGTCTGCTCGGCGGCGAGATCAAGCTGGTGAGCGCGCCGGGCCGTGGATCGACCTTCACGCTCTACCTGCCGCAGCACTACACGCCGGCGCGCACCGCGCGTCCGCGCCCGGCCGGCACGAAGCCGGTGGTCGATGCCGTCGACGTGGCGGACGCGTCCCCTGCAGCCGATGCGGCGAAAGCGGACCCCGCGACGGCGGGCGCCAACGACGCGCCGCGCTCGCGCGCAGCGATCACCGCGGCGGAGCTGGCCGAAGCCGCGGTGCAGCGCGCCGCGGCACGCCGCGCGCCGGCCGCGCGGGTCCGTCCGACTCCGTCCGACCCCGTCGAGCCGTCCCCACTGGAGCCGCAGCGCCCGCAGATGGACGCACCGCCGGACAGCATCGTCTTCGCCAATGTCGCCAAGGACGATCGCGAGGACATCGCCAGCGGCGACCGGGTGCTGCTGATCGTCGAGAACGACCTGGCCTTCGCCGACGTGCTGCTGGAGGCGGCGCGCCAGGGCGGCATGAAGGGGCTGGTGGCCACCACCGGCGCGGGTGCGCTGGCGATGGCGCAGGAGTTCCGGCCCAGCCTGATCTCGCTGGACATCTTCCTGCCCGACATGCAGGGCTGGCGGGTGCTGGACCGGCTCAAGTCCGACCCCGACACCCGGCACCTGCCGGTCTGCGTCGTCTCCACCGACGACGCGCGCGACCGCGCGCTGCAGGCCGGCGCGCTCGGCTTCCTGTCCAAGCCGCTGCAGTCGCGCGACGACGTGGACGTGGCGCTGCGCGAGCTGCAGCGCTACCTGGACCGGCCGCAGCGCCGGCTCGCCGTCGCGATGCCCGACGGGCCGGAGCGGATCGCGCTGCTGGCGCCGCTGGCGCATGACGTCGAGACGATCTTCGTCCGCTCGGCCGAGGAGGCGCGCGAGCTGCTGCCCGGCGTCGACGCGCTGCTGGTCGACGCGGCCAACTGCCCCTTCGGGCCGCAGGACGTGCTGGATGCGCTGGAGCGCCGGCCCGGCACGCTGCCGCTGCCGGTGGTGGCGCTGAACGCCGAGCCGCCCGCCGGCGCCGAAGCGTCCGACGAGCCGGGGGTGGCGCGACGATGGTCGCGGCCGCATGGCCTGGCGGTGCGCACCGCCGTCGGCACCGATGCGGCGCTCGCGGCCCTGGCGATGGCGCTGCACCGCGCGGCGGCCGACATGGGCGACCGCGAGGGCCAGGCGCTGCGCGACGCGCAGGAGGCGCGTTGCCCGCTGGCCGGCAAGAAGGCGCTGATCGTCGATGACGACATGCGCAACATCTTCGCGCTCGCGACCGTGCTGGACAGCCACGGCATGGTGATCGTCTCGGCCGACAACGGCCGCGAGGCGATCCGCCTGGTGCAGGAGGATCCGTCGATCGACATCGTGCTGATGGACATCATGATGCCGGAGATGGATGGCCTGGAGACCATGCAGCAGATCCGCCGCCTGCCGCGCGGCCGCGAGCTGCCGATGGTGGCGGTCACCGCCAAGGCGATGAAGGGCGACCGCCAGAAGTGCATCGAGGCCGGCGCCTGGGACTACCTCTCCAAGCCCGTCGACCCCGCCAACATGCTGACGGTGCTGCGAGGCTGGCTATGCCGCTGAGCGCCCTCTTCGACGGCTACGCGACGCCCGACGCGGCGGAGCGCGCCAGCATCCTGATCGTCGACGACCTGCCCGAGAAGCTGCTGGTCTTCGAGACCATCCTGGCCGACCTGGACCAGCACCTGGTGATCGCGCGCTCGGGCAGCGAGGCGCTGCGGGAGGTGCTGCGCCAGCAGTTCGCGGTGATCCTGATGGACGTCAACATGCCGGGCATCGACGGCCTGGAAACGGCGCGGCTGATCCGCGGCTACCGGCGTTCGGCGCACACGCCCATCATCTTCGTCACCGCCTACGCCGACGAGCTGCAGACGGCGCAGGGCTACTCGCTGGGCGCGGTCGACTACATCCTCTCGCCCGTCATCCCCGACGTGCTGCGCAGCAAGGTGCGGGTCTTCGTCGACCTGTTCATCATGCAGCAGCGCCTGCGGCAGCAGGCGCTGGAGCGCATCGCGATCGCGCGCGCCGAAGCGGCGCAGCGCGCCGCCGAGGAGAACACGCGGCGCTCGATCTTCCTGGCGCAGGCCGGGCGCGAGCTGGCCGACTCGCTGGACGCCGAGGTCGCGATGCGGCGCCTGCTCGCGCTGCTGGTGCCGCGCTTCGCGCCGCGCGCGCTGCTCTGGCTGCGCGACGCCGGCCATGGCCACGAGCGCGTGCTGCGCTGCGACGCGCCGATCGCGGCCGGCGAGCCGGCGCTGTTCACCGAGGGCCGCGAACAGATGCTCTCCGAGGTCCTCTACAACGCGACGCGCAACGCGCTCGAGCAGATGGTGCCGGCGCTGCAGCCCGGAGGGTCTGCCGCCACAGCGGCCGCCCTGCCCGCGGCGCTGCCCGCCTTCGCGCCGTCGGTGCTGCCCGAGGACGACGAGCCGCCGCCGCGGGCGCTGCTGCGCCGCGACACGGCCAGCGGCGTCGTGCTGCCGCTGGTGGCGGGCGAGCGCGCGCTCGGCGGGCTGCTGCTGGTCGAGCCGCACCAGCCGCCCGACTGGCCGACGCTGGAGGAGCTGGCCGGACGGGCCGCGATCGCCTTCGAGAACGCGCGCCTGTATGGCGCGCTGCAGGCCGAGATCGTCGAGCGCCGGCAGGCCGAGGCGGGGCTGCTCGAGGCCAGCCGCCGCAAGGACGAATTCCTCGCGATGCTGTCCCACGAGCTGCGCAATCCGCTCGCGCCGATCCGCAGCGCGATCGAGGTGATGCGCGCGCTGGTGGTGCCGCAACCGGGCGAGGAGGCCGCCGCGCGCGCCGATCGCGACGCCCGGCTCGCCCAGGCGCTGGCGGTGACCGACCGTCAGGCGCGCCACCTGACGCGCCTGGTCGACGAGTTGCTGGACGTCGCCCGCATCAGCCAGGGGAAGATCGTGCTCAAGACCGAGACGCTGGACCTGCGCGATGTCGTGCGACAGAGCCTGGAGGCGGTGCAGTCGCTGGTGGACCTGCAGCGCCAGGAACTGCGCCTGCAGTTGCCCGACCGGCCGGCGCGGGTCCGCGGCGATGCCGCGCGGCTGATCCAGGTCATCACCAACCTGCTGCACAACGCCAGCAAGTACACCGGGCCCGAAGGCCGCATCGAGCTGACGCTGGCGCGCGACGAGCCGGCCGATGGCGGCGGCGACAACGACAGCGATGGCGACGGCGCGTCGCCGCGCGCGCCGGGCTTCACGCTGACCGTGCGCGACAACGGCCGCGGCATCGCCGCCTCGCTGCTGCCGCACGTCTTTGACCTCTTCGAGCAGGGACCGCGCGGCCTGGATCGCAACCAGGGCGGCCTGGGCGTCGGGCTGACGCTGGTGCAGCGCCTGGTGCAGCTGCATCGCGGCGAGGTCGAGGCGCGCAGCGACGGCCCCGGCCACGGCTCCGAGTTCGTGGTGCGCCTGCCCGCGGTGCAGGCGGACGAGGCGATGGACGCGGTGCCACCGGAGCCCGCAGCTGCGACCAGCACCGCCCCGACCGGCGCCGCGGGGGCCGGTCGCGGTACATCTGCGCCGCAGCCGCAGCCTCAGCAGGATGACGAGGCCTGCCACGTGCTGGTCGTCGACGACAACCGCGACGCGGCCGATTCGATGGCGGTCTTCCTCGAGCTGGCCGGCTTCGACACGCAGGTGGAGCTGGACGGCGCCCGCGCGCTGGACCTGGCCGCCGCCAGCGCGCCCGACGTGGTGCTGCTGGACATCGGCCTGCCCGGCCTGGATGGCTACGAGGTGGCCCGCCGGCTGCGCACCCTGCCCGGCGGCGATCGCTGCCTGCTGATCGCGCTGACGGGCTACGGCCAGCAGGACGACCGTCGGCGCGCGCACGAGGCGGGTTTCGATGTGCACCTGGTCAAGCCGGCCGACCCGGATGCGGTCGTCGAGCTGATCCAGGAATGGCGGCTGCGCGCGCCCGCCGCGCTGCATTCCGAGGCCACGACGCGCTGAGCCCGCACCACGGCGCCATGAAGCCGCGGCGCCATGAAAAAAGGGACTGCTCCCCGCAGTCCCTCTTCCGGTTCATCGGCCCCGCGTGAGCGGGGCCGCCGCGCGGCGATCAGCCGTGCTTGGCATCGAAGAACTGTTCGTCCTCCGTGGAACCCTTCAGCGCCGCGGTCGACGCCTGCGCCTCGATCGTGGTGGTGACCGCGTCGAAGTAACCCGTGCCGACCTCGCGCTGATGCTTCACCGCGGTGAAGCCCTTTTCAGCGGCGGCGAATTCAGCCTCCTGCAGCTCGACGAAGGCGCTCATGTTGTTGCGCGCATAACCGTAGGCCAGGTTGAACATCGAGTAGTTCAGGCTGTGGAAGCCGGCCAGCGTGATGAACTGGAACTTGTAGCCCATCGCGCCCAGTTCGCGCTGGAACTTGGCGATGGTGGCGTCGTCCAGGTTCTTCTTCCAGTTGAAGCTCGGCGAGCAGTTGTAGGCCAGCAGCTTGCCGGGGAACTTCGCATGGATGGCCTCGGCGAAGGCCTTGGCGAAGGCCAGGTCGGGCTTGCCGGTTTCGCACCAGATCATGTCGGCGTAGGGCGCGTAGGCCAGGCCGCGGCTGATGGCCTGGTCCAGGCCGTTGCGGGTGCGGAAGAAGCCTTCGACGGTGCGCTCGCCGGTGCAGAAGGGCTTGTCGTTGTCGTCGATGTCGCTGGTGACCAGGTCGCCGGCCTCGGCGTCGGTGCGGGCCAGCAGCACGGTGGGCACGCCCATGGTGTCGGCCGCCAGGCGCGCCGCGACCAGCTTGGCCACCGCTTCACGCGTCGGGACCAGCACCTTGCCGCCCATGTGGCCACACTTCTTGGCGGCGGCGAGCTGGTCCTCGAAGTGCACGCCCGCGGCGCCCGCGTCGATCATGCCCTTCATCAGCTCGAAGGCGTTCAGCACACCGCCGAAGCCGGCTTCCGCGTCCGCCACGATCGGGGCGAAGTAGTCGATGTCGTTCTTGCCTTCACTCCACTGGATCTCGTCGGCGCGCTTGAAGGTCGCGTTGATGCGCTTGACCACCTTCGGCACCGAGTCCACCGAGTACAGCGACTGGTCGGGGTACATCTCGCCATTGCTGTTGGCGTCGCCGGCGACCTGCCAGCCGGACAGGTAGATCGCCTTCAGGCCGGCCTTGACCTGCTGCATGGCCTGGTTGCCGGTGAGCGCGCCCAGCGAGTTGACGAAGGGCTCGGTGTTGACCAGGTTCCAGAGCTTCTCGGCGCCGCGCTTGGCCAGCGTGTGCTCGATCGGCAGCGAACCGCGCAGCCGCACCACGTCGGCGGCGGAGTAACCGCGCTGGATGCCCTTCCAGCGGGGGTTCTCGGCCCAGTCCTTCTCGAGGGCGGCAATTTGTTGTTCGCGGGTCAAGGTCGTCATGGTGAGCTCCTGTGGGAATTGAAGTTGCTGGAGAAAACGAAAACCGATGGGCTCAAATCTAGGCGCCTTGACCGCCGCCGTGTTGGTGTATGTCTTATATAAGACTGAATTTTTTATCCATGTAAATCAATCACTTGCAAACAGGAAACCGGATGGTGAGAGTGACTCTTCCATCATGAGAAATCTTGCGGCGGTGCAGCACGACAGCTTTTTGCATGCCGACAAACTCTTTTCATGATCTGAAATCGCCAGGGCGGCGATGGGAATCCGCAGGCTGGAAATCCGGCCAAGAAAAAGGGGCGCCCTTTGCGGGGCGCCCCTTTTGCGGAGAACGGTCCGGTCAGTCGAGCTTGAGCTTCTGCGTCTCGACGACCTTCTTGTAGACCGCGTATTCGGCCTTGATCTGCTCGCTGAACTGCTCCGGCGAGTTGCCGATCACGATCGAGCCGGTTTCCTCGATGCGCTTCCTGACCTCGGGCATGTCGACGGTCTTGCGCGCGGCCTCGTTGATCTTGGCCACGACCTCCTTGGGCAGGTTCTTCGGGCCGAGGATGCCGTAATAGGCCATGCGGTTGACCGGCTCCAGGCCCAGTTCCTTGAAGGTGGGCACATTGGGCAGCACGGCCAGGCGCTGCGGCGCGGCCACGGCGATGGCCACCAGGCGGCCGTCCTTGATGAACGGGAGCGCGGACGGCAGGTTGTCGAAGATCATCGGCACCTGACCCGCGACGGTGTCGTTCAAGGCCGGGCCGGCGCCGCGGTACGGGATGTGGGTGACGAAGACGCCGGTCAGGCTCTTGTAGAGCTCCATCTGCAGGTGGCCGATGCCGCCGGTGCCGGAGGTCGCATAGCTGTACTTGCCGGGGCTCTTCTTCAGTTCGGCGATGAAGGCCTTGTAGTCCTTGGCGGGGAACGACGGATGGACCGCGATGACGTTGGGCGTGGCCGCGAGGTTCACGATCGGCGTGAAGTCGGTCAGCGGGTTGTACGGCGTCTTCGGATTGATCGCCGGGTTGGTCGCCGTGGTGGACACGGTGGCCACGCCCAGCGAGTAGCCGTCGGGCGCGGACTTGGCGGTGTCGTTGGCGCCGATGATGCCGCCGCCGCCGGCCTTGTTCTCGACGACCATGGTCTGACCCAGCGGACCGGCGATGTGCTGCGCGACCACGCGCGCCACGATGTCGGTGGTGCCGCCCGGCGCGAACGGGACGACCAGCTTGACCGGCTTGGTGGGATAGGACTGGGCCAGCGCCGCGGCGCAGGACAGCGTCAGCGTGCCCAGCAGCAGGCCGCGTTGGAGGATCGAGCGACGGTTCATGAGCTCCTCGTCTTCTGAAGGATTGGGGAATCGGGACAGCTTAAGTATCTCGTCGGCGCGCCCGCGCTAGCGGAACTACGTAGAGACCTCGCCGGCGGGGCGGGAAAGCGCTGGCACACTCGGACGCCCCCTTCGAGTCTCCCGATGCTGCTGCTGTTGCCCGACTTCCTGCTGATCGTCGCCGGCTTCGTGCTGTGCCGGTACACGCCGCTGGACCGCCCGGTCTGGGAAGCGGCCGAGAAGCTGGTGTACTTCCTGCTGTTCCCGGTGCTGCTGTTCAACTCGATCTCGCGCAGCAGCCTGTCGCCGGGCGACACGATGGCGCTGATGGGCGGCGGGCTGGGCGTGATGCTCAGCGGCATCGCGCTGGCCTTCGCGCTACGCTGGGTGCCGGGCGTCGACGCGAGGACGCATGCTTCCGGCGCGCAGGTGGCCTTCCGCTTCAACTCCTTCGTCGCGCTCGCGCTGGCCGAGCGGCTGCATGGCGCGCAGGGCGTGGCGTGGATCGCGATGATCGTCGCGGTGTGCGTGCCGGTGGCCAATGTCGCGGCGGTCTATCCGCTGGCCCGGCATGGCGGGCACGGCTACCTGCGCGAGCTGGCGCGCAATCCGCTGATCGTGTCGACGCTGGCCGGCCTGGCCGCCAACCTCACCGGGCTGCGCCTGCCGGAGCCGGCGGCGATCTCGCTGCAGAAGATCGGCCTGGCGGCGCTGCCGCTGGGGCTGATGGCGGTCGGCGCGGGACTGCGGCTGGGGGCGCTCAAGGATGCGCCGTGGCTGGCGAGCGCCCTGCTCGCGATCCGGCACCTGGTGCTGCCGGTGATCGCGCTGGCGATCGGCCATGCGCTCGCGCTGCCCGCGCCGCAGGCGGCCCTGCTGCTCGCCTTCGCGGCGATGCCGACGGCCTCCAGCGCCTACGTGCTGGCCGTGCGCATGGGCGGCAACGGCCCGTTCGTGGCGGGGCTGGTGACCGTCTCCACGCTGCTGGGGATGATCGTGCTGCCGCTGTGGCTGGCGCTGGGGACCGCGGCGCAGTGAGCCGGCTCAATCGCCGTGCCGCGGCGCCAGCGCCCAGGCCACGGCCTGGCGCGCCAGCGCCGCGGTGGCGTCGATGACGGGCGCGCCGGCCGCCGCCGCGTCCAGCACGAGGGGGATCTCGGTGCAGCCCAGCACGATCGCCCGCGCGCCGCGTGCGCACAGGGCCTGTGCGGCCCTGGTCAGCCGCTGCGCCGCCGAGTCCATGGCCCCGGCCTTCACGTCGGCGATGCCGGGCATCACCAGCTCCAGCATCTCGCTCGCCGTGGGCTGCAACCAGTGGACGCGGCGTCCATCCGGCGAAGCCCGGTTCAGGTAGAGCCCGGACGCGAGCGTCGCATCGGTCGCCAGCAGGCCGACCTTGCCGCCATCGGGCACCCGCTCCAGCGCCTCGGCGATCGCCGCGTCGACGAGGTGCAGCATCGGCAGCGCCAGCGCCCGTTCGAGCTCATCGAACCAGAGGTGCGCCGTGTTGCAAGGCACCACCACCACGCCCGCGCCAGCGGCCACCAGCCGGCGCCCGCTGTCGACCATGGCCGCGAGCGGCGACTCGCCCTCGCCGCGGAACGCGGCCGTGCGGTCCGGCACCTGCGGGATGCTGCTGACGACGACCGGCACGTGCTCCTGGTCCGTCGCCGCGGGCGTGGCCTCGAGCATCTTGCGCATGAAGTCCACCGTCGCCAGCGGGCCCATGCCGCCCAGGATGCCGACGATGCCCGTCTGGGGCCGGATCGCCTCGACGGCCATCGGCGCGGCGGGCATGGCTCCGCCCGCGCCGCGCGCCAGGCGCGGTGTGTCGTGCGTCATCGCGGTCTTACAGCGCCGGCTTGTCGGACAGCGTCTTGAAGTTGTCCTGCAGCTCGCGGCTCATCGGCGCATTGAGGTTGATCCCCTTGGGCGGGATCGGCGACTGGAACCACTTCTTGTAGAGCGACTCGAACTCGCCGCTCTTCATCAGTTGCGTCAGCGTCGCATCCACCAGCTGCTTGAAGGCCGGATCGTCCTTGCGCAGCATGATCGCGTAGGGCTCGACCTGGACCGCGTCGCCGACCACGGCCAGCTCCGCGGGATTGATCGCGCTGGCGCGCAGGCCGTAGAGCAGGATGTCGTCCATCGCGAACGCGTCGGCGCGGTCCGACTGCACCAGCAGTGCCGATTCCGCATGGTCCTTCGCGCTGATCAGTTCGAAGCCCAGCTGCTTCTCCGCGTTGAGCTTGCGCATCACCTGGAAGTTGGTGGTGCCCGTGGTCGACACCACCTTGCGCCCCTTCAGGTCGGCGAAGGACTTGATCGGCGAACTGCTCTTCACCAGCAGCCGCGTGCCCGTGTAGAAGTAGTTGATCGCGAAGCTCACCTGCTTGGCGCGCTCGCTGTTGTTGGTGGTGGAGCCGCATTCGATGTCCACCGTGCCGTTGGCCAGCAGCGGGATGCGGTTCTGCGAGGTGACCGACTGGGTCGCCACCTTCAGGTCGGCGCGGCCGGTGGCCTTGCGGACCTGCTCGACGATCCGGCCGCAGATCTCCCAGCCGAAGCCGGTCGGCTGCGCGTCCGCGCCCAGGTAGGAGAACGGGATCGAGGAATCCCGGTAGGCGACCGTGATGACGCCAGAGGCCTTGACCTTGTCGAGCGTGCCGCCCGCCTGGGCCCACGCGCCCACCGGCACGACGAGCGACAGGGCGACGACTGCACTGGAAACGAACACCTTCATGGGAATTCCTTTCTCGGGGACGCGGGGGTTGCAATGCCGTGAACGATATTGAACCTCAGCGCCCAACGGGCATCGCGGTTGCGCGTCATCCTATAAGCTGGCCTTATGTTCCCCGCGGAGACGGCGTCATGCGCCTGAAGCACATCGAGGTCTTCCACGCCGTCATGCTGACGGGATCGGTCAGCGCGGCCTCGAAGCTGCTTCATGTGACACAGCCGGCGGTCACGCAATCACTGCAGCTGGCCGAGCTCCAGCTGGGCTACGCGCTGTTCACGCGCCAGCGGCGGCGCCTCGTGCCCACGCGCGAAGCGCAGGCGCTCTATCCCGAGGTGCAGGCGCTGATGTCGCAGCTGGAGTCGGTGCGGCGCATGGCCAGCGCCCTGGGCAGCGGCGAAGGCCAGGGCTTCCGCATCCTGATCGTCCCGTCGCTGGCGGTGAAGGCCCTGCCCGAGGCGCTCAAGCGCTTCCGCCGCCGTTACCGCGACCTGCCCATCAGCGTGCGGACGATGCATTCGAACGACATCGCCCGCGCCATGGCGCTGCAGGAGGGCGATGTCGGCATCGTCTACGGGCGGCTGCCCCACCCCGCCCTCTCCGATGAACTGGTGGCGACCGGCCGGCTGGTGTGCGCCTCGCAGCGCAGCCGCACCGGCGCCGACCGCCGCACGACCGTCGCGCTGCAGGACCTGCTGCGCGAGCCCTTCATCCGCATCGACGAACGCGACCCGCTGGGCGCCGTGCTGGCCGATCAATGGGCGCGGCTGGAGCTGTCGCCGCGGGCCGGCATCACCGTGCAGACCCACCACATCGCGATGATCATGGCCGAACAGGGGTTCGGGCCGGCCATCATCGATTCGTTCACCGCGCAGGCCAGCGCGGGCGACCTGCACATCCGGACGCTGCTGCCGGAAGTGCCGGTGGAGGTGCGCGCGGTGCAGCCGCAGGGCTTGCGCTCGCCGCAAGCCGTGTCCGACTTCATCGCCGCGTTCAGGCAGGCGGTCGAAGGCTGAGGTCCTGCGCCAGGGCCCAGTCGATGTGCTCCGCCAGCAGCGGCGACGCGCCGGGGCGCGCCGCCTCGAGCGCCGCCCGCATCGCCGCCCGCAGCGCCGGCGCCAGGTCTTGCCGCAGCGCGTTGCCCAGCGCGACCGCGATGTTGCGGCGCCACCGCGCGTGGCCGATGCGGCGGATCGCCGAGCCTTCGGTGCGCTTGAGGAAGGTCGCCTCGTCCCAGGCCCACAGCGTCAGCAGCGAGGCGTTGCCGAGCGGCTCGCGCCATTCGAAGTCGGGCAGCGGGTTCCTGCGCGCGAACTTGTTCCAGGGGCAGGCGAGCTGGCAGTCGTCGCAGCCGTAGATGCGGTTGCCGATCGCGGCGCGGAATTCGACCGGGATCGGGCCGTCCTGCTCGATCGTCAGGTAGCTGATGCAGCGTCGCGCGTCGAGCCGGTACGGGGCGATGATCGCCCCGGTCGGGCAGGCGTCCAGGCAGGCGCGGCACTGGCCGCAATGCGCGCTGACCGGCTCGCTGGGCGGCAGCGCCAGGTCCAGGTAGATCTCGCCGAGGAAGAACATCGAGCCGCTGTCGCGGTGCAGTGTCAGGGTGTGCTTGCCGCGCCAGCCGATGCCCGAGCGGCTGGCGAGTTCCACCTCCAGCACCGGCGCCGAGTCGGTGAACACGCGGTGCCCCATCGGGCCGACGCGCGCCTGCAGGCGGTCCGCCAGCTGCTGCAGGCGCTGGCGCAGGACCTTGTGGTAGTCCCGGCCGCGGGCGTAGAGCGACACCTGCGCCCGCGCCGGGTCGGCCAGCGCGGCCCATTCCCGCGCCTGCCATTCGGGGCCGATGGCCTCGGGCAGGTAGTCCATGCGGGCGGTGAGGATGCTGATCGTGCCAGGCACCAGTTCGGCCGGGCGGGCGCGCTTGAGGCCATGCGCGGCCATGTACTGCATCTCGCCGTGGAAGCCGGCGTCGAGCCAAGCCTGCAGCCCGGCCTCCGCATCGCTCAGATCGACGTGGGCCACCCCAATCTGTGAGAATCCGAGCTCATGCGCCCAGGCGCGGACCTCGACCATCAGCGCAGCCAGCGCGTCGGGGTCGCGGGAGGGGCTCGAGGAGGCGTCGGAGGGCGCGTCGGGCCGCGGGGTGTTGACCAAGGAATTCATCGCTGTTGAGCATTCTAGAAACCCGCCCATTCCGTTGGCCCGACGAGGCCGCCTGCGAGCGCTTCGCGCAGGCGCTGGCCCGCTGTCCGCAGATCGCGGACCTGGGCATCGAGCTCGACGGCGGCCTGGGGGCCGGCAAGACCAGCCTGGTGCGCCACCTGCTGCGCGCGCTGGGCGTCACCGGCCGCATCAAGAGCCCCAGCTACGCGGTGGTCGAGGACTACACGCCGCCCGGCCTCGGCGGCCTGCCCGCCCACCACTTCGACTTCTACCGCTTCAGCGATCCGCGCGAGTGGGAGGACGCGGGCTTCCGCGACGTCTTCGCCGCGCCGGGGCTCAAGCTCAGCGAATGGCCGTCCAAGGCCGCCGGCATGCTGCCGCCCCCGGACCTGCGCCTGGTGCTCGCGGTCAACGACGATGACAGCCGGGACGTCCACGCCGAGGCGCACACGCCGCGCGGCCAGGCGCTGCTCGCCGAGCTGGACCGGCAACTGGCCGCCTCGACCTCATCGTCCGCCGCACCCGCCGCTTCCGATGCGCCGGGCACGGGCGGCGCCCCCGATTGACATCGATTCGAACGAGACCGACACGCCTCACATGAACGGAGACCTGACCGGCCTGCCTGCCGCCCCCCTGCCGCACGACGCGGTGGCGGCCCCGTCCGCGCCCGTGACCGCGCCCGCGTCGCGCGACCGCCGCAAGGCCCTGCGCCGCATGGGCGCGGTGGTGCTGAGCTTCCCGGCCCTGCCCGCGCTGGCCGCGGGCGTCGCTGGCGCCGCCACCATCGTCGCGGTGCGCGTCTGGCCGGCGAGCGACTACACGCGCGTGACCATCGAGTCCGACCGCCAACTGGCCGCCAGGAGCTTCATGGCCGCGAATCCGGACCGGCTCGTCATCGACATCGATGGCCTGGAGCTGAACGCCGGCCTGAAGGAGCTGCTCGGCAAGGTGAAGCCGGACGACCCCTACATCGCCGGCGTGCGCGTGGGACAGAACCAGCCGCGCGTGGTGCGCATCGTGCTGGATCTGAAGCAGGCGGTGGCGCCGCAGGTGTTCACCATCGAGCCGGTGGCGGCCTACAAGAACCGCCTGGTGCTGGACCTGCATCCGACGCGCGAGCGCGATCCGCTGCTGGACCTGGTGCGCGAGAAGGAAGCCGCCGAGAGCGCCGCGGCGCAGTCGGTCAACGACGCGCTGGGCGAGCTGATCGGCCGCATCGACCGGCCGCAGACGGCGGCCTCGAGCGCCGAGAGCGCCGCCAGCGCGGCGGCCCTGCCCCCGCAGCGGCCGGCCAGCGCGGTCGCGCGGATCGAGGCCCCGCCGCCGCCGACGCCGCCGCTCAAGGAGGTGGCGCCGGAGATGAGCCAGTCCAAGCTGGATCGCCTGATCGTGATCGCGATCGATCCGGGCCATGGCGGCGAGGACCCCGGCGCGATCGGCCCCACGGGCTTGCGCGAGAAGGACGTGGTGCTGGCGATCGGCAAGAAGCTGCGCGACCGGCTGAACGCCAACCCGCGCATCCGCGTGATGATGACGCGCGATGCGGACTTCTTCGTCCCGCTGGGCGAGCGGGTGCGCAAGGCGCGGCGGGTGCAGGCCGACCTGTTCGTGTCGATCCATGCCGACGCCTTCATCACGCCGAAGGCCCGCGGGGCCTCGGTCTTCGCGCTGTCCACCAGCGGCGCGAGCTCGACGGCGGCGCGCTGGATGGCGGACAAGGAGAACGCGGCCGATGTGATCGGCGGCGTCAACAGCAAGGCGGTGAAGGATGCCGGCGTGCTGCGGGCGATGCTGGACATGAGCACCTCGGCGCAGATCAAGGACAGCCTGAAGCTGGGCGGCGAGGTGCTGGGGCAGATCGGCAAGCTGGCCAAGCTGCACAAGGGCAGCGTGGAGCAGGCCGGCTTCGCGGTGCTGAAGGCGCCGGACGTGCCGTCGATCCTGGTGGAGACGGCGTTCATCTCCAACCCCGAGGAAGAAGCCAAGCTGCGCGACCCGGACTACCAGGACGACCTGGTCAAGGCGCTGGCCACCGGCATCGCGCGCTACTTCGCGAAGAACCCGCCGCTGGCGGCGAGACATCGGGCGTTGTGAACGCGCTCAGGCGCGGCGCCGCGCCTTCGCCTTGCCGGACTCGGACTTGATCGCCAAGGGTGCGCCGTCGGACGACAGTGTTCCCAGGCCATCCAGCACGATCACCACACCGGCGGCCGTGCGGATCGTGAGTTGAAGCTCCGCGCCCATGGCGGAGACGTATTTCCGCAGCGTGGACAAGAGCATGTCGCTGCGCTTCTCCAGCTGCGTGACCGCGTTCTGCCTGATCTGAAGCACATCCGCCAGTTCGGTCTGTGTCTTCTCCAGGGCGCGGCGCGCGTCGGCCAAGGTGTCGGCGTAGCGGATCATGTCGTCCGCCATTTCCCGACCCTTCGTCTCGACCCAGGCCCGATCATCCGGCGGCAGGTCCGCGATGACGCTCTTCAAGGTGCGGCCCATCTTCAACTCCTTTCAGGCTTCTCAATTCCATTGACCGCGCTGGCAAGCAGGTCTGCAAACCGACGATCCGCCACCTGGATGAGCTGCTTGTAGAACGCTGACTGGCTCTTGCCCTGTTTCGCACCCGCCACCAGGACGCAGGCGCGCCTGTCGGGATCGAAGGCGAAGGCCGCCCGCCAGATCTCCCTTCCCGCCCTCGCGGTGAAGCGTAGTTCCTTCATGTTGGCGAACTTGGACCCATGGAGAACATCCACGTGCGGCCTGCCCGCATGCGGTCCAGCATGCTCCACAGCCCGCATCGCGGCGATCAGTCCCAGGCGCACGGTCCGATCCAGATGCTCGAACTCGGCGTCGAACTCGTCATGGAAGTAGACCTCCCACTCTTGCCCTGTGCAGTCAATCGAGGCGCTCACCATAATCCTTGCGTGATATCACGTCAAGGTGATGGTAGAGCCCCTCATGGCAGCTTGCGGCGCTTCTCCCCCATCGCGCTCAGTGCTCCACCCGCAAGGGGGACCGACGTCAGTTCACCGTAAGCAGCGCTCAATCCGCGATGACCGTTGCCCGCGGCCAGCGCTCGGCATAGCGTTTCGCCGCAGTCCTGTCCCGGAAGTTCTGTTCGCTGGCTCGCGTCGGGTTGCGGCGCACGACCATGTTGAAGAGGTCGTCGAGCCCATGGGGCGCGATCACATGGATCGTGTCGTCCGCGTCGAGCCAGAGTGCCACCGAGGTCGCGTACTCGGGCCAGCTGCCGACGGCTTCCTCGAGCGAGCGCAACGGCGCCACGGCGTGGCCGAAGTACGACTCGAACCAGAGATGCACCGCCGCCTGATTCGTCACTTCCCACGGCAGCCCCGGTAGGCGCTCAGACAACCGGCGCTGGAGTTCGGCATCCCATTCGCCACGCAGGTCCACGGGATCGAAGAACGCGACGTCGACATCGGACAGGGCCGAGGGCTGCCGATGCCCGCTCAGCGCGTCCCACACGAGGTTGCGAACCGCGCCGGCACCGATGCACCAGGACGCCAGGCCCAGCGAGCGCACGGCGCGCAGCGCGTCCATGAGCCAGCCGCTGCCGCGCGCGAGCTCGACGAGCCGCGCGCGGTGGTCGACGCTCACTTGCCCAGCTGCGTCGGCATCGGCGGCGCCACGGTGCGCTGGATCGGCTGCCATGTCTTCAGGCGCTCCATCACGTTCGCGACCGCCGCCTCGAGCTGCACGTCACGGCCGGCGTTGACCGCCACCGGGTCCAGATCCACGTCGATGTCGGGCGAGACGCCTTCGTTCTCGATGCGCCATTCGCCTTCCGGCGTGAAGAAGCGGAAGAACGGCACGACCAGGAAGCCGCCATCGATCAGGCTCGGATTGGCCGAGATCCCGATCAACCCACCCCAGGTCCGCTTGCCGATCAGCGGCCCCAGCCCCGTGCGCTTGAACGCATACGGCATGAAGTCGCCGCCGGAGCCCGCGTCCTGGTCGATCAGCATCGCCTTGGGCCCGTAGATCGCGCCCGCGGGCGTGTCGTAGATCAGGCCATCGCGGTCCTTCCAGCTGCCCAGGTAGGCCCGGTTCAGCAGCTCGGTCACGTAGTTGGCCGCCTGGCCGCCGCCATTGCGGCGGTCGTCGACGATCAGGCCCGGCTTGTCCACCTGCGCGAAGAACATCCGGTTGAAGTGCTGGAAGCCCGGGCCGGCCGTGTCCGGCATGTAGACGTAGGCGATCTTGCCGCCGCTCAGGCGATCCACTTCCTCGCGGTTGTGGTCGATCCAGGCCCACTGGCGCAGGCGGCTCTCGGTCGAGATCGGCTCGACCGTCACGCGCCGCGCGCCCTGCCCGTTCGCGTTGGCCGACACCGTCAGCTGCACCTGCTTGCCGACCGTGTTCTCCAGCTGCTGGTACAGGTTGTGGGTGCCGTCCACCGGCTGGCCGTTGACCGCCAGCAGGTAGTCGCCTTCCTTGACGCCCAGTCCGGGCGCGGCCAGCGGCGCCTTCAGGTAGGGATCCCAGCGGTCGCCCTTGAAGATCTTCTTGATGCGGTACTTGCCGTTCTCGAAGCTGAAGTCCGCGCCCAGCAGGCCCACCGCGACGCGCGCCTCCTGCGCGACGTCGCCACCGCCCACGCGGTTGTGGCCCACCTGCAGCTCGCCGATCATCTCGACCAGCAGGTCGTTCAGGTCCTCGCGGCGCTGCACGCCGGCCACCAGCGGCGCATAGCGCTGATAGACGCCTTGCCAGTCCAGGCCGTGGAGCTTGGGGTCGTAGAAGAACTCCTTCTCCATCCACCAGGTCTCGTCGAAGATCTGGCGCCACTCGGCGCGCGGGTCGATGCGCGTCTTCAGGCCGGAGAGGTCGATGCTCTTGGTGTCGACCTTCTCGCGGGCATCGGCGATTTCCAGTCGGCCGCCGCCCAGGTTCAGCAGGAGCTTCTTGCCATCGGGGCTGAGGCTGTAGTCCTCGACCTGCGGCTTCACCAGCTTGGCCTTCTTCTCCTCGAAATCGAAGCGGTACAGGTCGCCCTTGCGACCGTTGCCGCCCTCGGCGTCGATCGAGACGCCGGGCTGCTTGCGCTCCAGGTAGAACAGCGCGCCATCGTCGGCCACGCCCAGGTCGTCGTAGCGGGCCGTCGCCACCGGCAGGCCGACGATGCGGTCCTTCAGGCCAGCGAAGTCGATGCGCACCGGCTTGGCCTTGGGCTTGACGTCCTTGGCGTCGTCCTTCTTGTCGGACTTGTCGGCCTTCGCGTCCTTGTCGCCCTTGTCGGACTTTTCGCCCTTGTCGGACTTGTCAGCGTCCTTGGTCTCGTCCGCCTTGCCCTTGCCGTCCTTGCCCTCCTCGTCGCCCGCCTTGGGCTCGAGCGGCGACTTGCCGTCGGCGCGCAGCACCGCCGCGTACAGCCCCATGCGCAGCGAGCGCTCCTGCGTCGACATGTCCAGGCCCACCTGGGCCGGGCCGGAATTGATCGAGGCGGCGAAGAACAGCACGTCGCCCTTGGTCGAGAACGCCGGCAGGTTGGCGTGGCTCAAGCCGTCGGTGACGGTGTGCTGCTGGCCAGTATGGAAGTCGGCGATGCGGACCTGGCTGAAGAAGTTCTTTCCGACCACCGTGTAGGCCAGGTAGCGACCGTCGGGCGAGAAGCTGACGTCGAAGCCGGCGCGACGCTCGCTGGTGTCGATCTTCGCGAGCCTGCCCGACTGCGGGCCGCTCAACGGCAGCTGGTAGAGGTTGAGGTGGTTGTCCTGCAGCACCAGCCGCGCGCCATCGGGCGACCAGTCCAGCAGCGTGTAGTAGCCGACCTCGGGCAGCAGGATCTTGCGCGTGGGCTTGTTGGCGGCCTGGTCGCCGAGCTGGTCGCGGATCACCACCTGGTGGCGCATGCCGGGCTCGTCGGAGACATAGGCGACCTGCTGGCCGTCGGGGCTCCAGATCGCATCCTTCTCGCGCACGCCGGAGGTCTGCGTCAGGTTGCGCACGACGCCGTCCCTCACCGGCACGGTGAAGACCTCGCCGCGGGCGCTGATCACCGCGCGCTTGCCGGTGGCCGACAGCGCCGCCTTGGTGACGGTGCGGGCAGCGTCCTTCCACTGCACGCGGGCCTCGTTGCTGGGCTCGTTCAGCGCGATGCTCAGGATGCGCGCGGTGCCGCCCTCCAGGCCGATCTCCTTGAGCTGCCCGCCGGCCTCGTAGACGATGCGCCCGTCGCGGCCATCGGCGCTGCGCACGTCCCAGACGGTTTCCCGCGTCAGCTGGCGCAGCGCCTTGGTCCTGGTGTGGAAGGCGAAGAGGTTGGCCGCGCCGTCGTTCCGGTCCGAGATGAAGACGACCTCGTCGCCCATCCAGATCGGATTGCTGTCGGTCGCGTTGACATGCGGAATCTGCTCCCAGGTCTTGCCCTTGGGATCGAGGATCCAGATCGGCGGCGTGGTGCCGCCGCGGCTCTGGCGCCAGCCGCTCGGGCCCGAGTAGGCCGCGCCGTTGGGGCGGTAGGCCAGGCGCGTGCCGTCGGGCGACCACACGCCTTCATAGGCGACGGCCTCCATCACCTTCTGCTCGAAGCCGCCTTCCAGCGCCACCTCGAACAGCTGCTTGCTGCGGGTGTTCAGCACCTCGCGGTTGGAGGCGAACAGCACGCGCCTGCCATCGGCGCTCCAGCCGGTGACCTGGTCCGCGGACGGATGCCAGGTCAGGCGCCGCGGCTGACCGCCGCTGGCGGCGATCACGTAGACATCGGTGTTGCCGTCGTAACCGGCGGAGAACGCGATCCACTGCCCGTCGGGCGAGAAGCGCGGCGCAAACTCCGGCGCGGCATGACCGGCCAGGCGGCGCGGCTGGCTGCCGTCGCGGTTGGCGATCCACAGGTCGCCGCCGTAGACGAAGGCCAGGTGGCGCGCCGAGACGGCAGGCTCGCGCAGCAGCATCGTCACGGCGGGGGCCGGCGCGGCGACGCTCGCGGCGGCAGAAGCGGAAGCCGTCGCGGCCTGCTGGGCCTGCGTGGGCGCCGCCGCGATGGCGGCGGTCAAGCTCAGGGCCAGGGTGGCGGCCTTGCTGAGGGTGCTGAGTTGCATGGGCTTGTCGGCGGTGAAAGGCAGCGGGCGAGGATAGCCCCGTGACTTTCCCGTGACGAAGCTCACCCCCGGGGTTTGCGCGCGGGGTGCGTCGGTGTTTTCCCGGGAGGGTGGTTGGGGGGGGACCGCCCAACTGCCGAGGTCGAGCGCTTGGGCTTGGGGGGACCGCCTACCTGCCGAGGTCGAGCGCTTGGTCGCTGGGGCGTGGGGCCCTGGCCGCAAGGGCCAGAACCCCACGCCCCACCGCCCCCGAACGGCTCGCTGTCCGCGACGCGGCTCGCTGCGTGCGTCGAGCTGTGCGCTGTTTGGGGAATGCGGTTATGCGGCGGAGGTGGACTTCGCGCGCGAGGCCTTCCATCCACCGTAGAGAGCGATGAGGCCGGGGATGATGATCATGGCCCAGATGATCTTGGAGAGATGGGTCTGGACGAAGGGGATGTTGCCGAAGAGGTAGCCCGCCAGCGTCAGGCCCACCACCCAGATGACGCCACCGGCGACGTTGTAGGCGGTGAAGCGGCTGCGGGTCATCTCGGCGACGCCGGCCACGAAGGGCGCGAAGGTGCGGATGAACGGCATGAAGCGCGCCAGGATGATGGTGACGCCGCCGTGCTTCTCGTAGAACTCATGCGCGGCGTCGAAGGCGCGCTTGTTGAAGAAGCGGGATTGCTCCCACTGGAACACCTTGGGCCCGAAGTAGCGCCCGATCGTGTAGTTGCACTGGTCGCCCAGGATCGCGGCCACCAGCAGCACGGTGATCGCCAGCGGCAGGTTCATCATCCCGGTGCCGCACAGCGCGCCGACCACGAACAGCAGCGAATCGCCCGGCAGGAAGGGCATCACCACCAGGCCGGTCTCCACGAACACGATCAGGAACAGCAGCGCGTAGACCCACATGCCGTAGGCGGCCACGAATTCGGCGAGGTGCTTGTCGACATGCAGGATGAAGTCGACGAGGAAGTGCATCAGATCCATGGGCGCGGATTATGGCGGGCGGTTCCATGACCACCGGTGACGAAACGCGAGATCGTCCGACTTGGAATTGCTGAGTGGCCCACCGAACAGAGGCAATGACGTCAGCCCCGCCAGCTCATTGATGTGATGGAAGAAGTGCCTATCGACGGCAGCTGAGCCAGGACCGAAGAATGGCCTGGCCTTTGAGGTTCCCGAAGGGCATCGACGGATGTCGCAGGGGCTTCCCGGGGCACCTCGTCTCCTTTCTCATCTTTGAGAACTTCGCAATGAATTCCCTGCCTCGACGCTTCTTTTCCATCGTGAAGGCCCTATCCGTCTGGACCTATCTCAAGCTCGCCTCGATGGCCATGGCATTCGCGGCGTTCAGCGAGGACTGGCGGTCGTACTTCGACTCCGCGAATACTGCCCATGCCGTCAAGTTCCTGTCGCCCCTCCTGATGGTGGTGCCGCTGTACCTCCTCCTTCGCGGGCGTCTGTCCTTGCCGCTCCAGGGCTATGGACCGCCCTCGGCGCCAGATCGGGCGGACCGCGTCGCGGTGGCGCTGATCCTCGCCACGCCGTTCGCGGCGTTTCTCCCGTCGGTGGACAGCCTCGCGGACGCGAGCCTCATGGAGGGCCGCGGGTTCGGCGCGATCGCGGCTTCGCTGCTGGCCATCGCCAGCTTGGCGATCTTCGAGGAGTTGATCTTCCGCTTCGCGCTGATGGGCTTGCTGCTGAGAGCCGGACTGCCCGCCGTCGCCGTGCTGCTGATCCAGGCGGCGCTCTTCGTCGTGAGCCACGGCTCGGCGCCCTACGTGGCGCCCGAGTCGCTCCTGCGATACAGCGCCGGCGCCCTGACGCTGGGCGGCCTGTATCTCGTCTCACGAACCTTGTGGGCTCCGATCCTGCTGCATGTCAGCGTCAACCTGCTCCTGGCCCAAGGCATGCCCGCGGCGTACTGGATCGCGCTGCCGCTCGCCGAATCCACACAGCGCAACTGGTTTCACGGCTGCACGAGGTCCTTCATCGCCATCGGCGCCTGCTGGTGCGCGTGGCGACTCTTCCACCGCCGGGCGGCCGGATCGACGGCCTTCTACAATCGCGCCCCATGGATGACACCCTCGCCCCGATGGCGGACTCCGCGGCCGATCCGGGCCACGCCGTCTCCGGCGCGCGCCGCGCGATCCGCGAACTCCCCGATGAACTGATTTCCCAGATCGCCGCCGGCGAGGTCGTCGAACGCCCGTCCTCCGTCGTGCGCGAACTGGTCGACAACGCGCTGGACGCCGGCGCCGGCCAGATCCAGCTCAAGCTGATCGCCGGCGGCATCCGCTCCCTGATCGTCGAGGACGACGGCCACGGCATCCCCGATGGCGAACTGCCGCTGGCCATCAAGCGCCACGCCACCAGCAAGATCGGCAGCCTCGGCGACCTCGAGGCCGTCGCCACCATGGGCTTCCGCGGCGAGGCCCTCGCCGCCGTGTCCTCGATCGCGGAACTGGCCATCATCTCCCGCTTCCACGGCGCCCCGCATGCCTGGCGGCTGGAAGCCCGCACCGGCGAGCTCAGCCCCGCCGCCCGCGCCAGAGGCACCTCGGTCGAGGTCCGCGAGCTGTTCTTCAACACCCCCGCCCGCCGCAAGTTCCTCAAGAGCGAGGGCACCGAGCTGGCGCACTGCCTGGAAGCGCTGCGGCGCCACGCCCTCGCCCGCCCCGACGTCGGCTTCGCCGTCTGGCACGAGGGCAAGCTGGTCGACCAGTGGCGCGCGTCGCCGCTGCCGCAGCGGATCGCCGAAGTCCTGAACGAGGAATTCATCGCGCAGAGCCGCGAGGTCTTCGCCGAGGTCGGCCCGATGCGCATCCACGGCCGCGTCGGCCTGCCCGAAGCCGCCCGCAGCCGCGCCGACATGCAGTACGTCTACGTCAACGGCCGCTACGTGCGCGACAAGCTGATCGCCCATGCGATCCGCTCGGCCTTCGACGACGTGCTGCACGGCCATCGCCAGCCCAGCTACGTGCTGTTCATCGACGTCCAGCCCGAGCTGGTCGACGTCAACGTCCACCCCACCAAGATCGAGGTGCGCTTCCGCGACGGCCGCGAGATCCACCAGCAGGTGCGCCGCGCCGTGGTCGCCGCGCTGGCCTTGTCCCGCGCGGAGGACGGCGCGCCGGCCATGGCCGAAGGCCCAGCCGTCCCCGCCGCGGACCCGGGTCGCCAGCGCTGGACCGGCACGCCGGCCTGGGAGCGGCCGATGGACGGCGCACCCGCCGCCTCCGGGGCGTCGTCCAGTGCGTCGTCCGACACGGACGCGCCTGGCGTTCGCGCCTACGAGCCGCCCGCGCCGTATCACGCCCCCTCGGCCCGCTTCGCCGGCCCGGAAGGCTGGCGCGCGCCGATCCCGACCCGCGCGCAGACCGCGCTCGCGCTGGAGCAGGCCGAGGCGCTCTACGCCGGCGCGCCAGCGGCCGGCCTGCCGACGGCACCGGCCTCGTCCGCCGCCGCGCTGCTGCGCGATGCGCCACCGATGCCGCTGCCGACCAGCCAGGCCGGCGAGTGGCCGCTGGGCCGCGCGATCGCGCAGATCCAGGGCATCTACGTGCTGGCCGAGAACGCCCAGGGCCTGGTGATCGTCGACATGCATGCGGCCCATGAGCGGGTCGTCTACGAGCGGCTCAAGGCCGCGCTCGGCGAGACCCGCATCGACTCCCAGCCGCTGCTGATCCCGGTGACCTTCGCCGCGACGCCGGCCGAGATCGCCACCGCCGAGGCACAGGCCGAGACGCTGCGCCGGCTCGGCCTGGACATCTCGCCGCTGTCGGCCAAGGTGCTGGCGGTGCGCGAGCGGCCGGCGCTGCTGGCCGGCGGCGACGTGGTGGAGCTGGCCCGCGGCGTGCTGGCCGAGCTGGCGCAGTTCGACGCCAGCCATGCGATCGAGCGCGCCCAGCACGAGATCCTGGCCACGATGGCCTGCCACGGCGCGGTGCGCGCCAACCGGCAACTGACCATCGACGAGATGAACGCGCTGCTGCGCGACATGGAACGCACCGAACGCGCCGACCAGTGCAACCACGGCCGCCCGACCTGGCGCCAGCTCACCATCCGCGATCTCGACGCGCTGTTCCTGCGCGGACGCTGAGCCGTCGCCGCTCGCCCCGCCCGCTTTCCCGTTCGCATCGGCGATCCACCCTTTCACCAGAAGCAGTACCGACATGGCCACGCTCAAGCTCAACAAGAACAAATCGGCCGACGCCAAATCCGCGGACGATCCGGACAAGGCCCCCCGCCGCGCGCCGCTGCGCGGCCAGGGTGTCAACAAGCCGCGCCCGACACTGGCCAAGGCCCAGGCCGAGCGCGCCGAACGCGAGGCCGCGTTCCAGCAGCGCCGCGCCGAGGAAGGTCGCCAGGATCGCCGTGATCCGCGCGGCGACGACCGCCACCGCGACGCGCGCGGTCCGCAAGGCCGCGATGAACGCCGCGGCGGTCCCGGCCGCCCGCAACGCGAAGGCGGCTACGGCGATCGCGCCGACCGCGGCCCGCGCGAGGACCGCGGCGGTTTCGGCGGCCGTCCTGACCGGGGCGGCGACGAACGCCGCCCCCATGGCGACCGCCCGCAGGGCGACCGCGCCCGCTACGGCGACCGTCCGCAAGGAGATCGCCCTCGCTACGACGACCGCTCGCAAGGGGACCGTTCCCGCTTCGAGGGAGACCGTCCGCGCCGCGACGACCGCGGCGACGGCCGTTACGGTGACCGCCCCGCCCGCCCGCAAGGGGACCGCGGCTACGGTGACCGCAGCCAAGGGGATCGCGGCTTTGGAGAGCGCGGCCATGGCGAGCGCGGCTACGGCGATCGTCCTCAGGGCCCACGCGCTTTTGGCGAGCGTTCCCAGGGAGACCGTCCTCAGCGCGACCGTCCCTTCGGGGACCGCCCGGCTGGGGATCGGGGCTACGGCGACCGTCCGCGTCGCGATGAGCGCGGCGGCGACCGCTACGGCCGCGGCGCCGAAGGCTCGCGCTACGGTTCGGGCCCGGGCGCGAATCCTGGCTTCCGTCACGGCGAGGACCGGCCGCGCCGCGCGCCCGCCGGCGATCGGGGCGCCGCCCATCCGGGCGACGTCCACGCCCGCGCCGAACGCGAGGAGCGTGCCGAGCGCACCGACCGTCCGCGCCAGCCGGACGCGCCGCGTCAACCCGCACCGGTGCGCCTGGCCGATCCCGACGCCGGCGAACGCCTGTCCAAGCGCATGAGCGAACTCGGCCTGGCCTCGCGCCGCGAAGCCGACGAGTGGATCGAGGCCGGCTGGGTCACCGTCGACGGCGAGCCCGCGACGCTGGGCCAGCGCGTCGGCCCGGACGCGAAGATCGAAGTCGACCCCGCCGCCCGCGAGCAGCAGGCGCAGCGCGTGACCATCCTGCTGCACAAGCCCATCGGTTATGTCTCCGGCCAGGCCGAGGACGGCTACGAGCCGGCATCGGTGCTGGTCAAGGCCGACACCCACTGGGGCGAGGATCCCGCCAAGATCCACTGGGCGCCCGGCCACGGCCGCAACCTGGCGCCCGCCGGCCGGCTGGACATCGATTCCACCGGCCTGCTGGTGCTGACGCAGGACGGCCGCATCGCGCGCCACCTGATCGGCGAGGACTCCGACGTCGAGAAGGAATACCTGGTGCGCGTCGCCCTCGAGCACGGTGACGCCGGGCAGCATCCGCAGCACCAGCTCGATCCGAAGGCGATCGCGCTGCTGAACCACGGCCTCGAGCTGGACGGCGTCCAGCTCAAGCCAGCCAAGGTCAGCTGGGCCAACGAGGACCAGCTGCGCTTCGTCCTGCGCGAGGGCCGCAAGCGCCAGATCCGCCGCATGTGCGAGCTGGTCGGCCTGAAGGTGCTGGCGCTCAAGCGCGTGCGCATCGGCCGCATCCCGCTGGGCCAGCTGCCGCCGGGCCAGTGGCGCTACCTCGCGCCCTGGGAGCGCTTTTGATCGAAGCGCCGGCCGCGATGGCCGCCGCGGTCGCGCCCTGCCCGCCGCCGGCATTGCGGCCGCTGTGCCTCGCCGGGCCGACGGGCTGCGGCAAGACAGCGGCCGCGCTCGCGATCGCGCGCCGCCAACCGGTGGAGATCATCAGCGTCGACTCCGCGCTGGTGTACCGCGGCATGGACATCGGCACCGCCAAGCCGACGCCGGAAGAACTCGCCGCGGTGCCGCATCACCTGATCGACATCCTCGAGCCGACCGCGAGCTACTCGGCGGCGCAGTTCGTCCGCGACGCACTGCGGCTGGTGCCCGAGATCCAGGCCCGCGGCGCGCGGCCGCTGCTGGTCGGCGGCACGATGCTTTATTTCAAGGCGCTGTTCGACGGCCTGTCCGAGCTGCCGCAGGCCGACCCGGCGCTGCGCGCGCAACTCGATACCGAGGCCGCCCGCGACGGCTGGCCCGCGATGCATGCGCGGCTGGCGGCGCTGGATCCGGAGACCGCCGCCCGCCTGGCGCCGCTGGACGCGCAGCGCATCCAGCGCGCACTCGAGGTCTGCCTGCTCAGCGGTGAGCCGATGTCGGCGCTCTACCGGCGCCAGCGCGCGCAGGGCGTCGACTGGCCGCTGATCTCCCTGGAGCCCTCGGACGCCGCGCGCGCCTGGCTGCATCAGCGCCTCGCGCAGCGCTTCGAGCTGATGATCGAACAGGGTTTCGTCGACGAGGTGCGGCGCCTGCGCGCCCGCGGCGACCTGCACCTGGGCCTGCCGTCGATGCGATGCGTCGGTTATCGGCAGGCCTGGGAACTGCTCGACGCCAACGAGGCCGCGCCCGACCTCGCGGCCCTGCGCGAACTGGGCACCGCCGCGACGCGGCAACTCGCCAAGCGCCAGATCACCTGGCTGCGCAGCATGCCGGCGCGGCGCGTGGTGGCGGCGGAAGCGCCCGACGCGCTTGATCAACTGATCGTGCTCGTCGACGACGCCGCCACTGCCGGCGCCGACTGAGCTTGACGATGGACGTCCCCCTCCTCACCGCCACGGGCCTGACCAAGCGCTACGGCGCGCAAACCCTGTTCGAGCACCTCTCGCTGACGCTGCATCGCGGCGAGATGCTGGCGCTGCTCGGCGAATCCGGCAGCGGCAAGTCCACGCTGCTGAACGGGCTGGCGGCGCTCGAGCCGCTGGATCGCGGCCAAGTGGTGCTGCAGGGCCGCGACCTGCTGGCGCTGGACGAATCCGGCCAGGCCCGGCTGCGTCGCGAGCAACTCGGCTTCGTGTTCCAGGCCTTCCACGTGCTGCCCCACCTGAACGTGCGGGACAACGTCGCCCTGCCGCTGCTGCTGCAGGGCAAGCCCGACGCGCGCCGCGTCGAGGAGATGCTGGACGCGGTCGGCCTGGGCGCGCAGGCCCGCCACCTGCCGCGCCAGCTGTCCGGCGGCCAGTTGCAGCGCGTGGCCATCGCCCGCGCGCTGGTGCACCGCCCGGTGCTGGTGCTGGCCGACGAGCCCACCGGCAACCTCGATCCCGCCCATGCGGACCAGGTCATGCGGTTGCTGCGCCAGCAGCTGCGCGACCAGGGCGCGGCCTGCCTGCTGGTGACGCACTCGGTCCATGCCGCCGAGCTCGCGGACCGGCGCCTGCGGCTGGAGGACGGCCGCCTCGTCGAGGCCTGAAGGCGCGACGCCGCGCCCGCCGATTGCCCGTCCCCACCGCATGAGCGCCCCGACCGTCTCCCCGCCGCGCGCCCCTGGCCGCCACGCCCCGCTCGCCGGCCTGCGGCGCGCCTGGGGCTGGTGGTGGCAGCTGTCCTGGCCCGCGCTGCGCCTGCAGTGGGGCCGACAGCTCGCCGCGCTGCTGACGATCGCGCTGGGCCTGGCGCTCGCGGGCGCGGTCCACTGGATCAATGCCTCGGCCCTGGCGCAGTTCGAATCGGCCGCGCGGCAGAGCAGCGCGCAGGCCGATGTCGAGCTCGGCGCCACCGCCGGCGCCGCGCCGCTGTCCGACCGCTTCTTCGCCGAGCTCGCCGCGCGCGAGGACATCGCCGCGATCGCGCCGCGGCTGGACGCGAGCATCCGGCTGCAGGGACGCGACGGCCAATGGCAGCGGGTGCGGCTCATCGGCCTGGACCTGTTCCAGATCGGCGCCTTCCATCCGCAGTGGTTGCCGCGGATGGACGGCGCGGACCTCGGCCGCGCGCTGCGCGAGCCCGCGCTGCTGGTCAGCGACGCCGCCTGGACGCGGCTCGGCCTGGACGCCCCCGCTGGTCTGCGCGTGGACCTGCCCGGCGAGCCAGCCCCGCTGCCGGTCGTCGGCCGGGTGCCGGATCGCCAGCAGGCGCTGGTGATCATGGACATCGCCTGGGCCCAGCAGCTGCTGCATCGCCCGGGCCAGCTCGACGCCATCCTGCTGCGCATGGCCACCGGCCACGCGGTGCCCGCGGCCTGGCCGCCCGGCGTGTTGGCGCACGCGCCCGAGGACCAGGCCCGCCAGCAGGCCGACGACGCCCGGCGCCTGACGCGCGCCTACCGGCTCAACCTGGGCGTGCTGTCGCTGATGGCGCTGTTCGTCGGCGCGTTCATGGTCTTCGCGGTGCACAGCCTGTCGGTGGCGCAGCGCTTGCCGCAGCTGGCGCTGCTCGGCGTGCTGGGCATGAGCGCAAGGCAGCGCCTGGCGCTGCTGGTGTCCGAGGCACTGGTGCTGGGCCTGGCCGGCGCGGTGCTGGGCCTGGGCCTGGCGATCGGGCTGGCGGAACTCGGGCTGCAGGCGCTCGGCGGGGACCTGGGCAGCGGCTTGACCGGCCTCAGCGGCGGCCGGCCCGCGCTGCGGCTCTCGACGGCGTCGATCGTGGGCCTGCTCGCGCTCGGCCCGCTGGTCAGCCTGGGCGCGGCGGCGCTGCCACTGGCACGGCTGCGCCGGCTGCCCGTCGCCCAGGTGCTCAAGGGCCTGGGCAGCGGCGGCGACACGGGCCGCTGGTGGTGGATCGGTCCAGCGCTGCTGCTGGCCGCGCTGCCGCTGGCGGCGATGCGGCCGGTGCTCGGGCTGCCGCTGGGCGCCTACGCCGCGATGGTGGCGCTGCTGCTGGGCGCGCTGGGCAGCGTGCCCTTCGTGCTGCGCGCGATCACCGGCCTGCTGCGTGGCTGGGCGGCGCGGCGCGCGCTGCCGTTGCTGGCGGTGGAACGCGCCCGCGATCAGGCGGGCGAGGCCGGCCGGCTCATTGCCGGCGTGCTGGTCGCGCTGGCGCTCGCGGTGGCGATGCTGGTGATGGTCGCGAGCTTCCGCCAGTCCCTGGACCAATGGCTGAGCGACATGCTGCCGGCCGATCTCTACCTGCGCCAGACCGCGCGCGACAGCGCCCAGCAGGGCCAGCCGATGCCGCCGGGACTGGCCGCCTCGGCCGCCCGGCTGACCGGCATCGACCGCGTGGCGGCACAGCGCACCCGCGACATCGGCTTCACCGTGCGCGGGATGACCGGCAGCACGACGCTGCTGGCGCGGCCGCTGGACCACCGCCTGCCGCTGCAGGGCGAGGCGGTCGCGCTGCCGGACGGCGTGCAGCCGGTCTACATCAACGAGGCGATGCGCGACGAGCTGCGCCTGGCGCCCGGCGACCGCTTCACGCTGCGGCTGGAGGGCCGCCAGTTGCCGGTCGCGGTGAAGGCGATCTGGCGCGACTACAGCCGCCAGACCGGCGCGGTGCTGATGGAGCGGCGCGACTGGGAACGGCTCAGCGGCGACGCGGCGATCACCGAGCTGGCGCTGTGGCTGCGGCCCGGCGCCGATCCGGTGGCGGCGCAGCAGGCGCTGCGTGAGGCCTCGGGGGCGCCGGACTCGCTGGAGATCGCCTCCGCCGGCGAGCTTCGCCGCTTCTCGCTGGCGATCTTCGACCGCAGCTTCGCCATCACCTACTGGCTGCAGGCGGTGGGCCTGGGGCTGGGGCTGTTCGGCGTCGCGGCCAGCCTGTCGGCGCAGTTGCTGGCGCGCCGGCGGGAATTCGGCCTGCTGCTGCACCTGGGACTGACGCGCGCGATGCTGCGCCGGCTGGTGCTGGCCGAGAGCCTGCTGCAGGCGGTGGCCGGCGCGCTGATGGGACTGATCGTCGGCCTGGCGATCAGCGCGGTGCTGGTGTTCCGGCTCAATCCGCAGAGTTTCCACTGGAGCATGGACTGGTCGGTGCCGGTGGGCCGGGTCGCGGCGCTGCTCGCGGCCAGCCTGGTCGCCACCGGCGTGACCGCCGCCTGGGCCAGCGCCCGCGCGCTGCGTGCCGGTCGGGGCGAGGCGCTGCGCGCGGTGCGGGAGGACTGGTGATGATCGGACGACGACCGCTGCTGGGCGCGCTCGGCGGCCTCGGCGCGAAAGGCCTGGCCCGCGCGCTGCCGGGTGCGCTCGGCACTGCCGCACGGACGGCCCTCGGGCCCGGCGCCGCGGCGACCGCCGGATCGCTGGCCGCCCTGATGCCGGCCGCGCCCGCCAGCGCGCAGGCCGACGAGACACTGTCCGACGCGCCACTGCGCTTTCCCCGCGACCACGGCGCGCACCCCGAGGCCCGCATCGAGTGGTGGTACGTCACCGGCGTGCTGCGGGTCGACGGGCGCGCCGGCGAGACGACGCGGCCGGACTTCGGCTTCCAGCTCACCTTCTTCCGCGTCCGCCATGCGCTCCAGCGTCCGTTGTCGTCGGCCTTCGCGCCGGACCAGGTGATGCTGGGCCACGCGGCGATCTCGGACCTCGGCCGCCAGCGGCTGCTGCACGACCAGCAGGTACTGCGCCACGGCTTCGCCAACGCGCGCGCCGACACCGACGACACCCGCGTGCGCCTGGGCGCCTGGCAGCTGCGGCGCAGCGACGGCCCCGACGGCCGCAGCCGTTATGCGCTGTCGATGCCCAGCGAGCACGCGGGCTTCGCGCTCGCGCTGACGCTGGACGCGCCGCTGGCGCCGCTGCTGCAGGGCCGCGCGGGCTGGTCGCGCAAGGGCCCCGGCGCGCAGCAGGCCAGCCGCTACGTCAGCGAGCCGCAGCTGGCCGGCAGCGGCCGGCTCGCGCTGCGCGACGGCGGCACGCGCACGGTGCGGGCCAGCGCCTGGCTGGATCACGAGTGGAGCAACCAGTACCTCGGTCGTGGCGCCGACGCCGCGCCGGACCGGGCGGTCGGCTGGGACTGGCTCGGCCTGAATCTGGACGACGGCTCCTCGCTGACGCTGTTCCAGATGCGCGCGCACGACGGCGCGGTGATCTGGACCGGCGGCAGCTGGCGCGGCGCGCAAGGCGGCGCGCCGGTCGACTTCGAACAGCAACTGCGCTTCGAGCCGCTGGCCTTCTGGAAGAGCCCGGTGAGCCGGGCCAACTACCCGGTGCGCTGGCGCATCCATACGCCGCGCGGCGTGCTGCTCGTCGAGGCGGCCTACGCGGCCCAGGAGATCGACACCCGGCTCAGCACCGGCTTCCCGTACTGGGAGGGCGTGGCGCGCGTGAGCGACGAGGCCGGCCGCGGGCTGGGCTGGGGCTACCTGGAGATGACCGGCTACGCCGGCCGGGTGCCGCTGTAGCGCCACCGACCACGGACGGACCGCGGGCCGATGGCCGCGGGATGGCGGACGACGGACGACGGCGTCAGGCCGGGCGCGTCCCGCTGTAGCGGTTGCGGCCGGAGGGCATCGCCGCGTAGGCGCGCACGCAGTTGCAGCCGGCGCCGCGCGCCATCGCCAGCGCCTGGCGCGCCTGCTGCAGCAGCTGGTCGGCGCCCTGCTGCGGCTCGCGCCGCCAGTCCTGCCAATGGGCCAGGCCCAGGCTCGCGCTCAAAGGGAGCGACTGGCCCTGCCAGCGGTAGTCCAGCGTCGCCACGCGAGCCCGCAGCCGGTCGGCCGCGTCCAGCGCGCCCAGTGGATCGGTGCACGGCAGGTAGGCGGCCCAGACGCCGCGCGGCAGCGGCAGCAGCCAGTCGCCGCCGCGCAGCTGCTGCCGCACCAGCTGGTCCAGGCGCTCGTCCAGCGCCTGCAGGCATTCCTCGCCGTGCTGCTGTTGCAGGCGGGTCCAGGGATCAAGTTCCAGCAGCATCAGCACGCCGTCGTGGCGGTGGCGTTGCGCCCGGGCGGCCTCGCGTTTGAGGCCGTCCATCAGTTGCGCCTCGTCCGCCGTGGCCACCCGCGCGGGCGAGTCGCGACGCGCCACCCAGCGCCGCCTCAGGAATGCCCACCAGGCCCCGGGGCCCCTGTCCGAGTCTTGAGCCATGCTGCCCGCCTTCGCCGGAGATGAGGATTGATTGCAGCACAGGAGCAAGCCGCGCGCCGCCCCCTTGAGCGAGGGAGGATAGGCGCTTGCGCAATGGCGCGTCGCGGCAGATGTAACGAATCCGGACGCGCCGCAGGGACGCCATGCCGCCGCGCGGCGGCTGCTCTAAAGTACCCGGCTGTGTCCACGCCCAGCGGCCCCGCCGCCCCGCCCGTGCACGACGCTCCAGCGCACGACCTCGCGCCCCCGCTCCCGGCCCCCACGCCCGCGCCATCCTCCGGGGCCGGCGACCTGCCGATGCCCGCCGTCGTCGGCGCGCTGCTGGTGCTGCTGGCCGGCCTGGCGCTGACGCTCAGCGCGATGCTCTGGAACCGCAACCGCGTCGTGGCCGAGGCCCATCGCCTGCTCGACGCCCAGATGGAGCGGCTGGAGCGCGACATCGTCCAGCGCTTCGTCCAGCCCGTGTACGGCCTCAAGGGCGCACGCGGTGCGCTGGCCGCGCTGGGCGGCCGCGTCGACCGGCAATCCTTCCGCGCCTACGTCCAGTCGCGCGACCTGACGCGCGAATTCCCCGGCGTGCGCGGCTTCGGTTTCGTGCCGCGGGTCCAGCGCGCCGACCTGCCCGCCTTCATCGCCGCGGAGCGCGCCAACGGTGCGCCGCAGTTCACGGTGCGCAGCCGGGGCGACGCGCCCGACCTGTTCGTCGTCGCGCACATCGAGCCGCTGTCGCAGAACTACGCGGCCTGGGGCTTCGACCTGGGCTCGGAGGCGATCCGGCGACGCGCGATCGAGCGCGCCATCGCCACCGGCGAGGCCACGCTGTCGGCGCCGGTGCCGCTGGTGCAGGACCATGCGCACGGCCCCGGCATGCTGCTGCTGGTGCCGGTGTTCCGCGATGGCGCCGATCCGATCGACGCCGCCCAGCGGCGCCAGGCGCTGCTGGGCCTGCTCTACGCGCCGCTGGTGGCGCAGGAGATCCTGCACGGGCTCAAGGAAGGCCTGGCGGCGGCGCCGATGGATTTCCGCCTGCTGGTCGACGACCACACCGCGACCGAGGCCCTGCTGCTCGACTCCAGCACCGGCATCCAGCCGCTGGACGCCGCGCCGAGCGCGCGGCCCGCCTTCGACCTCCGCGTGGTGGCGGCCGAGCGCCGGGTGGAGATCGCCGGGCGGGCGTTCCGGCTGGAAGCCGCGCTGACGACCGCCTACGAGCGCGCGGTGATCGACGCGGCGGGCTGGGGGCCGGGGCTGATCGGCCTGCTGCTGACCGCGCTGCTGGCGGCCACGACCTACCTGCTCGCGGCCGGCCGCGCGCGGGCGCAGGCGCTGGCCGACGCGATGACCGAGGACCTACGCCGCCTGACGCTGGACCAGCAGGCGATGCTGGACGCCGACGTGATCGCCATCGCCAAGCTGCGCGGCCGGCGCATCGTCTGGAAGAACCGCGCGCTGGAACAGCTCTTCGGCTACGACGCCGACGAGATGCTCGGGCTGCCGGTGCGCGAGCTCTATATCGACGAGGACACCTTCGCCGCACTGGGCCGCAACGCCTACCCGGTGCTGAGCCGCGGCGGCCACTACCGCAGCCAGCTGCAGATGCGACGCAAGGACGGCAGCCTGGTGTGGATCGACCTCAACGGCGTGGCCCTGCCGGGCGAGCGCGACGTGGACACGACGCTCTGGATGATGGCCGACATCACGCAGAGCAAGGCGCATGAGGCGCGCGTCGAGCGGGCCGCCTTCCATGACGCGCTCACCGGCCTGCCCAATCGGGTGCTGCTGGCCGACCGGCTGCGCCAGGCGATGGCCGTGGCGCAGCGGCAATCGCAGAAGATGGCGGTCGCCTACCTGGACCTGGACGGCTTCAAGGCCATCAACGACGCCCACGGCCACGACGCCGGCGACGAGGTGCTCAAGGTCGTCGCGCAGCGGCTGTCCAGCGGCATCCGGGGCTCGGACACGGCCGCGCGGCTGGGCGGCGACGAGTTCGTCGTGCTGCTGACCCCGCTGCCCGCGGTGGCCGACAGCCGGCCGGCCTGCGAGCGGCTGCTGCGCGAGATCCTCGCCCCGGTGCGGCTGTCCAGCGGCGTGACGGTGCAGGTCGGCAGCAGCTTCGGCGTGGCGCACTATCCGCTGGACGGTGTCGACCCCGAGGTGCTGATGAGCCGCGCCGACCAGACGATGTTCGAGTCCAAGCGCGCTGGCCGCTGCCGCATCCGCTGGCTCAATGGCGCTCAGCCGCCGGAGGAGCTCGACCTCTCGGCGCTGCGGCGCACGGCCGAGGAGCTGGCCGCCGAGGCCGACGGATGACCGGCGTCATGCCCGCTGAACCGCTGAACCGCCGTACAGTCGCCCGATGACCTCACTGACCACCGCCCGGCTCCGCCTGGAGCCCATGACCGATGCGCACCTGCACGGCCTGTTCGAGATGAATCGCGACCTGGACGTGATGCGCTACATCACGGGCAAGCCCGACACGCTCGAGGACACGCAGGCGATGATCGACCGCGTCAAGGCGCGCTGGGCCGAGTGGGGCTACAGCTGGTGGACCTTCTTCGAGATCGAGACCGGCGAGATCGTCGGCGCCGGCTGCATCCAGCACCTGGGCCGCGACGCGGCCAATCCGCACGAGATCGGCTGGCGCCTGCGGCGCGACCGCTGGAACCGCGGCTACGGCTCGGAGGCCGCGCGCCGCATGGCCGCCTTCGCCTTCGACGACCTGCGCGCGCCGCAGCTGGTGGCCGTCTGCGACCCGGCCAACGAGGCGTCCTCGCATGTGATGACCAAGCTCGGCATGCGCTATCGCGGCGTAGAGCGCTGGTACGACAACGACGTCGCGGTCTACGGCATGACGGCGGCGGAATGGCGCGCGGCGCAGGCCGCGCGGACCGGGCCGGCCAATTCAGCCGATCAGAGCCCGCCGACGAAGTAGCGCTTCAGGCCCGACAGGATCATCTCGACCGCGATGGCGGTCAGCACCAGGCCCATCAGTTTCTCCAGCGCCGAGACCACCGAGTCGCCGAGCAGCTTGCGGATGCGGTCGGCCAGGATCAGCGCGAGGAAGGAGATGACCATCGCGGTGAACAGCGCGCCGATCCACTCGGCCACCCGGTCCGGCTGGCGCGAGGCCAGCAGCAGCACCGTGGCCATCGCGGACGGGCCGGCCAGCAGCGGCACCGCCAGCGGGAAGATGAAGGGCTCGCGGCCGGTGTCCACGCCGTAGGCCGACTCGCCGGCGTGGCTGAAGATCATCCGGATCGCGATGATGATCAGGATCACGCCGCCGGCCACCTCGAGCGAGCGCTCCGACAGGTGCATCAGGCGCAGGAACCCCTCGCCCAGGAACATGAAGGCCAGCAGCACCGCGAAGGCGATGCCGACCTCGCGCAGCGCGACCTTCAGCCGGCGCTCGCGCGGCACGGCCCGCATGATGGGGATGAAGATCGGCAGGCTGCCCAGCGGGTCGAGCACCAGCAGCAGCAGGATGAGGGCGGAGAGGAAGCTGTGATCCATGGGGCGCGATTCTCGCCGATGACGGCGTCGCGTTCGCTGCGGGCAGCGCGCTCTCACGCACGCTTCGTTCACGCGAATCCCTAGAATCGCAACAATTCCTCATCACGACCTCGCCGATGAACAAGTTGGACAAGAAGCCGCCTCGATCCGTTCCCGCCCCGGCGATCAGCGCGGGCCGGCCGGCCGCGGCGCCGGCGCGCCCCCGCCCCCTCGGGCCGGTGACGCTGGACGCGATCGACCTGCGCATCCTGGAGGCGCTGCAGCGCGACGGCCGCATGTCCAACGTGGACCTGGCGGCGCAGGTCCACCTGTCGGCACCGCAGTGCTTCCGCCGCGTGCGCGCGCTGGAGGAACGCGGCGTGCTGCGGGGCTATCGCGCCGACGTGGCGCCGCTGGCGCTCGGGCTGGGCGTCACCGCCTACGTCAGCCTGAACATCACCGCGCAGGCCTTCGCCCGCGTGCGCGAGATCGAATCGCTGATCCGCGACTTCCCCGAGATCCTGGAGTGCCACACCGTCTCGGGCGATTCGGACTACCTGCTGAAGGTGGTGGCGCGCGACCTGCAGGCGCTGTCCAAGTTCCTCACCGACAAGCTGATGCAGCTGGACGGCGTCGCGGACGTGCGGTCGATGATCTGCCTGGAGGAGATCAAGCCGCCGGCGGGCCTGCCGGTGGACTGAAGCGGCGCCGGCGGGCCTGCCGGTGGACTGAAGCGGCGCCGGCGCGACCGGCGCTCAGCCTCGCGGATGGTGCGCCGCGTGCAGCGCCTTCAGCCGCTCCCGCGCCACGTGCGTGTAGATCTGCGTCGTCGACAGGTCGGCATGGCCCAGCAGCAGCTGCACCGCGCGCAGGTCCGCGCCATGGTTCAACAGGTGCGTGGCGAAGGCATGCCGCAGCGTGTGCGGCGAGATCGGGCTGGTGATGCCCGCCACCACCGCGTATTTCTTGACGATGCGCCAGAAGGTCTCGCGCGTCATGGCCTGGCCGAAGCGGGACAGGAAGAGGTCATCGGTGTTGCGCGCGCTCAGCAGCTGCGGACGCGCCTCCTGCAGGTAGCGCATCAGCCAGGCGTGCGCCTCCTCGCCGAAGGGCACCAGCCGCTCCTTGTCGCCCTTGCCGGTCACGCGCAGCACCGCCTCGCGCAGGCCGACATGCACGCTCTTGAGCGTCACGAGCTCGGTGACGCGCAGGCCGCTGGCGTACATCAGCTCGAGCATCGCGCGGTCGCGCAGCCCCTGCGCGGTGCCGACGTCGGGCGCGTCCAGCAGCGCCTCGACCTGGGTCTGGTGCAGCGTCTTGGGCACGCGCAGCGGCTGCTTGGCGGCGCTGAGCTTGAGCGTCGGATCGCGCTCCAGCCGGCGTTCCCGCAAGGCCCAGCGGAAGTAGCGCTTGAACACCGACAGCCGCCGGTTCGCGGAGGTCGCCTTGCCGCCCTCGTGTCGCGCGCTCGCGTAGCCGAACAGGTCCTGCTCGCGGGTCTCGTCCAGCGCGAGACGCGGCTCGGCCGCCAGCCAGTCGGCCAGCAGCTGCAGGTCGCGGCGATAGGCCAGCTGCGTGTTGCGCGACAGGCCTTCCTCGATCCAGAGGGCCTCGATGAAGGCGTCGATCGCACGCTGGCTGCGCTCGCGCTCGGCCGAGCGCAGGGCCGGCTCACCGGGCGACGCCTCGGGGGGGCATGGTGCGGATGGGGTCGATCGGGACGAGGACATGCCGCGCATGATGCCAGCGCGAGGCCGCCGAAAAAAAGGGGCCCGCGCCACCACGCGCGGGCCCCACGGAGCAACCGCCACAGGCAGCGGTTGGTTGGGAGAACGGTTCAGGTCGTCAGCCGATGCGCACCGGCACGAAGATCTTGTCGGCGCCGCGCTGCACCAGCAGCGCGACCGACTTCTCCGCGCCCTTGACCGCGCCGCGGACCTGCTCGACCGACTGCACCGGCGTGCCGTTGACGGCCAGCAGCACGTCGCCCGGACGGACGCCGGCACGCGCCGCGGCGCTGCCCTCGCCCACTTCCTGGATCAGCAGGCCGTCGCGGGTGCCGAGCTGGCGGCGCTCCTCAGGCTGCAGCGGACGCAGGGCCAGGCCCAGCTTGGCGTGGTCGCCATCGGCGTCGCCACCGGCCTTGGCCAGCTTCGCGCCCTTCTCGTTCGCGTCGCCGAGCGTGGCGGTGATGGTCTCGCGCTTGCCGTTGCGCCAGACCTCGATGTCGACCTTGTCGCCGGGCAGCGACTGGTCCACCAGCGCCGGCAGGTCGCCGCTGGAGACGATGCGCTGGCCCTTGAAGCCCAGGATCACGTCGCCCGAGCGCAGGCCGGCCTTGGCGGCGGGGCCGTTCTCCTCGACGTTGGCGACCAGCGCGCCCTCGGGGCGGTCCAGCTTGAAGGAATCGGCGAAGCCCTGGTTGACCTCCTGCACCATCACGCCCAGCTTGGCGTGCTGCACCTTGCCGCCCTTCTCGATCTGCTGGCGGACCTTGTTGGCCACCTCGACCGGAATGGCGAAGGACAGGCCCTGGTAGCCGCCCGACGCGCTGTAGATCTGCGAGTTGATGCCGACCACCTCGCCGCGCGCATTGAACAGCGGGCCGCCGGAATTGCCGGGGTTGATCGCGACGTCGGTCTGCAGGAAGGGCACGCGGCTCTCGTCCGGGCCCAGCGAGCGCCCCTTGGCGCTGATCACGCCGGCGCTGACGCTGTTCTCGAAACCGAAGGGCGAGCCGATGGCCAGCACCCATTCGCCCACGCGCAGGTCGCGGGTCGCGCCCAGGCGCACCGTCGGCAGGTTCTTGGCCTCGATCTTGAGCACCGCGACGTCGGTCGACTTGTCGCTGCCCAGCACCTTGGCGCGGAACTCGCGGCGGTCGGTGAGCTTGACCACCACTTCCTGCGCGTCCTGCACGACGTGGGCGTTGGTCAGGATCACGCCGTCGGTGCTGACGATGAAGCCCGAGCCCTGGCCGCGGACCTCGCGGCTGCCACCCTCGCCGCCGCCATTCGGGCCACCGGGCATGCCGGGCACGCCGAAGCGGCGGAAGAACTCGTAGAACGGATCGTCCGGATCGATCTGCGGCACGCGCGCGGCGCGCGTCTTCACCGTGCCGGACACGCTGATGTTGACCACCGCCGGCCCTTGCGCCGCAGCGATCTGCGCGAAGTCGGGCATGCCCGCCGGCGGCGGCGTGAAGTTCGCCGCCGGCGCGGCCGCGTTGGCCAGCGGCGTCGTCACCGCGGCGACCTGCGCCTCACCGGCCTGCGCCGGCGCGGTCGCCGCCGAGTCCGAGACCGAGACTGGGGTCACCTTGGCGTTGCGCATCGCCAGCGCACCGCCCGCGGCACCCAACACGCCGGCCGCGGCCAGCGCCCACACGAGCTTCTTCACCGGAATCATCTTCTCCACTTGTTGAGCCATCTGAACCTCCAGATTCGCTGCCGGCGGTCGGCCCGGAGGCCTTGCGCCGATTCGATGGCTTGAAGTGTGAGGAGCTTCGCTTAGGTCGCTCTTAATCGCCGTGGCCCCGCCGTGAAGCGGCGGTGGCGAGCGCCTTTCAGGCGCATGCCTTTCAGGCGTGCGGCAGCGCCGGCGGCACTGCGGGCGGCAAGGTTGGCGCCGCGGCCGGCGTGGCGCGCGAGAGCGGCATCGCCAGCTCCACGCGCAGGCCGCCCAGCGCGGTGCTGTGCCCCAGGCGCAGGCTGGCGCCGTGGTCGTCGGCGATGCTGCGCACCAGCGCCAGGCCCAGGCCGCTGCCCGGTGCCTGCTGGGCCTGCGCCTCGGAGCGGTAGAAGCGGTCGAAGACCCGGCCGCGCTCGGCGTCCGGAATGCCGGGCCCGTCGTCCTCGACCACCAGCAGCGCCTGTCCGCCGCTGCGCTCCAGGCTCAGGTCGACGCGGCTGCGTCCGTACTTGATGCCGTTGTCCAGCAGGTTGCGCAGCAGCATGGTCAGCGCCTCGCGGTGGCCGTCCACCAGCACCGCATCGCAGCGCTCCATGCCCAGGTCGATGCCACGGGCCTGTGCGAGCGTGGCCGCGTCGATCACGCCGTCGCGGCACAGCGCATCCAGCGCGATCGGCTGCGACGGCGCCTGCGCCTTGGCACTGTCCTGCCGCGCCAGCGCCAGCAGCTGCTCGATCAGATGGGACGCGCGGTCGATGCCCTGCCCGAGCTTCTCCAGCGCCTGCGCGCGGGCGGCGTCGTCCGGCGCGCGCCGCAGCGACTGCAGCTGCAGCTTCAGCGCCGCCAGCGGCGAGCGCAGCTCATGCGCCGCGTCGGCCACGAAGTGCTGCTGCTGCTCGAAGGCCTGCCGCACGCGGTCCAGCAGGCCGTTGAGTTCGGTGACCAGCGGCTGGATCTCGGCGGGGAGGTCCTCGTCGTCGACCGGCGCCAGGTCCTGCGCCGCGCGGCGCGACAGCTGCTGGCGCACCCGCTCCAGCGGCGCCAGCGAATGCGAGACCACCCACCACACGACCAGCGCCAGCATCGGCAGCATCAGCGCCGTCGGCAGCACCGTGCGCCACGCGAGTTGCCCCGCCATGCGCTGGCGCACCGCGATGTCCTGCGCGACCTGCACGACCTGGAAACGGCCCTGCACCGCGAAGACCCGATAGCGCTTGCCGCGCAGCGCGACATTGGAGAAGCCCAGCACCGCGCGCTGCGGCAGCCAGTCCGGGCCGGCCGAGCGGTACAGCGGCGTGCCGTCCAGGCCCCAGACCTGCACGATCAGGTCGATGCTCTGCTCTTCCCCTAGCGGCAGCGGCAGGCCGGTGCCCATGCCGGCGCGCAGCGACAGCGCCACCTGCTGCATCTGGTAGTCGAAGATCTCGTCGGTCTCCATCAGCGCGTTGCGATAGGCACTCATGCCCTGGATCAGCGCGCTGGTCAGCATCGCGCCCAGCAGGAACAGCAGCAGCCGGTAGCGCAGCGAGCGCGGCAGCAACGCGAACCGGCCGCGCCGCGGCGCGTCGGGCTCCAGGCCCGCGTTCATTCCTTGGGCACGCGGTAACCGACGCCGCGGACGTTCTGGATCAGCTCGGCGCCCAGCTTCTTGCGCAGGCCGTGGATGTAGACCTCGACGGCGTTGCTGCTGATCTCGTCCTTCCAGCCGTACAGCTTCTCCTCGAGCTGTTGGCGCGACAGGACCATGCCGGGGCGCGCCAGCAGCGGCTCCAACACCGCCCATTCGCGCTGCGACAGCGTCACCGGATGGCCGTTGGCGGTGACCTCGCGCGTGGCGGGGTTGATGCTCACGCCCATGTGCTCATAGACCGGCTCGGCGCGGCCGGCCGCGCGGCGCAGCAGCGCGCGGATGCGGGCCAGCAGTTCGTCGAGCTCGAAGGGCTTGAGCACGTAGTCGTCCGCCCCGGCATCGAGCCCGGCCACCCGCTGCGCGGTGGCGTCGCGCGCGGTGGCGATCAGCACCGGCACCGTCTGCTTGCGCCCGCGCAAGGCCTGCAGCACGCTCATGCCGTCGCGCTTGGGCAGGCCCAGGTCGAGCAGCACCAGGTCGTAGGTCTGGGATTGCAGCGCGGTGTCGGCGATCTCGCCGTCGCGCACCCAGTCCACGGCATAACCTTCGGCGCGCAGCAGCCCGAGCAGCTGCTCGCCGATCATGAGGTCGTCTTCCACCAGCAGGAGTCGCATGGCGCGATTGTGCACGTCCGGCTGGACCGGGTCATTTCCATGACTACAATGCGCGCCTGTCAGGAGAGAGCCCCCTCGCGGGGGCCGCCGAAGGCGCAGTGGCACTGGCGATCCCACGCTGCGAACGCTCAGGCAAAAGGACTGACGAAACGCCCGAGACATCGGGCGTCCTCACTGGAGAGAGGCGGGGCGGACCACCGGTCGAGCCCGTCCACCGAAGGGGCAAGCCACCGGTCAACCACCGGCGGCCAATCTCTCAGGTAAAGCGGACAGCGAGGGCATCTCCCCCACCCGGACGTGATCGGTTCACAGTCGGGTGGTCATGACGAATGCCCTCGGAGCGAGACATGTCCGCCGATCAGAACCTGAACACGCCCCTGCACAAGACCCCCCTGCACGCGCTGCACCTGGAACTGGGCGCCAAGATGGTGCCCTTCGCCGGCTACGACATGCCGGTCCAGTACCCCGCCGGCGTGATGGCCGAGCACAAGCACACCCGCGCCAAGGCCGGCCTGTTCGACGTCTCCCACATGGGCCAGGTGCTGCTGGTGGGCGACGACGCCGCCGCCGCGCTCGAGACCCTGGTGCCGGTCGACATCGTCGACCTCGGGATGTTCAAGCAGCGCTACGCGCTCTTCACCGCCGACGATGGCGGCATCCTCGACGACCTGATGGTGGCGCGCCGCACCGACGGCCTGTTCGTGGTCGTCAACGCCGGCTGCCGCGACCAGGACATCGCCCATATGCAGAAGCACCTGTCGGGCCGCTGCGAGGTGCGCCCGTTGCCCGACCAGGCGCTGCTGGCGCTGCAGGGCCCGCAGGCGGTGACCGCGCTGTCGCGCCTGAACCCGGGCGTCGCCGAGCTGGTCTTCATGACCGGCGGCTTCTTCGAGCTGGACGGCATCCCCACCTTCGTGACCCGCTCGGGCTACACCGGCGAGGACGGCTACGAGATCTCCGTCGCCGCCGACCGCAGCGTCGAACTGGCCCGCAAGCTGCTGGCCCTGCCCGAGGTGATGCCCATCGGCTTGGGCGCGCGCGACTCGCTGCGCCTGGAAGCCGGCCTGTGCCTGTACGGGCACGACATCGACACGACGACCACGCCGGTCGAGGCCTCCCTGACCTGGGCGATCCAGAAGGTGCGCCGCGCCGGCGGCGCCCGCGCCGGCGGTTATCCCGGCGCAGCCGTGATCGACCGCCAGTTCGCCGAAGGCGCAGCGCGCAAGCGGGTCGGCCTGGTGAGCTCGGAACGCATGCCGGTGCGCGAAGGCGCCAAGCTCGTCAATGCCGACGGCCAGGAGATCGGCGTCGTCACCAGCGGCACGCTGGGCCCGACGGTCGGCAAGCCGGTGGCGCTGGCCTATGTGCAGACGCCGTACGCCGCGCTGGGCACCGAGCTCTTCGCCGAAGTCCGCGGCAAGCGCACCCCGATGACGGTCTCTTCCACGCCGTTCACGCCCAACGGATACTTCCGCGGCTGATCCACGATCCTGGGTCACCTCGTCCCCCCGTTCCCTCGAGCCGACGCAAGTCGTCCTCGGGATTCCCGTTCCAACCATCCGATTGCACGGAGCCTCTCCATGAGCATCAAGTACACGCCCGACCACGAGTGGGTCGACACCACCGACGGCATCGCCACCGTGGGCATTACGGTCCACGCGCAGGACGCGCTGGGCGACGTCGTGTTCGTGGACCTGCCGGACGTCGGCAAGTCCTTCGCCGCCAAGGAAGTGGCCGGCGTGGTCGAGTCGGTCAAGGCCGCCGCCGACGTCTACGCCCCGGTCTCGGGCGAGATCGTCGAGGTCAACGAGGCGCTGCGCGCCGACCCGTCGCTGGCCAACACCGACCCGCTGAAGTCGGGCTGGTTCTTCAAGGTCAAGCTGTCCAACCCGGCGGAACTCGACGGGCTGATGGACACCACGGCTTATGACGAGCTGGTGAAGAACTCCTAATCGTCGCCCCCTGCGCGCAAGGCCTCCTCAGGCCTGCCGCCGCCGCTGGCCCTCACCCCTGCCCTCTCCCGCAAGCGGGAGAGGGAGTCCGGCGGGCCTTGCGCCGCACAGAACTTCATCTCCAGGATCGCCCCGCCATGTCCGCCCTGCCCTCCTTCGCCGAACTCGAGAACGCCGTCGAGTTCCACGCCCGCCACATCGGTCCCGACGCGCACGACGAAGCGCTGATGCTGTCGGCCATCGGCAGCGCCTCGCGCGCCGCGCTGATCGACGCGATCGTGCCGGCCGCCATCAAGCGCGCCGCGAAGATGGACCTGCCGGACGCCGTGACCGAAGCGCAGGCGCTGGCCGAGCTCAAGGCCATCGCGGGCAAGAACCAGATCCTCAAGTCCTTCATCGGCCAGGGCTACCACGGCACCCTGACCCCGGGCGTCATCCTGCGCAACATCCTCGAGAACCCCGCCTGGTACACCGCCTACACGCCCTACCAGGCCGAGATCTCCCAAGGCCGCATGGAGGCGCTGGTCAACTTCCAGACCATGGTCTGCGACCTGACCGGCCTGGCCATCGCCAACGCCTCGATGCTGGACGAGGCCACCGCCGCCGCCGAAGCGATGACGCTGGCCGCGCGCGTGGGCAAGAGCAAGAGCCAGACCTTCTTCGTCGCCGATGACGTGCTGCCGCAGACGCTGGAAGTCGTGCGCACCCGCGCCGAGCCGCTGGGCATCACCGTCCGGGTCGGCCCCGCCGAGGACGCCGGCAAGGCCGAGTGCTTCGGCGCGCTGGTCCAGTACCCCGGCGTGACCGGCGTGGTGCGCCCGCTGCAGGCGATCGCCGACGCGGTCCACGCGCACGGCGGCCTGCTGGTGGCCGCGGCCGACCTGCTGGCGCTGACGCTGATCGCCGCGCCCGGCGAGCAAGGCGCCGACATCGCCGTCGGCACCACCCAGCGCTTCGGCATGCCCATGGGCGCCGGCGGCCCGCACGCCGCCTACATGGCCTGCCGCGACGAGTTCAAGCGCTCGCTGCCGGGTCGCCTGGTCGGCGTGTCGGTCGACGCGCACGGCAAGCCCGCCTACCGCCTGTCGCTGCAGACCCGCGAGCAGCACATCCGCCGCGAGAAGGCCACCTCCAACATCTGCACGGCGCAGGTGCTGCCGGCCGTCGTGGCCAGCATGTACGCCGTCTATCACGGCCCGCAGGGCCTCAAGCGCATCGCGCAGCGCGTGGCCGCCTACACCGCCGTGCTGGCGCAGGGCCTGAAGGCGCTGGGCCTGACGCTGGCCCACGAGACCGCCTTCGACACGCTGCACGTGAAGACCGGCGCGCACACCGGCCCGGTGCTGGCCGCCGCCGTCGCCGCCGGCATGAACCTGCGCCGCGCGAGCGAGGACAGCATCAGCCTGACGCTGGACGAGACCACCACCCGCGCCGACGTGCAGGCGCTGCTGACCGTCTTCGCCGAGGGCAAGCCGGTGCCGGACGCCTTCGCCGCGGCCGGGGCGCCGACCACGCTGGTGCCGGCCGCGCTCTCGCGCACCAGCGCCTACCTGACGCATCCGATCTTCAACATCCACCACTCCGAGACGGAGATGCTGCGCTACATCCGCCTGCTGTCCGACAAGGACCTGGCGCTGGACCGCAGCATGATCCCGCTGGGCTCGTGCACGATGAAGCTCAACGCGACCAGCGAGATGATCCCCATCACCTGGCCCGAGTTCGCGCAGGTGCATCCCTTCGCGCCGCAGAGCCAGTTGCAGGGCTACGCCCAGTTGGACCAGCAACTGACGTCCTGGCTGTGCCAGGCCACCGGCTACGCGGGCGTTTCGCTGCAGCCCAACGCCGGCTCGCAGGGCGAGTACGCCGGCCTGCTCATCATCAAGGCCTGGCATGAGTCGCGCGGCGACGCGCATCGCAAGATCTGCCTGATTCCCGAGTCGGCGCACGGCACCAACCCGGCGTCGGCGCAGATGGTGGGCATGCAGGTCGTGGTCACCAAGTGCGACAAGGAAGGCAACATCGACCTGGCCGACCTGAAGGCCAAGTGCGAGCAGCACAGCGCCAACCTGGCCGCGATCATGATCACCTACCCCTCGACCTACGGTGTCTTCGACACCCACGTCAAGGAGATCTGCGCGCTGGTGCATGAACACGGCGGCCGCGTCTACGTGGACGGCGCCAACATGAACGCGCTGGTGGGCATCGCTGCGCCGGGCCAGTTCGGCGGCGACGTGTCCCACCTGAACCTGCACAAGACCTTCTGCATCCCGCACGGTGGCGGCGGCCCGGGCGTCGGCCCGGTCTGCGTGGTCGAGGACCTCGTGCCCTTCCTGCCGGCGCACCGCTCGGCCGGCCTGGGCGAGAAGACCGCCATCGGCGCCGTCTCCGCCGCGCCGCTGGGCAACGCGGCGGTGCTGCCGATCTCGTGGATGTACATCCGCATGATGGGCGAGACCGGCCTGAAGGCCGCGACCGAGACCGCGATCCTGTCGGCCAACTACGTGGCCGCGCGCCTGTCGGACCACTACGACATCCACTTCAGCGGCAACATCGACGGCGTCAAGGGCGGCGGCGTGGCCCACGAGTGCATCCTGGATCTGCGCCCGCTCAAGGACAGCGCCGGCATCTCCGCCGAGGACGTCGCCAAGCGCCTGATCGACTACGGCTTCCACGCGCCGACGCTGTCCTTCCCGGTCGCCGGCACGCTGATGGTCGAGCCGACCGAGAGCGAATCGAAGTTCGAGCTGGACCGTTTCATCGCCGCGATGATCCAGATCCGCGAGGAGATCGCGAAGGTCGAATCCGGCGCCTGGTCCAAGACGGACAACCCGCTGCTCAACGCGCCGCACACCGCCGAGAGCCTGCTCAAGACCGAGTGGACGCATGGCTACAGCCGCGACGACGCGGCCTATCCGGTCCCGGCGCTGCGTCACGTCAAGTACTGGTCGCCGGTGGGCCGCGTGGACAACGTCTACGGCGACCGCAACCTGGTGTGCTCCTGCCCCCCGCTCTCGGCCTACGCTGACGAGTGATCAGGGTGAATCAAGGAGGCCGCTGACGCGGCCTTCTTTTTGGCCTAGCTTCTTTCAAGGCCGCACGGTCGGCGCGTCACGAGCGCGCAGGACTGGACGGCGCACACCCGCAAGGGAATACCCACGAGGTCCGCCATGGCAGTTTCCGTTTTCGACCTGTTCAAGATCGGCATCGGGCCGTCGAGCTCGCACACCGTCGGGCCGATGCGCGCCGCGCGCATGTTCGTGCAGCGCCTGCGGCACGAGGGCGTGCTCGAGCGCACGGTGCGCGTGGCCACCGGGCTGTACGGCTCGCTGGGCGCGACCGGCAAGGGCCACGGCTCCGACAAGGCCGTGCTGCTGGGGCTGGCCGGCCATGAGCCGGACACGGTCGACATCGAAAGCATCCCCGGCATCCTCGACGCCATCCGCAACGACAAGCGCATCGCGCTCGGCGGCGACCATGTCGTCGCCTTCGACGAGGCCCGCGACCTCGTCATGTATCGCCGCCAGAGCCTGCCGCTGCACGCCAACGGCATGCGCTGCATTGCCTTCGACGCCGAAGGCAACGAGCTGCAGAACCGCGTCTACTACTCCGTCGGCGGCGGCTTCGTCGTCACCGAGGAAGTCCTGGCCGACGGCGCCAAGCAGAAGCAGATCGCGCCGGACACCACGGTGCTGCCCTACCCGTTCAAGACCGGCGCCGAGCTGCTCGCGCTGACCGAGCAGGAAGGCTGCTCGATCGCCGAAATCATGCGCCGCAACGAGCGCCACTGGCGTCCCGACGAGGAGACGCGCGCGGGCCTGCTGAAGATCTGGCGCGTGATGCAGGAATGCGTGCAGCGCGGCTGCCGCACCGAGGGCATCCTGCCCGGCGGCTTCAAGGTGAAGCGACGCTCGGCGGCGCTGTACCGCGATCTGGTCGCGCATCCGGAGGCGGCGCTGCGTGATCCGCTGCAGGTGATGGACTGGGTCAACCTGTATGCGCTGGCGGTCAATGAAGAGAACGCCGCCGGTGGCCGCGTCGTGACCGCGCCGACCAATGGCGCGGCCGGCATCGTGCCGGCGGTGCTGCACTACTACGCCCGCTTCGTGCATGGCGCCAATGAGGACGGCATCGTCGACTTCCTGCTGACGGCCGCGGCGATCGGCATCCTCTACAAGGAGAACGCCTCGATCTCGGGCGCGGAGGTCGGCTGCCAGGGCGAGGTGGGCGTGGCCTGCTCGATGGCCGCCGGCGCGCTGTGCGCGGTGATGGGCGGCACGCCGGCCCAGGCCGAGAACGCCGCCGAGATCGGCATGGAACACCACCTGGGCCTGACCTGCGATCCGGTCGGCGGCCTGGTGCAGATCCCCTGCATCGAGCGCAACGCGATCGCGTCGGTCAAGGCCATCAACGCCGCGCGCATGGCGCTGCGCGGCGACGGCACCCACCACGTCAGCCTGGACAAGGTCATCAAGACCATGCGGGAGACCGGCGCAGACATGATGACCAAGTACAAGGAAACCGCCCGCGGCGGTCTGGCGGTCAACATCGTCGAATGCTGACCCGCCGGCGGCGACGCGTCAGCCGTCGTCGCCGACCGTGAACGACGCCGGGGCCGAGCCGGCGTCGCCGTCGTCCTCCAGGCCCGCGCCGCGCGCGTCCTGCACGGCGCTGAACAGCAGGCCGATGGTCATGGCGAGGCTGCACAGCAACAGCGCGGTCTTGAACAAGCTGGTAGGTTCGGTCCTCGCGGCCTTGGCGTGCTTGGTGATGCTCATGGCGGTCTCCTTTGGATCTGACGCATGGTCCGCCCGTCGATGCCGCCGAGGCAGACGCCGATGACGCATCGCCGGGTCCTGCAATGGCGTCAGCGCGCGTCGGCGATCGACCGACAACGAGGATGTAGAAATCCGTCAGCCCCGATCGTCGTGAAGCGAAACCCCGTCTGTCTTCACGAAGCCGTCACGGGTCCTGCCACCCCCTCTGAATGGATGCGAATCCGCCATGACTGCTCACCTTGATCCGAAGCGGCGCCGCTGGCTGGCGCTGGGCGTGCTCTGCCTGGGCGTGCTGATGATCGTGCTGGACACGACCATCGTGAATGTCGCCCTGCCCTCGATCCGCGCCGACCTGCACTTCACCGAGACCTCGCTGGTCTGGGTGGTCAACGCCTACATGCTGACCTTCGGCGGCTTCATGCTGCTGGGGGGCCGGCTGGGCGACCTGTACGGCCACCGGCGCATGTTCCTGGCGGGGCTGGCGCTATTCACCGCCGCGTCGGCCGCCTGCGGCCTGGCGCACACCCAGGGGCTGCTGATCGCGGCGCGCGCGGTCCAGGGGCTGGGCGGGGCGGTGGTGTCGGCGATCTCGCTGTCGCTGATCATGAACATGTTCACCGAGCCCGCGGAGCGGGCCAAGGCCATGGGCGTCTACGGCTTCGTCTGCGCCGGCGGCGGCAGCATCGGCGTGCTGCTGGGCGGCCTGCTGACCAGCACGCTGAGCTGGCATTGGATCTTCCTGGTGAACCTGCCGATCGGCGCGGTGGTGATCGGCCTGTGCCTGTGGCTGATCGAGCGCGCCGGCCCGACGGCGCCCGACGAGACCCTGGACTGGGCCGGCGCCGTGACCGTGACGCTGTCGCTGATGCTGGCGGTCTACGCCGTCGTCAACGGCAACGAGGCCGGCTGGACCTCGCCCCGCACGCTGGGCCTGCTGGGCGTGGCGGCGGCGCTGATGGCGGCCTTCCTGGTGCTGGAGACGCGGGTGGCGCATCCGCTGATGCCGCTGTCGCTGTTCCGGCTGCGCTCGGTGGCGGTGTCCAACGTGATCGGCGTGCTCTGGGCGGCGGCGATGTTCGCGTGGTTCTTCCTGTCGGCGCTCTACATGCAGCTGGTGCTGGGCTACGACGCGATGCACGTGGGCCTGGGTTTCCTGCCGGCCAACCTGATCATGGCGGCCTTCTCGGTCGGCCTGTCGGCGAAGCTGGTGATGAAGCTGGGCCTGCGCAAGCCGCTGTGCGGCGGGCTGCTGCTGGCGGCGCTGGGGCTGGCGCTGTTCGCGCGGGCGCCGGCGGACGGCGGCTTCTGGCTGGACGTGCTGCCCGGCATGCTGCTGCTGGGCCTGGGCGCCGGGGTGGCCTTCAACCCGGTGCTGCTGGCGGCGATGAGCGAGGTCGCGCCGAGCGAATCGGGCCTGGCCTCGGGCATGGTGAACACGTCCTTCATGATGGGCGGTTCGCTGGGGCTGGCGGTGCTGGCCAGCCTGGCGGCTTGGAAGACGGCCGAACTCGGCGCGCTGGGCGCCGCGCTGCCAGCGGCGCTGGCGGGCGGCTACCGCGTCGCCTTCGCGGTCGGCGCGGTCTTCGCGGCCACCGGCGGACTGCTGGCCCTGCTGCTGCGCGAGCCCGCCGCGCAGGACGCGGTGGCGGCGCCGGTGGGGCATGCGGGGTGACGCGCCGCGCCGGCGGGGTGAACCCGTCTCCATCAAGCTGAGGATGCGAGCTGAGCCTGCCCTGGCTTAACGTGGGGCTCCACTGCCGGAGCTCGCATGCGCCTCGCACGCACGGGTCCGCGCCTGACCGCCGCGCTGACCCCGCTGGCGCTGGTCTCGTGCGGGCAACTGCATCCCGTCGATATTCCTGATCAGGCCCGGCTGTTCCTGCCGGCCGGTTCCGCCTCCAGCACCATCACGGAGGCCACCTGCCCGGGCGCCAGTGACTATGCGGCGGGTCTGGGGTTGACGATGTGCGAGGCCGACAGCCGCCGGCTCGCGCTGCTGAGGCAGGCAGCCCGGGTGACCAACGACGTCGCCCTGTTCAACTCCTTGAGCTGGCCGATCGGCAGCGCCGTCATCTACGAGAAGATCCGCGATCCCAGCACCCGGCTGCTGCTGCCGGCGGCCATCGCGACCGGACTGTACGGCTTCTTCAACTCCGGCATCCCTGGACGCGATGCCACCCATCGCGCCGCCGCCTTCTCGCTCACCTGCGCCATCCTGGAGTACACGCCCTATCTCTACAAGAAGGCGGACTTCGACGGCGATGCCACGGTCACGCCGCCTCGCCCGCCCGGCCTGGAGCAGGCCATCCATACGCTCGACGACGCGAGGCAGGTCTTCCAACTCGCCGCAACGCGAGCGCTGCGCGGCCTGGAGGTCCGCCCGGCCATGGCGGGCACGCGCCCCGACAGCATTGGGCAGCGGACCGGCCAAGTCGCCTCTGGCGGGCGAAAGTTCACCAGCCCAGAGCCTCAGTTGCGCGCCTGGGTGAGCCATCAGTTGGCGATCGCGGACCAGTTCCTCGCGCTCGGCGGGGAGCTTCAGGCGGGCGTCAAGGCCAGCGCCGGGGCCAACGGACTGCGTGCATTCATGGGGCACACGGAGGAAGTCCGCGAGGCCGATCTCGCCAGCAAGCGGCCCGCGCTCGTCAGCCCGCAAGATCGCGCAGCGGAGATCGTGAAGGGCTTCAACACCCTCACGGCGCAAAGCGGCGGCTCCGCGCTGGGCAGTCTCACCCTGGTGGAAGGCGCGCCGCTGCAGTCGCTCGCGAAGCCGTCGGCTCAGCAATGGGCCGACTTCGAGAGCAGCGCCGCGGTCGCCAACCTGAGCGCCGCGGAAGTCAAGATCGCCCGCTGGCTCACCGAGTTCAGACATGCGCATCGGCTGTCCGTGGAAGCCCGCCAGGCGGTCGGCTGCCCGCTTTCCGCCGCCACCAAGGACGCGGTGGCGCCCACCGCGCCAAGGGCCTCGCCGCCGGGCACGCCTTCGCCACCCGCCTCCCGGCCCACCACCCCCGCCACGCCCGGCGAGACCCCGCTCCCCACGGCGCCGGGGGCCACGGGATGAGCCGTCGTCGCTCCGAAGTGGCCGCCTGGGCGGCGCGATTCCATGCGCTGTCGCGCCTGCTCGGCGAGCGCGTCCGCGGCGAAGACGCGGACGGACGGCGCGGCCCGGGCTGGCTGGATCCGTCGATGATCGAATCGCTCACGCTGGATCTGTCGCCGTCCAGGCAGCCTCTCTCGCCGCCCGTGCTGCGCGTGGCCCTGCGCGACGGCGTGCCAGGCCGAGCGCTGCCGCGCTGCTGGCGAGACTCGCCGCACACCGCCCCGCTCTCGCTGCGACCCGAGCGCGCGCCGCGCGCGGTGGCGCAGCTCGGCGTGCAGATCAGCCGTGACGCGCTCCCGCTAGCGGTAGGCACGGCCACCGCGCTGGTCCGCGATCGGCAGGCGCCGGACCGCAACTACGTCCTGACCTGCGGCCATGTGATGGCCCCTGGCCCCGAAGCCGCCGTCAGCGACATCGCCCGCATCGGCGGAGCCACCATCGGGTACCTCGCGGAATGGCAGCCGGCCCTTGGCGGAGACGCTCTCCCGACCCACGTCGACGGTGCGCTCGTCGAGGTCGCCACCGAAGATGCCGTCTCCCTGCGCGCCGACGCTTTCCAACTGCCCACCGGCGTCGGAAACCGCGTCTTCCTGGACCAGCCCGTGCGCGTGCGTCGCGTCCAGGACGCGCTCGCCGGGCTGCTCAAGACCCATTGGTCGGGCTACGTCGACCTCCCCGACGTCTCGCCCGGCTACCCCGACTACTTCCTCGCCAGCGCGGTCGGTTACGCCGTGGCCCAACCCACGCTCGGCGGCGACAGCGGCGCGGCGGTCTGGAACACCGACGACACCCTGGCCGGCATGCACATCGGCGCCCTGCCCGACGCCGAGCCCGGTCGGGCGAACGCCGTGATGTGCCCCATCGAGCCCGTGCTGGACTGGTTCAACGTGCAGCCCTACACCCGCACCGACCCGGCCCGTCTGCCCGCGCCGGCTCCGGCGCCGGCTCGCGGCGTCCAGGCCGATGACGACAAGCAGGTCGAGATCGTGGCCTGCACGCTCTGGGGCGAGGCACGCGGCGAGGGCCTCGCGGGCATGCGTGCCGTGGCCGCGGTGATCGTCAATCGCGTGCGCGCCCGCGGCGGTGCGCTGAACTTCGCGCAGGTGTGCCTGGCTCGACGGCAGTTCAGTTGCTGGAACGAAGATGACCCCAACCGCCGCCGCCTGGACCGCCTGCCGCGCGATCCCGACGCGATCTACCGTCAGGCCTGCGACATCGCGCGCGAGGCCCTTGCCGGCCGGCTCACCGACCCCACGCGCGGCGCCACGCATTACGTCGCCGTCACGTTGCGACGCCGACCGTCGTGGCTGTCCGGCAAGCAGCCGTGCATCGTCATCGGCGGGCATGAGTTCTACAACGACATCGACTGAGGACTCCGATGGGCAACGCGATCGTCGATGTGGTGCTGGGCCTGGTACTGACTTACCTGGTGCTCTCGCTGCTGGTCATGAAGGTGCAGGAGATCCTCGACGGCAACCTCCTGAAGGGGCGCGTGAGCAACCTGCACGAGATGCTGCTGGAGGCGGTCGGCCGTAGCCAGGACCTGCGCGACAAGGTCCTGAAGAATCCGCTGATCTTCGCGCTGTACAAGGGCAAGGACGCCAACGACCACATGCTCTGGCGCAGCTCGGGCCCGAGCTCCATCCCGCCCGACCTCTTTGCACGCGCCTTGCTGATGGAGCTCAACGGTGGCAGACACCCGAGCGAGGAGTTCCCGAAACCATCGGCCTTCCTGGCCGCGAGGACGCTCGGCAAGGACGTCGCCGACGCCCCCCGCGTGTGGGGCGCGCTCAACGGTCTGCTGCCGGGCAACGAGGGGGACTGGAAGGCCTTCGAGTCGGCCATCGCCACCTGGTTCACCGACATCGGCGATCGCTCGGACGGCTGGTTCCAGCGACGGGCCCAGTGGTGGTCGTTCTGGGTCGCGCTCGGCCTGGCCGCCTTGCTCAACGTCGACAGCTTCCATATCGCCAAGACGCTGTCGCGCGACGACACGCTGCGCAAGAGCCTGGCGGACATCGCGCAGACCGTCGATGCCCAGCAGCGGGCGGCGCCAGGCACGGCCGCCGCCGCGCCCGCGGCCGCGGCCGCAGAGGATCCCGCCGTCCAGGCCGTGGCTCGGCTCCAGGAAGCGATGCGCCGGTTGAACAGCGCGGCCGGAGTCGATCCGGGCGTGCGCGACTTCAACGCGAGCAGCGCGCCCGCCGGCGTGCAGCGCGCCGCGCGCGACGCTTGCGTGTTCCTCGGCGCGCAGGGCAAGACCGAGCCGTTGACCATCCGCACCTGGATGTACTGGCTGCCCGGCTTGGAGGCACGGGTACGCGAAGCCGCGTTCGACGCGCCCGACCGGGCGGCGGCCGTGTATGGAGAAGCGGGGCGGTGCCTGTCCCACCTCTCCGCGTGGATCGGCACGGTCACCATCCCGGGCGACAAGGGCGCGGCACTCGCGGGCGAGGCCGCCGAGGCGCTCACCTCGGCCATCGGCGCCCTGCGCGCGCTGATCGACCGCCATACCTTGAACGCCGACCTGCGCCAACGGTTCGTCGAGGACCCGGAGAGCTTCGAGGACTGCGCCACCTCCGCCAGTGATCGCGCGGCGCTGTCCTCCTGCCTCTTGCGCGCGCAGACGCGGGTGGTCAAGCTGCCCCTGCTGTGGATCGCCACCACGGTGAGCCCGCAGTTCTGCAAGGCGGAGATCGTCGAGGACCAGACCGGGACGGCCAGGATGGCCGCGGCAACCCGCCCGGCGGCGGCCTCCGCGCCCCCGCCGCCCGACACAAGCGCTGCCTGCCAGGCGCGTGTCACGGCCATCCCTTCCCTCGGACTGCCCGCGATGCACCTGGTCCCACGCGACACCTCGGCTTTCTCGCGCTGGCTGCTGTGGCTGGGCGGGGTGCTGGTCACCGCGGTGTTCGTCTCGCTGGGCGCGCCGTTCTGGTTCGACGTGCTGGGCCGCGTGGTGAAGGTGCGTGCCGCAGGCGCCTCGCGCGATGCGGCCGGCGGCGCCAAGCCCTCGCCTGCCAAGGGCGCGCCGCCCCCCGCGCCGCTGGCCGCCGGCACCGCGGTCCCGGGTGGCCCCGCAGGTCCCGCCGGACCCGGTGACGGTCCGTTCGCAAGCTCGCGCAACGCGTACGAGGACGGCCTCGTGGCCCGCGACATCGTCGCCCTGCAGCAGACACTGCGCGTGGCAGTGGCGACGGGTCGGCTCGACAAGCCCACCCGTCAGGCCATCGTGGACTTCTGCCGCACCAACGGCCTGGAGCCCACCGAGGAATTGAGCAGCGAGCTCTATCGCACGATCGTCGGTCGGCCTTCTCGCCAGACCCCCGCCGCGGCGCCGAGCACGCGGCTGCAACTGGGTCGCGTCAACGAGCAGGTGCAGCCGGTGGCCCGACAACTGAGCGCCGTGCTGGACATGCCCGGACGGGTGCCGGCCAGCGAAACACGTTTCAGCGCGGACCTGCGCGCGCTGACGGTGCTGTACCGCTTCAAGCGCGAGATCGCCACGCCGATCGCGCAGCGCGAGGTCTTCGCGCTGTCACGCACGCAGCCAGGCGCGCTTGACGAGGCCGACGAGGCGCTGATCGCCGAGATCCTCCAGTTGCCTGCCGCGATGCGATTCGCGCGCGAGGCCGCGCCCTGGCTGGACTGGGCCATCGGTGAGTTGGGCCAGGTGGAGGTGGGCGCGACGTCGCCGGGCAACAGCAACCCGCGGATCTGCGAATTCCTGGAGACCGCCGCGAAGGGAGCTTCTGCCCAGGGCGACGACACGCCCTGGTGTGGCGCCTTCGTGACCTGGGTGCTCACGAAGTGCCGCGCGCAAGGCCTCGTCCCGCAGCCCGCCGCGCCGGTGGCGAATCCGCTGCTCGCGAGCAACTGGGCGGCCTATGCCGGCACCGCACGCAACCCTGGTCAAGCGGGCTCTGCCGCCGTCACCGGCGCGCGCCCCGGCGACGTGGTGCTGTTCAAGCCGCTGGGCCCGGGATCCTCCGGCCATGTGGGCTTCTACATCAGCCACGACGCGACACAGATCCAGGTGCTGGGCGGCAATCAGACCAAGCGGGGCGCGGTGAACCTGACGACCTTCAACATCGCCGACGTGCTGATCGTCTTCCAGCCCTGAGCGGCGATCACTTGTCCAGCAGCGGCCAGACGTACTTCACCGGCACCGCGTAGCTGATGCCGCTGGGCGCGCTGAGCGCCGATTCGCGGATGCCTTTGAGGGCCACCATGTTGACCACGCCCACCACCTTGCCGGTGCGGATGTCCAGCAGCGGCCCGCCGCTGTTGCCCGGATAGGCGGTGGCGTCCAGCTGCAGGAACTCCAGCGCGCCTTCCCTCAGCTGGCGCACCGCGCGCTCGGACAGCGCATTGGAACTGGGCGCCGGCAGCGCGGCCCGGGTGATCGCGGCGATGCTGCCGCGATGCGTCGCCATCGTCACGCCCAGCGCGGTGCCGATCGGATATCCCATCAGCGCCACCGCCGCGCCCTCCCGGACCACCGGCCGGTCGCCATCGACCTCCGCCAGCGACAGCACGTCCACCAGCGCGCCCTTGTCGTCGGCCAGCTCCAGGATCGCCAGGTCGCGCGCCGTGTCGCGGCGCAGCAGCTTCACCGCCCGCAGCTGCGGCTGCCCCGACGCATTGCCGGCCGCCGGCACGGTGATCATCAGGTCCTTCTCGACCGGGTTCGGGACCACATGCGCGCAGGTCACGATGCGGCGCCCGTCCCCCACCGCGAAGCCGGTGCCGCGGAAGCCGAAGCGCGGGTTGTCCGTCGCCGCGAAGGTGCCCACCGCCACCACCGCCTGGCGGCTGCGGTCGATCAGGTCCGGCAGGGTGTTGGACATCTCCTGCGCCCGCGCGACGCCCGTGCCGGCCAGGCCCCAGGCGCCGAGCGCGCCACCCGCGCCCCAGGCCAGCAGCTCGCGGCGCGCCACGACGCGGGCGCGTCCGGGAGCCCGCGCGGCATCGGTCGCGTCCGGGAGCGTCGTCGAGGGGATCCGGTCGGTACTGCGGGTCATGCGGCAAGGTCCTTCGAGGTGATGCCCATCTCCAGCGTGGAGACGAAGCTGCGCCAGTGGCGGTCGGGTTCGTCGATGCGGAAACCGTAGAAGCTGCCCTGGTCCGTGTCCTTGCGGCGCACGGCGCGGCAGGTCACATGGGCCGTCTCGCTGTGGCCCAACTCGATCTCGACCGTGCCGTCCACCTGCAGCGGCAGTTCATGGTCGCACTCGGCCTGGAAGCCGTGGGCCGAGACCTCGATCACGTCGAGGTCGAAGTGGCCCATCTCGCTGTCGTTGGCCGCGCGGATGTCCAGGTGGCCGGGGCAGCGGATCGAGTAGCGCGGGTACTGCCGCAGCGAGCGGCCCAGGTCCTGCCCGCCGCCGCTGAGCATCGGCAGCACCGAGCGGAACTGCGCGTCCTCGCGGTACACCGACCACAGCAGCGCCTTCTTGCGGTCGTCCATCTGCGCGAACACCGGCACCACGCGGTTGAAGAAATGGTCCAGCAGCGCCGGCGTCATGACCGGGTCGTTGGTGGTGTGGAAGCGGCGCTCGGGCAAGCGGATGTTGGGCAGCCGGTGGCGGAAGAAGTAGTGGTGCAGGTTCTTCACCGGCTTGCGACCGCGGTAATGGCGCTCGAACAGCGCATCGGCCTCGTGCAGGTCCAGCGTCGCCCCGACCGCCGGCGCGCCATTGGCGAAGTCGTACTCCGCCACCGTCTGCTCCTTGAGCCGCCGGAAGAACAGCAGCGCCTCGTACAGCTCGATCTTGTCGGGGTTCACCGCGATCACCAGGTGCCGGGTATCGAAGTACTCGGTGCAGTACTGGTGCATGAACTTCATCAGCGGGAACAGGATCGCGCCGCCGGTCTTGCGGAAGGCCGGCGCCACCGCCAGGGCCGAGATCTCGGCGATCTTGCCGCCCTTGGCCCGCACGCCCTCCAGGTCGAAGACGGACTGCAGCGGGAAGCCGAACACGCCCTCGCGCACCATCGAGATGGTGCCCACCACCACGCCGTCGTACTTGGCGCACAGCGTCGTCGTGGTCGGCAGCGCGTGATAGACGGTCACGCGCAGGCCGCTCGGGTCGGGCTTCATGAAGCCGCTGCCGACGTAGGCGTCGTGCAGGATGCGGAAGCAGGCGTCGAGTTCCTCCTGGGTGTCCGCCACCTTGAGCTCCAGGCGCTCCGACGGCGACGGGTCGCAATCCACCATGCGGCGGTAGATCGCGAACCGCATCGGCTTCGGCAGCGAGGAGAACATCCGCCGCAGCCCCTGGTGGAACCGCTTGCGAAGACTGGATCGTCGAATCTGGCTCATGACCGTCCCCTCCCCGGGTGCGGTGTCTCCGCCGCCTCTCGGCCCGCGCGGGCGTCCGACCTCGTGGTCGACCGCCTCAGCGGATCGCGGCCTGCAGCTTTCGCACCTCGGCTTGTTGCTCGAAATTCGGTCCCAGGTCCGCCAGGCGCTTGAGTTCCGCCTCGGCATCGCCCTTGTTGCCGCCGGCCACGTACAGCTGCGCCAGGCGCAGGCGGTACGCGGGCACCGACGGCGCCTGCTTCACGGCTTCCTTCTGCACCTCGACGGCCTTGGCGTTCTGGCCCTTGGCGGCGAGGGCCTCCGCCAGCGTGTCCATGTAAGGCGGCACGTTGGGGCGGAGCTTGTTCGCTTGCTCGGCAAATTTCAAGCCCTCGTCCGCCTTGCCGGCCCGCAGGCGCAGCCAGGCGATGTTGTTGGCCGCCGCCGCGTTCATCGGATTGGCGGCCAGCACCGCCTGGTAGCGCTGCTCCGCCTCGGGATAGCGGCCGCTGTTGAGCGCCACGTCGCCCAGGTGGTACTGGAACAGCTCGTCGGTCTTGTACTTGGCCAGGTAGGCGGCGGCGTAACGCTCGGCCTCGTCCTTGCGGCCGGACTCGATCAGCGTGCTGTGCAGCACGATCGCCAACTCGGTGTTGGCGGTGGTGGCGCCGGCCTCGGCGGCCAGCTGGTCGGCCTTGCGGTAGGCGGTCACCGCGGCGGGGAAGTCGCGCCGGCTGCGCGCCACGTCGCCCTCGAGCTTCCAGCCCAGGCCGAACTTGGGCTGCGCCTGCTGCAGGCCCTTGACCGCGACGAGCGCCAGGTCCGGGCGGCCCATCTGCAGGGCCTTCTCGACCACCTTGCGCGCCAGCTCGCCGTCGCCGGGCCCGATCGCCTGGGCCCGCTTGAGCGCCGCGGCCGCGGCCTCCTTGTCGCCGGCCAGCAGGTGCAGGTCGGCCAGGCGCAGCGGTCCCAGCGGCGAGCGCGGCTGCAGCGTCGCGACCTTGTTGAAGCTGCTGATGGCCTGCTGGCGGTCGCCGGTGGCGGCCTGCACCTGGCCCAGCAGGTCGATCAGCGCCGGATTGTCCGGGCTGGCGGTGACGCCTTCCTGGGCCAGCGACAGCGCGGTCTTGAAGTCCTTCTGCTCCATCAGCAGGCCGACCGCCGCCTGGCGCGGCGTCGGGTCGTCCGGATGCTGCCGGGCGAGTTCGGTCAGGCGCTTGATCGCCACGTCCTTCTCGACCAGCTTGTGCGCCAGCTTCAGCCCCATGGTGGCCATCTCGGCGCGCAGGTTCTTCGGATCGGCCTTGAGCACCACCTCGTAGCGCTTGACGGCGTCCTCGGCCTTGCGGTCCTGCAGGTCCATGGTGGACAGGCTGTTGGCCGCGGTCATCGAGGTGGGCTCGCGCCGGACCGCCTCGTCGAAGGCGGCGCGCGCGCCGGCGCGGTCGCCGCGCAGCAGCGCCATGCGGCCGCGCAGCTCGGGCGCGGTCGAGGACTTGGGATCCTTCTTCTCTAGCGCGGCGATCGCCTGCGTCGCGGCCTCGTAGTCCTTCTTGCGCGCCAGCACGCTGATCAGCGCGATGTCGGCGGAGGTGCCCTTGTCCTCGGCCGAGAGCTTGCGCAGCGCGGCCACGCCGGCAGCTTCCTGGCCCTTCTGGATCTGGCCCAGCGCCAGGCCGACACGGCTGCGCACGTCGTTCGGATTGACCTCGGCGGCGCGGGCGAGGAAGCGCTCGGCCTCGGCGCCCTGCCCCTGCTTGAGGCGGATCTCGGCGGCCAGCGCCAGCACCTCGGCCGACGGCGCCTTGCCGTCGAGCGCCGGTTGCAGCGTCGTCATCGCCTGCTCGGCGTCACCGCCGCGCAGCTGCAGCTGGGCCAGCGCGACGCGGGCCGACTGCGCCTCGGGCGAGGCCTGGATCAGCTTGCCGTAGTTCGCCTCGGCCTGGCGCAGGTCGCCGTTGGCCTGCGCGACGCGACCGGCCAGGAACAGCGCGCGCTCGTTGTTCGGCGCGACCTTCAGCAGCGCCTGCGCCAGCGCGGTCGCCTCCTTCACCTGGCCCGCGTCCATCGCGAAGACGGCCGCGTAGTAGAAGGTCTGCGCATGCTGCGGCGCGGCCGCCTTCATCGCGGCCACCGCGTCCTTGGCCCCGGCCTTGTCGCCGGTGCGCATCAGCTGATTGATCAGGCCGGCATGGGCGCCGACCAGCTTCTTGTCGAACTCCAGCGCCTTGCGGAAGCTGGCGATCGATTCGGCCGCCGGCGCGTCGGCCAGCACCTGCAGTTCGCCCTTGAGCTGCCAGGCCTCGGCCGCCTGCGGCGACTTGGCCAGCACGCGCTCGACCTCCTCGCGCGCCTCGGGCAGCTTGCCCTCGCTGGTGAGCAGCCGCACGTTGACCAGCCGCACCGCCACGCTGTCGGGCGCCGCGCGCACGGCGGCGTCGGCGGCCTTGCGGGCGTCGGCCAGCTTCTGGCGGGCGACGTAGGCGCCGACCAGCGTGGTCTGCAGGTCGGCCTCGTCGGCGGCGGTCTGCAGGTGACGGCTGCCGTATTGGCCGATGAGCTCGTCGACCTTGCCCTGCATCAGCAGCAGCCGGGCCTGGAGCGCGGTCAGCGCATCGCCGCCGAAGCCCTGCGAGCGCGCCTTCTCCGCCTCGATCGCGGCGCCGGCGACGTCGCCGCTGTCCAGCAGCGCCTTGGCCAGCAGGTAGCGGGCCTCCGCCAGCGACCCGTCCTTCTGCAGCGCGTTCTTGAGCTGGATGATCGCGGCCTTGTGGTCCTTCTTCTCCAGGTGCGTCTTGGCGGAATTCACCAGGTCCTGCGCGGATTCGCCCAGGCAGGCCGACAGCAGCAGCGCCGAACCCAGCGCCAGCGCGGTCGCGCCGCGCTGCAGGGCCCGCGGGAGGCCGGCAGGCGCGCTGCGGGAGGAGCCGTGGAAGGAACCGGTCGGTGGGCGGTGCGCGGGCTTGCGGGACATGCGTGTCTCTTTCGCTGTCGGTGGGTGTCGGAGGATCGGTGCGGTGGCGGACGGCGGCGCGGCGCTCAGGCCTTCATGCCTATGCCTTCACCCCGAGACGGGACATCAGGTCGTACAAGGTCGGCCGGCTGACCCCCAGCAGGTCGGCGGCCTTGGCGATGTTGCCGTCGGTGCGGGCCAGCGCGGCCACCACGGCCTGGCGCTCGGCGCGCTCGCGCACGGCGCGCAGGTCGAGTTCGGGCTCCTCGGCGGCGGCCTCGCCGCCGGCGGGCAGCGGCAGGTTGAGGTCGTCGGCGGTGATGCGGTCGCCGTCGGCCATGATGGACGCGCGCTTCATCACGTTCTGCAGCTCGCGCACGTTGCCCGGCCAGCGGTGGCCCTCGACGGCGCGGATCGCGTCGTCGGCCAGGCGCAGGATGGGGCGGCGCTGCTCCGACGAGAAGCGGCGCAGGAAGGCATGGCTGAGCAGCACCGCGTCGCCGACGCGGTCGCGCAGCGGCGGGATGTCGACCACGATCTCGGCCAGGCGATAGAACAGGTCCTCGCGGAACAGGCCCTGCGCGATCTTGGCCTTCAGGTCCTGGTGCGTCGCACCGACGATGCGCACGTCCACCGGGATCTCCTGGCGCCCGCCCAGCCGCTCGATGCTGCGCTCCTGCAGGAAGCGCAGCAGCTTGGCCTGCAGCGGCATCGGCAGGTCGCCGATCTCGTCCAGCATCAGCGTGCCGCCATGCGCGGTCTCGATCTTGCCGACGGTGGTCTTGGTCGCGCCGGTGAAGGCGCCGCGCTCGTAGCCGAACAGCTCGCTCTCGAGCAGCGCCTCGGGGATGGCCGCGCAGTTGATCGCGACGAAGCGGCCCTTGCGCTTGGACGCGTCGTGCAGCGATTGCGCGAGCACCTCCTTGCCGGTGCCGCTCTCGCCCAGCAGCAGCACGGTGGCGTCGCTGCCGGCCACCCGCTCGACGGTGCGGCAGATGCGCTGCATCTGCGGATCGCGCGTCAGCAGCCGGCCGGTGGGCTCCCCGTCCTGCTGCGTCAGCAGGCGCTGGTTCTCCTGCTGCAGCTCGTGCAGGCGCATCGCGCGCTCGACGGTCAGCACCAGCACGTCGGGATCGACCGGCTTGGCCAGGAAGTCGTAGGCGCCCATGCGGATGGCCCGCAGCGCATTGCTCTGGTCGTTCTGGCCGGTGAGCACGATGACCTTGGTGCCGGGCTCCAGCTCGATCAGCTTCTCGAGCAGGCGGAAGCCCTCGGAGGTGGAGTCCTGGTCCGGCGGCAGGCCCAGGTCCATCGTGACCACCGGCGGCTTGTGGCGGCGGAACTGCAGCACGGCGCTGGCGACGTCGTCGGCCGTGACCGACTCGAAGCGGTCCATCGACCACTTGAGCTGCTTCTGCAGCGCGAGGTCGTCCTCGACGATGAGCAGCGAGGGGGGCTGGGCGCTCATGCTCGTTCCCTTCGCCACGCGGAGCCTTGCGGGAGGGATGCGGCGGGGCCGGCGAACGGCGCTGCGGCGGAGCTCATCGCGCCTCCACCAAGCCGGCGTCGCTGCCCGACTGGGCGAAAAACAGCGGCAGCAAGATGGTGACCTTGGTGCCTCGTCCGGGCGCGCTTTCCACGTTGATCTTCCCCCCTAGTTCCTGCAGGTACTGGTAGCTCTCGTAGGCGCCGATGCCCATGCCCGCCGCCTTCGTCGTCTGGAACGGCTTGAACAGCCGTTGATCGATGAACTCCTGCGACATGCCGCAGCCAGTATCTTCCACTTCCACCTGCGCGTGGCTGCCCACGCGCTGCAGCCGCAGCGTGACGCGGCCGTCGATCGGCGTCGCGTCCAGCGCGTTCTGCACCACGTGGCCGAGCACGCGCTCGATCCGTTCCTCATGGCCGCGCGCGCTGACCTCGTCGCGCAGCTCCAGCTCCAGGCCGCGGCCCTTGCCGACCGCCGCCGCGGCCAGGCGCCGCGCGATCGCCGTCAGCGCCACGCCGCCGGCGCTGCCGTGATGCGGCTTGTCGCCCTCGCGCAGCTGCAGCATCAGCTGGCGCATCTTGTCCAGCGAGTTCTCCACCGTGTCCAGCATGTCCTGCTGAAACTCCGGGTTGTCGCGCAGCCGCTTGGCGTTCTTCATCATCAGCGACAGCTGCGTGACGATGTTCTTGAGGTCATGCACGACGAAGGCCGACATGCGGTTGAAGGCCTCGAACTTGCGCGCCTCCAGCAGCGCCTCGGCCGCCTGCATCTGCGCCAGGTAGCTGGCGGCCTGCTGGGCGGCGGTGCGCAGCAGGTCCCGCACTTCCCAGTTCAGCTCCAGCCGCGTGCGCGGCTGCCCCAGGATGACCCAGCCGGTCAGCGTGCCCGCGTTGATCAGCGGCACCAGCAGCCAGTGGCGCGCATCGCCGGCCAGCGCCGCCGGCAGCGGCACGTGCTCGTAGGCACCGGGGTCGCGGCGCCATTCGTCCAGGTCGACGATCCAGGCGCGCTCCTGCAGCAGGTGCAGCAGCGCGGCATCGGCGGCCAGCGGCTGGCGGTCGTCGTTGAGGTTCCAGCGCGCGGCCTGCTGGTATTCGCCGTCGGCGCCGGCCGCGGGCGCGCGGCGCAGCCACAGCGCGCCCGAGGGGCTCTCCACCAGGTGCGCCAGCCCGCGGATCACCGACTCGCCCAGCTCCGCCGGCGAGGCGCTGGCCGACAGCATCGCAGTGAAGCGCAGCCACTCCTGGCGGTAGTCGTAGCGGTAGCTGAAGAAATGCTTGCTGATGTAGACGCGCAGCTTGGCGCGCAGCGAGCCCGACAGGCCCATCGTCAGCAGCGCCAGCACCCCCACCGCCAGCAGCACCTGCTGCAGCGCGCGGCCCCATTCGCCGCCGGTGTAGCGCACGTAGTAGCCGATGCCCGAGACACCCAGCAGGTAGACGCCCACGATCAGCAGCGTGGCCGAATGGAAGGCCGCGGTGCGCGAGACATGGAGCTTGTCCAGCCACTTCTTGTGGCGCCGGCTGGCCAGCCACAGCAGCGGCACGGCCAGGCTGTGCACGGCGGCGCGCACGCTCAGCGCGTCGCCGTCGAACTGCTGGAACAGCGAGGCCTGCGAGAACACGAACACGTCGAACGCGAAGACCGCGCCCAGGCCCAGGCAGACCGGCTTGGCATTCCAGCGCGCGTCGCTGTGGATGTTGCGCAGCATCTGCTCGAGCAGCACCAGGCCGAAGACGCCCAGGCCCAGCCAGGCCATCGTCATCGGACGCTGCATCTGGGCCAGCGGCGCGTCGCCCCAGTAGCGCCACAGCGGCAGCGCGACCGCCGCCGCCACGCCGGCCCAGGCCAGCCACTGCAGCGGCCGCGCGACGCCGGCGCTGCGTGCCTGGCCGTCGTCACCGCGCGATTCGATCAACGCCAGGATGAAGGAGAACCACGCGCCGTAGCGCAGCGCGTCGCAAATGGGCAGCAGCACCAGCGCGGGCCACTGGTGGGACCCGAGCCAGCCCTGCTCGACCGCCGCGTCCAGCCCCGCCCAGACGGCGCTGAGCAGCAGCGCCGCCTCGAGCCGCAGCGCGCGGCGCCGGTGCTGGCCGAACTGCGGCAGCACCACGACCGCCAGGGCCAGGTGCGCCAATACCGCGACGATCCCGGACGCGGTGCCGAGGTTCAGGGTGTCTGCCCACATGGATCAGGGTCCCGGCGCGCGGGCCGCGTTCCGAGGCGGGCGCGGGAACGGGACGCCGGGAGCGGGTCGCTCCGCCGTCGCGCTCAGCGCGCCCCCCGGCCCGTCAGGACCACCGCCACCGTCTCCAGCATGATCAGCAGATCGAGGAACAGCGTGTGGTTCTTGACGTAGTACAGGTCGTACTGGAGCTTCTCCAGCGAGTCCTCGATGGTGGAGCCGTATTCGTAGCGCACCTGCGCCCAGCCGGTCACGCCCGGCTTCACGCTGTGGCGCACCGCGTAGTACGGGATCTGCGCGACCAGCTCGTCGACGAAGAAGGGCCGCTCGGGACGCGGTCCCACCATGCTCATCTGGCCACGCAGCACGTTGATCAGCTGCGGCAGTTCGTCGATGCGGACCTTGCGGATGAAGTTGCCGACGCGGGTCACGCGGGCATCGTTCTTGGTCGCCCACTGGGGGCGGCCGTCCTTCTCGGCGTCGTTGCGCATGCTGCGGAACTTGATCACCTTGAAGGTGGCGCCGTTCAGGCCCACGCGCTCCTGCGTGTAGAAGATGCTGCCGGGCGATTCCAGCTTGATGAGCAGCGCGGTGACCGCCATGATCGGCGCCGTCGCCACCAGCAGCACCAGCGAGGACACCAGGTCGAAGGCGCGCTTGACGGCGCTGCGCAGCACGCCCTGGTTGAAGCCGTCGCCGAAGATCAGCCAGCCGGCGTGGACGTGGCTGATCTTGATCTGCGCCAGCGTCTTCTCGAAGTAGGTGGCCAGGTCCACGACGCGGATGCCGTAGAGCTTGCAGTCCAGCAGCTGACGCAGCGGCATGGAACCGCCGCGGCGCTCGGACAGCGCCACGACGATCTCGTCCACGCCCAGGCGCATCGCGGCGTCGGTGAGGGTCTCGCCGGCGGCCAGCAGCTGGTGGGCGGGCACCTGCGGATCGATCTCGTTGGGGCCCGGCAGGAAACCGACGATTTGCGCATGCGGATCGGCGGCGCGCAGGCTCTCGCTGACGGCCAGCGCGGCGTGGCCGCTGCCGAAGATCAGGATCTTGGTCCGGCCCGCGCCCTGCACGCCGGAATGCGCCGCGTAGACGCGGTGCACCATCACCAGCGCGACGGCCAGCATGGCGGTCGTGGTCAGCAGGTCGCGGTGGGAGACGGTGGCGGGGATCAGGCTGAACAGGCCGTAGGCCAGCGGCAGGCCGATCAGCAGCGCGAACAGCGCGCGGGCGCAGGACTGCGTCAGCGAGCGCTTGTGGGATTGGGAGTAGAGGCCGGACGCGGAGTTGATGACGAACATGCCGCCGGCCAGTGACAGGCCATAGGACGCCGCGAAGCTCATCATGTGCTCGCCGCTGCCGTGGCTCAGCGCGACCGCGAACACCGCCGCGACGATCAGGCCCAGGTCGAACAGCACCTGGATCAGGGTACGACGATGGAGGTAGTGGTTAAAAATTCGAATCATGCCCGTCCCCAAAGCTGGTCACGGCATCCTCTTGGGACGCTGTCGCCGACCCGGGTGAACCTCTCTGGACCGCTCGTCGCGAACACCCCCTCCAGAGGAGGACCCTGTTCGCTGCGGGGGGCATCATGCCTGCGCCCCCCAGGCTTGAAAGCCCCCTGTTTGCAGGGGCCTCCGCCTTGCAATCCGACCCGGTTGAACCCGTCTCCCGTCGACCGCCGCCGGATCCCCGAATCGATCCCTCGGCACGCTGACGGAGGCCATTGTCGGTAGCGCCTCGGAGGCGCAAACCCCCTGACTGAATGCTTTGGGGGGCTCTCGTGCGGGAATGCACGCGAGTGAGGGGGTGATCCCTCGATCAGGGGACAGCGCCATGTCGCATGGCCACGGACGAAAAAAAACGCCCACCGAAGTGGGCGTCCTTCAACCTTGCAGCGCTTGGAGGATCAGCGCACCACGGCGATCTGCTCGCGGTTGCCAGCCTTGTAGGTGTACAGGGTCAGCGCGCCGTTCTTGATGTCGCCCTTGGCGTCGAAGGCGATCGTGCCGGTCACGCCCTTGTAGTCCGAGGTCTTGGCCAGCACGGGCAGGTAGACCTTGGGATCGGCGGACTTGGCCTTGACCATGGCGTCGACCATCACGTTGACCGCGTCATAGACGTACGGAGCGTAGATCTGGACGTCGACCTTGTACTTGTCCTTGAACTTGGTCTTGAAGGCGTCCAGCGACTTCTTCGATTCGCCTTCCACGCCGCCCGCTTCCGCGCAGACGACCTGGCTGTCGCTGATCGTGCCGGCGGACAGCTTGGGCAGTTCGGCCGTGCAGATGCCGTCGCCGCCCATGAACTTGGCTTCGATGCCCAGCTGCTTCATCTGGCGCAGCATCGGGCCGGCCACGGCGTCCATGCCGCCGAAGAAGACGACGTCGGGCTTCTTGCCCTTCAGGGAGGTCAGGATGGCGGTGAAGTCCGTGGCCTTGTCGTTGGTGAATTCACGGCCGACGACCTTGCCGCCGGCGGCCTTGACGCCCTTCTCGAATTCGTCGGCGACGCCCTGGCCGTAGGCGGTGCGGTCGTCGATGACGGCGATGGACTTGCCCTTGAGCGTGGTCACCGCGTACTTGCCCAGCGTGCCGCCCAGATGCACGTCGTCAGCCACGACGCGGAACGCGGTCTTGTAGCCGTTGCGGGTGTACTTGGGGTTGGTCGCCGACGGCGAGATCTGCGGGATGCCGGCGTCGCTGTAGATCTTGGACGCGGGGATGGTCGTGCCCGAGTTCAGGTGGCCGACCACGCCGTTGACCTTGGAGTCGACCAGCTTCTGGGCGGCGGCGGTGCCTTGCTTGGGATCGCCGGCGTCGTCTTCGGCCAGCAGTTCGAACTTGACCTTCTTGCCGCCGATCGTCACGCCCTTGGCGTTCAGCTCGTCGATGGCCATCTTGGCGCCCAGTTCGTTGTCCTTGCCCAGGTGCGCGATCGCGCCGCTGGTCGGACCCACGTGGCCGATCTTGACCACCGCATCCTGCGCCATCGCGGCGCCGCTCGCGGCAATGGCGATTGCGCCCACGATCACATTCAGCTTGGATTGCATCTAGGAACCTCCGACTCGGGATATGTGGAATGACGTTGAGTTCTCAACGCGAGCGACCATACCCCGAAAGGCGGAGCCGTTTCCATAGTGAAAATGCTGTGAACGCAGTCACGGCGCAGGCGTTGTCGCGCCCCTGTCACCGGGGCAAACCCGGATGGTTTTCACAGGAGTGCGAAGGCGCACACAGCCCCTGCGCGAAGAGTGCGGAATTCCGCCCACCCGACGCCCGACAAGCCCCGCCGGCGCCCTGTCCATGGGCATCGCGGCACCAGGCCCGCGCGCGGCGGCACCACCGCGGCGCGATCGGTCGCGGTGAACGTTCGTGGTGATCGATGCCGGCGTTCAAGCCGACATCACGTGATGGTTCAGCGTGAGGCCAAGGGCCTTGTAGGCCTTGAATCGCGCGCGTCCCGCGGCGACCTGTTCGGCATCGGTGGAGACCAGCTCCAGCACGCGCTCGAAGCGTTCGATGCCCGGCGGCACGCCTGGCTCGAAATTCAGCAGCACCCGGCATGTGGCCAGCGCGTCGAGCTGGTCCGAGAGCAGGATGGGGGTGCGCTCGCGCAGCAGTTCCGGCGTGTCGCCGCGCAGCAGCAGGTGGGGCAGGAACTCGCCGGGATCGAAGGTCCAGAGCGTCTGGTCGAGTCGCTCGAGCAGCCGCATCGGTCCCCACACCCCGACGGTCAGCCCGGCCGCCTGCGTCTTGCGCAGCAGGCGGCAGGCGTAGACCTGTCGGTCGGGCACGCCGGTATAGAAGTTGACCTCCGTCACCGGACCCGCCCTTCCCTTGTCAGCTTCCGAGGAACGCGGAGCGCGCTCAGCGGACCTGCGACAGCACGAAGTGCGTCAGCAGGCCGACCGGACGGCCGGTGGCGCCCTTGGCGCCGCCGCCCTTCCAGGCCGTGCCGGCGATGTCCAGGTGGCCCCAGCGGTACTTCGAGGCGAAGCGCTGCAGGAACTTGGCCGCGGTGATGGAACCGCCCTCGCGGCCGGCGACGTTGGCGACGTCGGCGAAGTTGGTCTTCAGGCCGTCGGCGTAGTCGTCGTCCAGCGGCAGGCGCCAGCACGGATCCAGCGCCGTCTCGCCGGCGGCCGACAGCGCGGCCGCCAGTTCGTCGTCGCTCGCGTACATGCCGGAGCGCACGCCGCCCAGCGCGATCACGCAGGCGCCGGTCAGCGTCGCGACGTCGACGACGGCCGCGGGCTTGAGGCGCTCGGCATAGGTCAGCGCGTCGCACAGGATCAGGCGACCTTCGGCGTCGGTATTCAGGATCTCGATGGTCTGGCCCGACATCGAGGTCACCACGTCGCCCGGCTTGACCGCGCGGCCGCTGGGCATGTTCTCGCAGGCGGCGATCAGCACGACCAGGTTGATCTTGGGCTTGAGCTCGGCCACCGCGCGCAGCGTGCCCAGCACGGAGGCGGCGCCGCCCATGTCGAACTTCATCTCGTCCATGCCGGCGCCCGGCTTCAGCGAGATGCCGCCCGAATCGAAGGTGATGCCCTTGCCCACCAGCACGATGGGCGCCTGCGTTCTGGCGGCGCCTTCGTATTTGGCGACGATGAATCGCGGCGGCACGTCAGAGCCCTTGGCCACCGACAGGAAGGAGCCCATGCCCAGCTTCTCGATGCCCTTCTGGTCCAGCACCTCGACCTTGATGCCGTGGCTCTTGGCCAGCGCCTTGGTCTGGTCCGCCAGGTAGGCCGGCGTGGCGACGTTGGGCGGCAGGTTGGCGCATTCACGAGCCACCGCGATGCCGGCGCCGATGGCCTGGCCGCGCGTCAGGCCGGCCTTGACCGCCTTGGCCTCGTCCTTGCCATGCAGCAGCGCGATCTTCGTCAGCTTGGACGCGGCGGGCGCGCTGGGCTTGGTTTCGCGGTAGACATAGACGGCGTCCTGGGCGGCCAGCACGGTCTGCTCGGCCAGGGACTCGGTCAGCTCGGCGCCGAAACCGGCGTAGGCCACCGAGGCGCCGGCTGCGCCCTTGCCCTTGAGCTGGCCCAGCGCCGCGGTCAGCGCGGAACGCGCCGCCTTGAGCGTCGAACCGCTGGCGGCCACGATCAGGCGCGGGGCCTTCAGGCCGGCGGGACGGACCAGGGACAAGACCTGACCCGCCTTCAGCTCGAAGTCGCCGAGCTTGATGGCGTCCTTGACCAGGGCGGAGACGGTCTTGTCGAGCGACGCCGGCAGGCTGTCGCCGGCGACGATCAGCACCAGGGCATCGGCGCCGTGCGACGACAGGGCGTCGAGGGACGCGAGCTGAGAGCGAAAGTCCATAATACCGAGAAGTAGATAAAGTGCCCGGATGTTATTCGATTCATCAGTACGCAAAGAACTCGCCCGCAGTTTCGGATTGGCCTTCGTGGTCATCCTGACCATCGTCGTGACGATGCTGCTGGTGCGCTCCCTCGGCATGGCGGCCAAGGGCACGGTGGCACCGCAGCATGTGCTGCTGTCGCTGGGCTACCTGGCCCTGGCCCAGCTGCCGGTGATGCTGAGCCTGTCGCTGTTCGTCGCCGTCGTCATGTCGCTGGGGCGCATGTACAAGGAATCGGAGATGACCATCTGGTTCGCCAGCGGCCTGGGCCTGACACGCTTCGTGCGGCCCGTGCTGACGATGGCCTCGCCGGTGCTGGTGGTGGTGACGGTCTTGATGACCATCGTCTGGCCGTGGAGCAACGAGAACAGCGCCCAGCTGCGCGAGCAATTCGAGCAGCGCAGCGACCTGTCTCGGGTCGCGCCGGGGCAGTTCCAGAGCTCCAACGACGGCTCGCGGGTGTTCTTCATTGAACGCGACCCGGCCGACGAGGCAGCCGCGCGCAACGTCTTCATCATGAACAACACCGAGCATCTGGAGTCGGTGACGACCTCGGCGCGCGGCGCGCTGCAATACAAGAACAACCAGCGCGTCCTCGTGCTGGAGCACGGCCAGCGCAACGACGTGGACCTGCGCAACGGCGACAAGTCGGTGGCGCGCTTCCAGCAATACCAGGTGGTGGTCGACGACGAGGTGATGCGCGCCGACGGCAAGCGCGCGCCGAAGACGCGGCCGACGCTGGACCTGCTGGTCGACCGCTCGCCGCAGAACGACGGCGAGCTGGCCTGGCGCTTCGGCATGATCCTGGGCTGCGTCAACCTGGTGCTGCTGGGCATCGGCATCTCGGCGACCAACCCGCGCCGCGCCAGCAACTGGAACCTGCTGTTCGCACTGCTGGCCTTCATCGTCTACTTCAACTTGATCAACCTGACCCAGACCTGGGTGGTGGGCAACAAGATGAAGCTGGGCCCCGCGATGCTGGCGCTGCATGGCGGCGCCTTCGTCGTGACCATGCTGCTGCTGCTCTGGCGCGAACAGGGCGCGCGCCTGGGCGCCCCGCGCAGCGGCGTGCTGCCGGCGCCGCCGGAGAACCCGGCCTATGCCGAGACCGTGCTCGGCCCGGTCCCGGCGGGCGTGGTCATCGCGCCGGCCTCGATGTCCTCGTCCACGCCGGGAGTGCCCACATGAGAACCGTGCGGCGGCTGCTGTACCGCGACATCCTCAGTTCCTTCACCCTGGTCATGGCCGGGTTCCTGGCACTGTTCTTCTTCCTGGACTTCATCGACGACCTGGACCGCTTCCAGCGCCTGGGCCTGGGCCTGGGACTGGCGGTGTGGTCCAGCGTGCTGAAGCTGCCGGGCCGCTTCTACGAGCTGATGCCGATCGCGGTGCTGATCGGCACCATCTTCAGCATGGCGCGGCTGGCGCAGTCCAGCGAATTCACCATCCTGCGCACCGGCGGCCTGGGGCCGCAGCGCGCGCTGGGCCTGCTGAGCGTGATGGCGCTGGCCTTCGCGGTGCTGGCCTTCGTGGTGGGCGACTTCGTCAACCCCTGGGCGGACCGCCAGGCGCAGTTGCTCAAGTCCACCGCCAGCGGCGGCGTCACGAACGCACAGGGCGCGTGGATGAAGGACCGCATCGGCGACTTCAGCTACGCCGTGCACGTCGGGCGGGCCCGCTCGAACGGGACGATGGAGGACGTGCTGGTCTTCGAGTTCGACAGCAAGGGTGCGATGGCGACCCGGCTGACGGCCAAGAGCGCCACCGTCGACGCCACCGGCCGCTGGCAGATGAACGAGGTGCGGCTGACACAGTGGTCGCGCGTGGCGACGCCGCTGAGCCAGCCGGCCGCCAACGCGCCGCAGCCCAGGGACCCCGCGGCGCCGCAGGACAAGCTGTCCGAGAACCCCGCCATCCACGAGGTCCTGCTGCCGCGCTTCGACTGGCAGAGCCAGCTGCCGGCGGGCGTGGTGTCCGCGGCGGTGCAGCCGACCTGGAACATGTCCACGCTGGAGCTCTACCGCTACACGCGCCACCTGTCCTCGCAGGAGCAGTCCTCGGCGCAGCCGGAGATCCAGTTCTGGCGCAAGGCCTTCTATCCGTTCGCCTGCATGGTGATGGTGGCGCTGGCGCTGCCCTTCGCCTACCTGCACTTCCGCTCGGGCGGCATCAGCGTCAAGGTCTTCGGCGGCATCATGCTGGGCATCAGCTTCGTGGTGCTGAACGCGATCACCGGCCACCTCGGGCTGCTGCGCGACTGGACCCCCTGGCTGGTGGCGTCCGCGCCCAGCCTGCTCTACCTGGGCATCTCGATGGCGGCGTTCTACTGGCTGGTGCGCTATCGATGAAGGGCGGGAGCGCCGCCCGCCGGTCCGGCATCCGCCGGCCCCTTCCCCCGGCCGCGACCCGGCCGCTTCAACCGACGGAGGACTGCTGATGGACGGTCTGCTGCTCTTCGCCCACGGCGCCCGGGATCCGGCCTGGGCCGCCCCGTTCCAGGCCATCGCCGCCGAACTGCAGACGCGGCGGCCCGACCTGCCGATCGCGCTGGCCTACCTGGAGCTGATGGCCCCGGACATCGCCACCGCCGCCGGCGCCCTGGCCGCGCGCGGCTGCAGCCGCATCCAGATCGTGCCGATGTTCCTGGGCGCCAGCGGCCATGTGCGACGGGACGTGCCGCCGCTGGTCGAGTCGCTGCGCGCGACACACCCTCGGGTGCTGTTCGTGCTGCACGACGCGATCGGCGAACAGCCCTCCGTCATCCGCGCGATGGCGGGCGCGACGCTGGACCTCATCTCCGGCGTCACCCTGCCCGCCGATCCGCTCGACCCTTCCACCCCGACCGTGCTGCCCCAGGCCTGACGCCTGCGATGACCACGCCATGAACCTGCACCAGTTCCGCTTCGTCCAAGAGGCCGCGCGCCGCAACCTCAACCTGACCGAGACGGCCAAGGCGCTCTACACCTCGCAGCCGGGCGTCTCCAAGGCGATCCTGGAGCTCGAGGAGGAGCTCGGCGTCGACATCTTCTCGCGCCATGGCAAGCGCCTGCGCAGCATCACCGAGCCGGGGCGCCAGGTGCTCAAGTCGATCGAGATCATCATGCGCGAGGTCGGCAACCTCAAGCGCATCGGCGAGGAGTACTCCAAGCAGGACGTCGGCACGCTCTCGATCGCCACCACCCACACCCAGGCCCGCTATGTGCTGCCGGGCCCCGTCACCCAGCTGCGCCGGCAGTTCCCGCAGGTCAACATCGGCCTGCACCAGGGCAGCCCGGACCAGGTCGCCCGGATGCTCATCGACGAGACCGCCGACGTCGGCCTGGCCACCGAGTCGCTGTCGCAGTTCGAGGAGCTCGTCACCCTGCCCGCCTACGAATGGCAGCACGTGCTGGTGATGCGCGCCGAGCATCCGCTCGCGCAGGTCGAGCGCATCGACCTGGAGCAGCTCGCCCAGCAGCCGCTGGTGTCCTACCACCCCAGCTTCACCGGCCGCACCCGCATCGACCGGGCCTTCGCGCAGCGGCATCTGACGCCCAACATCGTGCTCGAGGCGATCGACTCGGACGTCATCAAGACCTATGTCCGGCTGGGACTGGGCATCGGCATCGTCGCCGAGATGGCGGTGCGCGAGGACCCGCCCGGCGGCGAACTGGTGTCGCGGCCGCTGGGCCACCTGCTGGGCCAGAACGTCGCGCGCATCGCCTTCAAGCGCGGCGCCTACCTGCGCAACTACGTCTACAGCTTCGCCGAGCTGCTGTCCGACCGGCTCAACCGCACGCTGCTGCAGCGCGCGATGAGCGGCGAGGCCAGCGACTACGACCTCTGACGCGCAACAAGCGCCCACCCGACGCCTTCCCCCGATCCGATCCCGGCCACGTCCAGCGCCTCCCCCGCTTCCGACCCGCCCCTTCATCGATCCCACCATGCGTGTTCACACCCCCGTTCCCGCGAGCCGCCTGCCCCAACTGGGGGTGACGGTCTTCAGCGTCATGTCGGCGCTGGCGCAGCAGCACCAGGCCGTCAATCTGGGCCAGGGCTTCCCGGACTTCGACGGCGATCCGGCCTTGCTGGATGCCGTCGACGCCGCGATGCGCGCCGGCCACAACCAGTACCCGCCGATGCCGGGCGTGCCGGCGCTGCGCCAGGCGATCGCCGCCAAGATCGAGACGCTCTACGGCCATGCGTATGACCCGGACAGCGAGATCACTGTCACCGCCGGCGCGACGCAGGCGATCCTGACGGCGCTGCTGGCGGTGGTGCATCCCGGCGACGAGGTGATCGTGCTGGAGCCCGCCTACGACAGCTATGCGCCCAACATCGCGCTGGCGGGCGGCGTGCGGGTGCCGGTGCCGCTGGACCCGCAGACCTTCCGCCCCGACTTCGACCGGCTGCGCGCCGCGCTCACGCCGCGCACGCGGGCGATCATGATCAACAGCCCGCACAACCCCAGCGGCGCGGTCTGGAGCGCGGACGAACTGCGGCAGCTGGCCGAGCTGCTCGACGGCACCGAGGTGCTGGTGATCAGCGACGAGGTCTACGAGCACATGGTCTACGACGGCCACACGCACCAGAGCGTGTCGCGCCTGCCGGAGCTGGCGGCGCGCAGCTTCGTGGTCTCCAGCTTCGGCAAGACCTACCACGTGACCGGCTGGAAGGTGGGTTACGTGGCGGCGCCGGCCGCGCTCACGGCGGAGTTCCGCAAGGTGCACCAGTACAACGTGTTCACCGTCAATTCGGCGATGCAGCACGGCATCGCCACCTACATGCGCGATCCGGCGCCCTACCTCGGCCTGAGCGACTTCTACCAGCGCAAACGCGACCGCTTCCGCGCCGGACTGGCGGACTCGGGTTTCGTGCTGCGCCCCTGCCCGGGCAGCTATTTCCAGTGCGTGGACTACGCGGGCCTGCGGCCCGAGCTGGCCGCGCTCGACGACATGGCGATGTGCCAGTGGCTGACTCGCGAGATCGGCGTCGCGGCGATTCCGCTGTCGGCCTTCTACGGCGGCGGCAGCGACGCGAAGGTCATCCGCTTCTGCTTCGCGAAGAAGGACGAGACGCTGGACCTCGCGCTCGACCGCCTGAAGCGGATCTGAGGCCGGGCCGGCCGCTGGCGGCCCGCAACGCTCGTCAGCGGCCCTTGGCGTCTCTCGGCGGCTCATCGTCCACCAGAGACAGATCCAGGTCGACCGACTGCGTGAGGACCGACCGCGGTGCTGGCATGCCCGGCGGCGGCGGTGGCGACTGCCACACCATGGTCGCCATCTGGTCCGCGTGCGCCGTCGCATCCAGCGGCAGCACGACATCGATCGACCGGCCGTCGACCTCGTGCTCCGCGCGGTCCCGTGCCACGGCGTACAGCAGCAGCAGGTCGCGGTAGGCCGGCAGGCCCAGGTCGCCGCTGTACTCCTGATGCTTGGACAGCAGGTCCTGCAGCAGGCTCATGCTGCCCTCGGCGTCGACCCAGGCGGCCTCGAGCCGATCGATCAGTTCGTCATGGGCCTCCAGCCCCTCGCCCTCGTTCAGGTCGTCGCTCCACGACGGCGCGCGCGCATGGAACTGCTCCGCGAAACGCGCACCGACGCGATCGAAGGCCTCGCGGTCGCCGCGGCGCTGGTAGAGCTCCATCAGCTTGAGGAACGGCAGGCCGCTGGCCGCGTCGCGCTGGTTCAGGCGCGAGGACAGCAGCTCGATGGCCGCGTCGTCCTGGCCCAGGACCATGAAGAAATCGACCTGCTGCTCCAGGTCGATCAGTTCCTCGACGGTCACCAGGCTGCCGACGCCGCCCAGGTCGGCGGTGAACGGCGCGGGCCGCGTGTCGTCGCGATCGAACTGCAGGCTCAGCGGCTCGACCGCCTCCATGGCCTCGAGCGCGGCCAGCGCCTCCAGCGCGTCGTCGGCGGCGGTGGTCGGTGCCCGCGTCGACGCGCGCGCCGGTGGCGGCGTCAGCGGACCGGGCCGGGTCGGTTCCTCGACGGCGGTGAGCGGCATCGGGATCGTCGTCGGCGCCGACGAGGCGGGCGGCCCGTCGGTCGACAGGTGCGACATCAACGGGGCCGGCGAACTGTGCGGATCGGTCGGCGTGAAGGGCGACGGACCCGTGGGCATCGGCGGCGGCACCGTCGCGACGCCCCGCATCTCCGCCTCGGCATCCTGACGCGAATCGGTCAGCCAGTGCTGTTCCGCCTCGCGCCGCTGCATGCGGTTGCTGCGCCACAGCAGCAGGCTGCTCGCGGCCAGTGCCAGGCTCAGCAGGCTCAGCCCCAGCACCCAGGTCGAGGACGATCCACCCGTCTCGGCGGCCCGCTCGCGCGCGGCCTGCAGGTCCTGGCGCAGCGTGTTCATCGCGGCGAGCGTGCGCTTCTGCTCCGCCTGCAGGTCGGCGATCTGCTTCTGCATCGCCAGCACCTGCTGGCGGGCCTCCTCGGCGGCGCTGGCCGCGCTGGCGGCGGCCTCGGCCGCCAGCAGCGCGGGCGCGGGCGACTGCAAGGCCTCGGCGGGTTCGAGGCTCAATCGGGGCGCGGACGATCGTGTCGCGCGATCTTCGCGGCGAACGGCCGCCGGCGGCGCGGCGCTACCGTCGCGCTCGGGGCCAGGGCTTGCCTGCGCCACGCGACGGGGAGCGCGGCGTGGGCGCTCGGCCGCGGAGGGCCTGGGCGTCGCGGCCGCGGCCAATGCCGGTTCGCCCGCACTGACGGGCGCCGAGACACGGGGCGCCTCGGTCACGCGGGCGGGCTGCCCTTCCCGCTGCGCCTGCAGCGCCGGCGACACCAGCGGCACGGTCGTCGCGCCGGTGTCGGCCATCGGTTCGGCATTCAGGCCGGGCGGATCGATGAAGGCGGTGTACTGCCGCGTCAGCCGCGCGCTGCAGCCCACGCTCAGCTGCACCGAGACGATGGGCTCGTCAATGCGCTGCACGCTGCGCAGCCGCACGCCGGTGGGACGTCCGGCGTCGCCCTCGATCTGCCAGTGCAGGCCCGAGGCGGACAACGGGTTCTCGCCCGCGCTGACCTCGGCGCGCACGCAGTCGGGCGTGAGGCTCTCACCGGGATTGAGCTGGAGGGGGAACAGCAGGTTCAAGGGCTGCCCCAGCGACGAGGCCGCCTGCGGTCGGCCCACGCCGAGACTCCACGCGGGCGCCGACATCACGAGGATGGCCAGCACGAGAACGCTATGCGACGGCAACACGCCGCGCGGGTCGTGATGATCTCGATCCATGCCCGCTGTCATTGCTGTTGGAGTGCGTTTCACTCTAGCACGGCGCTCCCCGGGACAAACCCGGAAAAGCGCCCCTCCTTCGCCCGCGACGCGCATCGCCCGCGCATCATGCGCGCATCGGCGCGGCACCATGGGGCGCGCCGCGGGTCCCTCACAATAGGCCGGATGAGGTCGCGACACATGCGGCCCGTCCGCATCTTTCAGGAGACGGCTGGCCTGTCACGCCAGGGACAAAGCATGAACAGCTCGGTTCTTACAATTTCCGAACGCAACAACATCGAGTCGGGGCCGTGGTTCTCCAAGCTGTCACTGCCGTTGCGCAGCGACATTCTGGCGCGCGCCACCGTGCGTCGCCTCGCCGACGGCGCGCTGATGTCGGTGCGCGGCGAACCGGCCGAGGAATGGATCGGCGTGGCCAAGGGCGCGGTGCGCGTCAGTTCGGTCTCGCTGTCGGGCAAGCAGGTGACGCTGACCTATGTCGAGCCCGGCATTTGGTTCGGCGACATCGCCCTCTTCGACGGCCTGCCCCGCACGCACGACGCCAGCGCCCATGGCGAGACCACGCTGCTGGTGATCCGCAAGCCCGACTTCAAGGACCTGCTGCAACGCCACACCGAGCTGTACGAGGCGCTGCTGCGCCTGAATTGCCGGCGGCTGCGGCTGATGTTCGACCAGGTCGAGGACCTCAACACCCGACCCCTGGCCTCGCGGCTGGCCAAGCAGATCCTGCTGCTGGCGCGCAGCTACGGCGTGTCGCAGGGCGAGGAGGTCCGCATCGGCCTGCAGCTGGCGCAGGAAGACCTCGCGCAGTTGCTGGGCGCGTCGCGCCAGCGCGTGAACCAGGAGCTCAAGGGCTTCGAGCGCGAAGGCGCGGTGCGCGTCGAGCCGACGCGGCTGGTGGTATTGAGCAAGGAGAAGCTGTTGGCCATCGCCAACCGCTGAGCGCCCGGCGACCGATCCCCCGGTCCCCGGAGCGTGTGTTTCGCATCTCACGACAACTCCAGGAGACCTTGTGGACGACGCATTCACCGGCACCCGCGCCCCGACGCATCCGATCGACGCCCAGGCGCTCGCCGCCTGGCTGGCGCGCGAGATTCCCGGCTTCGCCGGCCCGCTGACGATCGAGCAGTTCAAGGGCGGCCAGTCCAACCCCACCTACCAGCTGATCACGCCCGGCGGCAGCTACGTGATGCGGGCCAAGCCCGCGCCGGTGGCGAAACTGCTGCCCTCCGCGCACGCGATCGAGCGCGAATTCACCGTGATGCGGGCGCTGGCCGGCACCGACGTGCCGGTGCCGCAGATGCTCGCGCTGTGCGAGGACGAGTCCGTCATCGGCCGCGCCTTCTACGTGATGGCCTTCGTGCAGGGCCGCGTGCTCTGGGACCAGACGCTGCCCGGCGCGTCGAACGCGGAACGCGCCGCGATCTACGAGGAGATGAACCGGGTCATCGCGGCGCTGCATCGCGTCGACTTCCGCGCACTGGGCCTGGAGGGCTACGGCAAACCGGGCAACTACTTCGAACGCCAGATCGGCCGCTGGAGCAAGCAGTACCAGGCCACGATCACCGGCCCGAACGAGGCGATGGACCGCCTGATCGACTGGCTGCCCGCGCACATCCCCGACTCGGCGCGCGACGAGCGCGAGGTCTCGATCGTGCACGGCGACTACCGGCTGGACAACCTCGTCTTCCATCCGACCGAGCCCCGCGTGCTGGCGGTGCTGGACTGGGAGCTGTCGACGCTGGGCCACCCGCTGGCGGACTTCAGCTACCACTGCATGTCCTGGCACATCCGCAAGACCGGCGCCGCGCGCGGCCTGGGCGGCGTGGACCTGGCGCCGCTGGGCATCCCGGGCGAGCTCGACTACGTGCGCCGCTATTGCGAGCGCACCGGCCGTGCCGATCCGCAGCTGGTGATGAAGGACTGGAACTTCTACCTGGCCTACAACCTGTTCCGCATCTGCGCCATCCTGCAGGGCATCGCCAAGCGGGTGGAGAACGGCACCGCCTCGAGCGCGCAGGCCCGCGAGGCCGCGGCAGGCGCCAAACCGATGGCGGAGCTGGGCTGGGAGATCGCGCAGAAGCTGTCGCGCTGAGGCCCCCGACCTCCTGCTTTGGGAGCAGCGGGTCGCGAGTTCCCGGGCAGGCGAATTTCCAGGCTACAATCTGCGGCTTCGTCGGGGCGTAGCGCAGTCTGGTAGCGCATCTGCTTTGGGAGCAGAGGGTCGCGAGTTCGAATCCCGCCGCCCCGACCATTTCTTCAGAAGAGCCGCAAGGAGCAATCCTCGCGGCTCTTCGTTTTTTCAGAGTGGCGACGCGCGGCCGCGCTCTGGCGCTGTGGATCAGCGCCTCGCATCCAGCGGCACCGCCGCGGTCTCCACGAAGATCGACGGCCGGAAGCCCTCCGCGCGCCCCTCCGTCGACTTGTCCGGCTCGGCCGCCAGCACCTCGATCGCGAGCGCCGTCATCGGCTTCGCGAACAGGTAGCCCTGCAGCTCGTCGCAGCCCATGGCCACGAGCTGGTCGCGCTGCGCCGCCGTCTCCACGCCCTCGGCCACGACCTTCAGGTGCAGCACGCGGGCCATCTCGATGACCGCGCGCACGATGGCCTGCGCCTGGACGCTGGTGGCGACATCGGCCACGAAGGCCCGGTCGATCTTGAGCTCCTGCGCCGGCAGCTGGCGCAGCGCGGCCAGGCTCGAGTAGCCGGTGCCGAAGTCGTCGATCGACACATGCACGCCCAGCGCGCCCAGGCGCTTGAACGCGCGGCCGGTGACCGTGGCGTGCTCCATCGCGACCGATTCGGTGATCTCGCAGGTGAAGCGCTCGGGCCGCAGGCGATGGCGCCGCAGGCCTTTCTCGAGGCGCCCGATGAATTCGTCCGAGCGCATCTGGTAGCCCGACACGTTGATCGCGACGCGCATGCGCAGGCCCATCTCGCGCCAGCGCGCCGCCTGCGTGAGCGCGGTGTCGGCCACCCAGTCGCCGATCGGATCGATCAGGCCGTAGCGCTCCGCGATCGGGATGAAACGCGACGGGCTGACCATGCCGAGCGTCGAATGCCGCCAGCGCAGCAGCGCTTCCACGCCGGTCACCTGCAGCGTGCGCGCATCCATCTTCGGCTGGTAGACCAGCTCCAGCTCCCGGTTCTTGATCGACTCCCGCAGCTCGCGCGCCATCGTGAGCTCCTCGCGCAGTTCCTCCTCCTGGACCGCGTCGAAGAAGGCGTGTCCGTTGCCGCCCAGGCGCTTGACCGAGCGCATCGCCGTCTGCGCGCGGCGGATCAGCCGGATCGAGTGGCCATGCTCGGGCGACATCGCCACGCCCACCGACAGGCTCACCGTCAGCGGTGTCGCGCCGACCAGGACCGGCTCGCCCAGCGCCTCCAGCACCTGCCGCACCAGGGTGTCGGTCTGCGATGCCGGGATCTCGCTCCACAGGGCGAATTCATCCCCCGCGAGCCGCCCGACGAGGGACCGCTTGCCGGCGAGCTGCCGCAGCCGCTCGGCGGTGCGCACCAGCAGGTGGTCGCCGTGGTCCTTGCCGTGCTCTTCGTTGATCAACCGGAAGCCGTCCAAGCCGATGTAGAGCAGGCTGCCCTCGCCACCGCGGCGCTGCAGCGCGTCCAGCAGCGCGGCGAACTCGTCCTCGAAGCGGCGCGCCGGCAGCAGCCCGGTGAGCCGGTCCCGACGCCGGGCACCGGACGCGCGGCCGAACTTTCCCTGGACCGACATCAGCAGGAACAAGGTCAGGGCCACGCCCAGCAGGACGCCCAGGAGAACCCACATCAGCGTCAACAGCGGCTCCAGATGCAGCAAGGAGGAAGTGGGGATGCTAGGCGCTGAACGCACTTTCGTGCGGCGACAGCACCGGAATGCGGGGGCTCGTCCGATCGGCGCGCGGTCCGGGCGTGAAGAACTCGGCGTGGCGCGGGCGTCGTGCGCGCCGACGGACACGGGGTTCGCAGCCTCGGCGCGACACCCCACCCGTCAGGGCGATAGGCGGGTGGCGATCAGGGGAAACCCCATGCGAGGGCTCGTGTCAGCGCGATGTCAGGCAGGGACAATGCGCGCTGTTTTTTTGTTTCAAAAGAGCGTCCTTCCTGGTCACGAGCCTGGAGCCGGGCGCGGCAACGGGCAACCCCGGAAGAGGATCGAGCACAGCATGGCGCTACAGCATTTGACCGACGAGCAGGTGCAGACCTGGTCGCGCGCGCAGAAGGACGAGTGGTGGTTCAAGAACGTCTTCCGCGGCGACATGGCGCAGCTCTCGCTGCGTTCGGGCTTCACCGGCTTCATGCTGGGCGGCATCCTGGCCGCGACCTCGCTGTACATCGGCGGCAAGACCGGCATCAGCGTCGGCGTGGGGCTGACCTCGGTGATCCTGGCCTTCGCGATGTTCCGCATCTTCGCGTCGCTGGGCTGGGCCAAGGACTACACGATCCTGGAGAACAACTGCACCCAGTCGATCGCCACGGCGGCGGGCTACGTGGTCTCGCCGCTGTTCTCGTCGCTGGCGGCGTACATGCTGTTCGTCGACCACATCGTGCCGTGGTGGCAGATGATGATCTGGATGATCGTCATCGCGGTGCTGGGCGTGCTGGTGGCGTTCCCGATGAAGCGGCGCTTCATCAACGAGGACCAGCTCCCCTTCCCCGAGGGTCGCGCCTGCGGCGTGGTGCTGGACTCGCTCTACACCGGCGAGGGCGGCGAAGGCATGTACAAGGCCAAGCTGCTGGCCAAGGTGGCGGCGGGCGCCGCGATCTACCAGGCGCTGATCAGCGACGGCTGGATGAAGCTGCTGCAGTTCAAGCTGCTGCGCATGGACAAGTGGGCCGGCATGACTGAGCCCTGGACCTTCCATGAGCGGCTGGACCAGTACTACTACGGCATGGCGGCCAAGGCCGAGATCTGGATCCCGAAGATCCTGGGCACCGACATCCGCGCGCTGGGGCTGCGCCTGACGCTGGACGCGGCCATGCTGGGCGTGGGTGGGCTGATGGGCATCGCGGTGGCGACGAGCTGCCTGCTGGGCGCGTTCGTGAACTTCGTGGTGCTGGCGCCGATCATGATCCAGGCCGGCGACATCGTGCAGCGCGTGGCGCCCAACGGCGCGCCGATCCCGATCTCGCGGGCGGAGATCGTCAACCAGTGGTCGATGTGGTGGGGCGTGGCGATGATGGTCGCGGGCTCGCTGACGACGCTGCTGGCCAAGCCCGACCTGTTCGTGGCGGTGTTCAAGTCCTTCCGCCGCAAGCCGGGCCAGGCGGGCGGCGGCAGCGACCTGCTCAAGGACATCGAGGTGCCGCTGTGGATCTCCTTCGTCGGCGTGCCGGTGATGGGCGTGCTGACGGCCTACATCGCGCACCTGTTCTTCGGCGTGCCGGTGGGCATGGCGCTGATCTCGCTGCCGCTGATCCTGGTGCTGACGGTGATCTGCACGAACTCGATGGCGCTGACCTCGTGGACGCCGACGGGCGCGCTGTCCAAGATCACGCAGTTCACGATGGGCGCGATCGACCGGACCAATCCGGCGTCCAACCTGATCCCGGCGGGCATGACCTCGGAGATCTCGTCGAACGCGGCGAACCTGCTGAGCGACATCAAGCCGGGCTACATGCTGGGCGGCAAGCCGCGTCACCAGGCGATCGGTCACGTGATCGGCGTGGTGGCGGGGGTGTTGTTCTGCGTGCCGCTGTTCTTCCTGCTGTTCGTGCCGAAGAACGCCGAGGGCCTGCGTTCGACGTCGACCATCATTTCCGAGCAGTTCTCGATGCCGGCGGCGGTGCAATGGCGCGGCGTGGCGGAGATCATCGCCAACGGGCTGCACAGCCTGCCGGCGTCGGCGCTGATCACGATGGCGATCGCGGCGGTGTGCGCGGTGGTGATCGAGCTGATCAAGATGGCGACCAAGGGCAAGTTCCCGCTGTCGTCGGTGGCGATCGGCCTGGGCGTGGTGCTGCCGCCGGAGTCGACCTTCGCGATGTGGGTCGGCGCGATGATCTTCTTCGTGATGGCCAAGGTCCACAAGACGCCGGGCACGTCGGGCTGGAAGCGCTGGGTGGACGGCTGCGAGCCGATCTGCGCGGGGCTGATCTCGGGCGCGGCGCTGATGGGCATCGGCAACGCGATCGTGAACGTGCTGATCTGATCTTCAGCTTGTCGACAGTCGATCGACCATGGATCGACTTCGAACCGTTCCCCGGCCGTCGGTAACGGCGGTTCGCATGGCACAATTCGGGCCCTTCGGAGGCGTGGGAACGCCCTCCGGGGCCCGAAGTCCGTTCTGGACAAAGGCATCGATCGGTCTACCGATTTCCGTCTGCCCATAGCTCAACTGGATAGAGCAGCCGCCTTCTAAGCGGCAGGTCGGGGGTTCGAGTCCCTCTGGGCAGGCCAGTTCAACGGTGCGGCAAAAGCGCTCGCTGGGCCGGGCCTAGCGCCTTCCGTGCTCGGTGGGTTCTGGCGATCTCATTCGCGTAACGTTCACGGAAGACCCGGCGTCCCAGTTGCAGTTCGCGGAAGACGGAGGCTGACGCTTGTACGAGCTGCAGGTCGCCAATGAATACGTCCACCTGCTCGCGGCGAAATGATTCCGGGTTTGAGGCAGGGGCTGGAGGCAATCATCGAGCGTCCTCCGCTGGCATCCATCAATGCGGTAGCAGCTCGTTGACCCGGCTGCGTTGGCAGCCGTTCAAGCACGTCGTGCAGGTATCCCATTGAGCTTGGCCGAGGGGTAAGCAGCCAGCAACTCGCCTTGACGCAGACAGCTCAGTCAGCGAGCGTTGCGAGTTGCATCGCGAGAGCATCTCGCGTGTCCGTGAGGTTCATGTTCTCCGCGGCCATGAGCAGGGGCTGAAGCACCTCGACGGTGGCGCACTCCGATTCATCGACCAAATCCAGGAGGACATCGAACGCGAGGCCCAACTCGTTGTGCGATATGAACTCAGTGAAGATTTCGATCTGGGTAGCAAATCGCGTCGTTACATCGGGGGACAGAGCCGCCCGCGCCTGCAGTAGGAATTCTTCAGTGCGCCCCCAAGACGCGATCAGCTCCGGTGTTGCCATGCCCCTCTTGCCCCTTTGGCCAGGGAGGATAGCCGGTTATGCCCTTTGCCAACGATGATGCAGAAGCTGTTCGATCTGACTGGACGGCTGCGTTGGCAACCGCTCGAGCACATCGCGCAGTTAGGCGTAGAGATCAAGGCCGTTGAGCTTGGCCGAGTGGATACCGGTGCGTCAGAGCAGCGCGTAGGCAAAGCCACTACGCCGCATTCCTGGATGTGCGACTGATGCGGGCATTCGCGGACAAGCACACTGCCCTCGCTGCTTCTGGCTTTGCTTCTCGGTAAAGGGCTGTCAGCGTCAAGGCTGATCATGACCCTCGTGGGCCACCGCATTCTCATCGTCGACGCCAACGTCGACGCCGCGACTCGTCTTTCGCTTCACCTGCAGCGCCACGGCTGTGAGGTGGCCACCGCTCCAACGCTCGAGAGCGCAGTGCCGATCGCGTCGGTACTCGGACCGAAGGTCGTCATGGTGGATGACCAGTTCGGCGCGTCGCGCTTGAGAAGCCTGCGCGGCGTTCTGCTGGGCACCGAAGCCTGCGACCACACGACGAAGTTCGTCTGCTTGGTTCAAACGCAGGCAGCAGCGCAGGTGATGTTGCTGACCGACTTCGATGCCGCCTTTGCGAATCCCGTCAGAGCGGACGACCTCGTGGCCTACATGACCGAGGCGCTGGTCACGTCTGCCTCGCGGGCAGCCAGCCAGATCTAGCAGCCGCCCCCTTTCGAAAGGGCTGCTGGCGCGTTGCGCCCCCTTAGCCGCGCGGCTTCTCGTAGACGGGCGTGAACTCGGGCGCTGCGGAATCCAGCTTCCCGTACAGCCTTTCGCTATCGTCCTTCCACCAATATTCGGTGTACTGAGCTGGTGCCTTCCATTCGTGAATGGCGATCAGACCGAGCAGAGAGCAAGGGTTGTCGGCCATGAAGTCCCAGCCGTTCTTCTCGGCGCAGTACATGTCGGTATCGACATCGCGCCAGAGACGAAATCCCTTCTGCTTCAACACATTCAATGCGGTGTTGTAGACATTCGTATATTCAGAAAGCGCTGCCATCGTTCCTTCTCCGTAAATCAGCGATCGGCCATTGAATCATCTTCGGCAGGTGCCGCCGTTGACCAGTTCCATCGCCTCGAATGGAATTCCGCCCTTGAGGAGCACTTCAAGGGCAAGTTTCGCGTTCTTCACCGCCGTTTTGTCCCCGCTGCGCTCGACCGCGCTCAGGACGTTGTTGTGATCCACAAAATTGCAGCCGCCGTCAATGACCTTCTGCACGTCGATCTTCACCAGGCCGTTTCCGGACGCATATCGTTTGGTGGCTTCCGCTGTCTTGGACGCAGAGATGTACTGCGTGTCGATGCCCTGGACGTGCTCCGCGATCGACCCACCCGTTCCCTTGGGCGTCAGCCCCAATCCCTGGTCGAAACGCTCTCGGTCCTGGGCGCTCAATTGGCGATAGACGGGTTCATACCGCGGCCGCCTCGCCATGAGCCCCAAGGGGTCCACCCAGGTCGAGGCGTTGGCGGCGTATTGATAGGGATGGGGGCCCGCGCCCATCCCCAGCGGATCCTGGGTCACGAACTGACCGGCCAACGGATCAAAGTACCGATGGCGGTTGTAATGCAGGCCGGTCTCGCGATCCTCGTACTGACCCTGCAGGCGGATTGAATTGGCGAGGTCGTCAACCAGCGCTCGCGCCTCTCCCCACGCTTCCTGTCGAGCGGCCCACACCACCCGTCCATCGCCTCGGGTCACGCGTATCGGACAACCGTTCGGGTCGTTGTGGAACCGATAGCTGACTTCTCCGTCCACCACCGCCAGCGGCACGAAGCTGTGGGGGTAATACAGGTACTCGCGCCGCGACCTCGTCCCAGGTTCCTGGTCGATTGCCCTCTCCGCCACCAGCGCATCGCCATCCCAGCTGAAGCGCACCTCGTCGCTCCCTGTCCGCTTGAACACCCGCCGCCCCATCGGGTCGTAGCCGTAGACGGTCTCGGCCTCGTCCGGCTCCGCGTCACCGAAGGTCGCTCGTCTGCGGCTCCGCACCAGCCGCTGATTCGCATCCCACGCCAGCGCCAGCGTCTTCGGCTCCTCGCCGTCCAACTGCCGCTCATCGCGGCGCTCGATCAGGTTGCCCGCCGCATCGAAGCGATAATGCACGCCCTCGCACCAGCCCTCGCGCCGCCAGGTGCCGTCCCGCTTTACGCCCGTCGTGAGCCGATCCCCGGCTGGATCCTGGAAGAACTTCTTCAGCTTCCCCTGCGGATCGATGTGCTCGGCGATCTGCCCGAGCGGGTCGTAGCGGAACTGGTCCAGGCCGTACTGGCTGTCCTTGCGGTGCGTGAGATTGCCAGCCGCGTCGTAGGCGTACTGCGTGCTGAAGAGCCACTCCGACTCGCGCCGCACGCCCTGCCCGGTGAGCCGGCCCTCGGCGTCGTACTGGTACTGCCGCTCGAGGCCCGGTGCCAGCGTCTCCTTCACCACCTGCCCGTTCTCGTCCCGCTCGATCGTGATCGGCGGTTCGTCGTTGATGCGGATGGCCGTGGGCTGTCCGAGCGCGTCGTACTCGTAGGTCACCGTGTTGGCGGCGCTGGTCTCGCGCCGGATGCGACGGCCCAGCAGATCGAATCCGTTCTTGATGACGAAGTCGCCCTGCTGCTCTTCGAGCAAGCGCCCCTCGACATCGAGCACCCGCTTCACCGTCACATGCTCGTTGGCGCAACCGGTGAGGTTGCCATTCGCGTCGAAGTCGAAGGTCTCCTCGAACTGGCGTCCCGCCGCGAACGGATGCTCGAAGCGCTTGCGCCGGACCCGACCGAGCTTGTCGGTCATGAAGTCGGTGACACGCCCCAGCGGGTCGACGCTCTGCTTCAGATGCCCGGCCACATCGAAGACATACCGCGTCGCCTGCCCCCAGTAGTCGACTTCCTCGACCACACGCCCGAGCGCATCGCGCCTGAGCTCATACATCTCACCGCGCTGGTTGCTCACGCCGACGAGTTGCTCCTCCGTGTCGTAGTGGTACTGCACCACGTGGCCGTCAGGCTGATGGCGCTTGGCGATGAGTCCCTGACCGAAGTACTCGAAGCCCGTGCGCGCCCCGTTCTCGTCCTCGTGATGCGTCAGGTTGCCCTGGGCGTCGTAGGCGCAGCGGATACGCGCGCCCGTGGGCAAGGTCGCCTCGACGAGCCGCCCCTTGCGGTCGTAGCGATAACGCGTGGCACGGCCCAGGGGATCCGAGCGCTCGAGCACATTGCCCAGCAGGTCGCGCTGGAGCCGTGAGACATGTCCCAGCGCATTCCTCACGCTGACCAGTTGGCCATCGGTGTCATAGCCCAGCCGCGTCGTCGCCTTCAGCGCGTCGCTCACGCTGAGCAGCAAGCCGTCCGCGCTGTACTCGTAGGCCGTCACCGCGCCGAGCGGGCTCGTCTGCTCGGCCAGCAGCCCGCGTTCATCCCATCGCTGACGCCAGCTCGCGCCGTTGGGATCGGTGATCGCCACCGGCTTGTCGCGCGCGTCGACCTCGATCGACATCGCGCTGCCGTCCGGCCGCGTGAGCTTCAGCAGGTTGCCGCGCTCGTCATAGGCGTATTCGGTCCGGTGATTCGCCGCGTCCACCACCGCCGTCGTGCGGCCCACCTCGTCGTACTCGAAGATCGTGCGACCGCCCAGCGGGTCGATCTCCAGGATCGGCAGGCCGTGTTCGTCGCACTGGACCGTGGACACATGCCCCAGCGAATCGGTGATCCGCACCTCGCGGATCGCGGGCCAGTAAGCGAACTGGTAGTCGTACAGCCCGCCGTCGCCCCACGCGCGCACGACCTGCCACTCCTCGCCGCCTTTGCCATCCTCGCCGCGCTTGTCGTACTCGTAATGGAAGGACAGCCCCGTCCGGTTGGTGTGCCGCACCATGTGGCGGCCGTCGTAGGCGAATCGGTAGGGATGGTCCAGTTCATCGCGGACCGCCGTCAGGCAGCCCTGCGCATCGTGCTCGTAGCTGACGAAGGTGTGGCTGAACTCGGCCTCGGCCACGTACAGCGAGAGCGACCGGATGAAGCGCCCGGCGTACTCGACCAGCAGGTGCCGTCCGCCCGATTCGCGGATCGCGCTCAGCCGGCCCTCCACCCATTCGTAGAGCAGCCAGTTGCCGCACAGGTCGCTGACGCGGCCCAGCGGCACTTCCCGCAGCTGCTCGCCTGCGGGGACGGTCAGCGACTTCGGAAAGTGATAGGTCAGATCGCCCTTGGTGCGCACCCGCCACTCGTCACCGTGGTCGCTGAGCCGCGCGCCATCCATCAGCTCCAGCACCGCCGCCGCGTCGCCCTGCGCGGCCGGCAGCGCGGGAAACAGTGCCGGCCCGGCATCCGGATGGAAGAACACCACGCTGCCGTCGGCCGCATCGATCTCCAGCCGCGCATCGGCCGGGCTCTCCCAGCCGACGCCGCACGCTCCCACCCGCTCGCGGCCCGAGGCGTAGTTGCGCACCCAGTCCATAGGGACGCGCCAGGGCAGGCTGAAGTCCACCTGCTCGACGCTGACCTCGCCGGTCAGGATGTTCACCGGCTCCGCGCGCAGCACCTTGCACTTCAGGAAGCCCGGGTCCATGTTCTTGAAGAGCTTCTGCCGGAACTTCTTGAAGCCCGCGCCCATCGCCTTGCCGAGCCGCGACTTGGCCAGCTTGCCCAGGCCCGCGAAGGCGCCGCGCGCGATCATGCCGGCCATCGAGATCGTCGGCGCGCCGCCCACCTTCACCGTGTTGGGGATCGCCAGGTTGAAGCTGGTGGGCAGCAGGTTGGGCAGCTTGAGCTTTTTCTTCTTCGGCCGCGGCGGGCTGGGCATGCCCGCGATCTGGCAGCCCAGCACCGGCAGCGCGAGGTAGGACAGCGGATCGCCGTCGGCCACCACGGTGGCGCTGCCCATGAACAGCTCGTCGTCCTTGTCCGGAATCATCGGCGCGAACGGAAAGCCGGGCGGGATGTGCACCACGATCGCCGAGGTGCCGGCCGTCGCGCGCTTCATGCCCATCACCTTGACGGTCGCGCCGATGAAAGGCAGGTAGTCGAAGGGATCGAACACCACCGACAGATGCGGCGTGGGCAGCGGCACCGGGCCGGCCGGCGTGGTGCACAGATGGATGTCGATGCCCAGCTGCGGGTCACCGTGCTTGGCGGAGAGATTCATGCGGCGGATCCTTGGGCGGTCGACGGCGCCGCGGCGGGGCCGATGGCGCCTGGCATCGCGATCGGCCAGGACGGACCGAACAGGCCTCGCGCCTGTTCGAACAGCTCGAGGAAGGCGGCGCTGCCGCCGGCCGCCTCGCCGTCCGCCCTCGCCTGCGCCTCACGCTGCAGCGCCTGCTCCTCGTCGAGGTGCTCGCGCTCGACCCGGCGCAACTCGCCCACGTCGGCGGACGACTCCAGCGCCGCGGCCTGCTGGTCCAGGCGCCCTCGCCGGCTCAGTTGCTCCCGGTCGAGGTCACGCCGGATCGCCTCGATGCGGCCGGCGCGCTCCGGATCGACGAGCCGCAGCAGCTCGAAGCAATGCAGCGGCAGCGTCGTCATCGGCCGCGAGGCGGGCCGCAGCCCCTCGCCGATGACCAGCGCCGGACGCCCGAAGGCCAGCGCCGCGTCAGCATCGCCGGCGCGCGCCAGGCAGAAGCTGCCCATGCGCAGCGCCTCCAGGCGCATCAAGGGATTGGGCAGCGCGGTCGCCAGTTGCTCGGCGGCCTGGTAGCACGGCACCGCCGCGCGCGGCTCGCCGGCCGCGATCAGCGCAGCGGCCTCGCCGAACCAGGACTGCAGCACCAGCTGACCGCCCGCCGGATGCGCCGCCTCGCGAGCGGCTTCGGCGGCAGTGCGCGCATGCCGGTAATGGTTGACGGCCTCGTCGCAGCGCCGCTCCTTGAGCATCACGCCGGCGGTGAGCAGCCGCACCGCCACCTCCTGGTCGGGCCAGCCCTGCTGGCGCGCGAAGGCCAGCGCATCCCGCGCCTTGAGCTGCACCTGGTCGGCGGAGCCCTTCTCCGCGAGCGCGAACAGTCCCGTGAGCAGGCTGCGGAACACGCCGCCCGGTCCCACCGCGGGTTCCTGCGCGAAGGTCTCCTGCGCCACCGCCCAGGCATCGAGCGCCAGCGGCTGCACCAGCACCTCGGGACGATCCTCACGCGCCAGCCGCTCCAGGCGCGGCGCGCCATCGGCATCGGGCACCAGCAGGCGCACGCCATCGAGCACGCCGGCGTCGAGCGCGCGGGTCACCCAGCCGGCCCAGGCCTCGTCGTCGGTCACGCTCGCGGGCGAGAGCACGGCGACGAGCTGCCCGAACACCGGGTGATGCCCGGCCAGCGCGGCCAGCGCGCGCATGAAGGCTGCGGCGGTGTCGGGAACCTCGTCCGGCTCGAAGCGCCAATCGGGCGTCTGCCCGGCCTGGCGCAGCTCGTCGTGGCTCGCGGCGTACTGGCCGGCCAGCGCTTCCTTGAGCGCGCGCGAATAGGCGATGGACTGCTCGAACGGCGCATCGAAGACGACGAAGGTGTCGCCGCCGACGCCACCGGTGGCGTCGACCGCGGGCGCATGCCGCTGCATCTCGAGGAAGGCGTCGAGCAGGCGCCTGCCGCCGTCCGGCACCTGCCACAGCAGCAGGCGCTTGTCGGGCTGGTCGACGAACGCCTGCCAGTGCTGCAGCAACTCGGCGAGCCGGCGCTGCACCGGATTGATGGCCATGGCCATCCTTTCTTCAGCAGTTCAGGGAGATTTCCATCCCGTTGACCGACACGCCACTGGCGTCGACCTTGATGACGGAGCCGCCGGCGCTGATCGTGATGCTGCCGCCGTCGATGACGACGGTCGACGAGCCCACGCCCAGGGTCAGCGCGCTGGCCGAGGTGTAGCTGCCCGCGCCGGTCGCATGCAGGGCCATGGTCTCGGTGGCGCCCTGCGTCAGCGGGCCGCTCGCCTGGACCGCGAGCGGGCCGGTGACGGCCTGGCTGTAGCCGCCGGTGACGGACTGCGTGTAGCCGCCGGTCACGGTCAGGCGCTTGCCCGCGCTCACCGTCTTTTCCTCGCCCGCGGTGACCGTCTCGACGAACTGGCCGTTGACGGTGTTCTCGCGCTTGCCGTTGACGGTGTTGGTGACATCGCCATGCACGGTGCGCGCGGTCACGCCGGTGATCGTCTGGGTGTAGCCGCCCGCGGTGACCGTCATCTCGTGGCCGGCGTTCACCGTCTCGGCCAGCTTGCCCACCACGCTCATCGTGCGGTCGGCATTGACGGTCAGGGTGTCGTTGACCGACACGGTCGTCGTACGGTTGTTCTTGACCGTGTTGGTCTGGTCGTGCAGCACCGTCGTGGACATGTCGTACTGCGCATGCAGGGTCATCTGCTCCTGCCCGGCGGTGTCGTTCATCGACAGCTCGTTGTAGCCGGCGCCCTTGTGTGTCCTGGACTTGATGCCGCTGACCACCGCGCCCTCGGGCAGGCTGTAGGGCGGCATCTGCTCGGCGTTGTAGAGGCGGCCGACGATGAGCGGCTGGTCCGGGTCGCCCTCGAGGAAGTCGACGACGACCTCCTGCCCGATGCGCGGGATGGAGACGCCGCCCCAGCCCTTGCCGGCCCAGGGCTGCGACACGCGGATCCAGCACGAGCTGCGCTCGTCGCGGCGGCCGCGCCGGTCCCAGTGGAACTGCACCTTCACGCGGCCATAGGCATCGGTGTGGATCTCTTCGCCGCCCGGCCCGGTCACGGTGGCGGTCTGCGGTCCCGGCACGATCGGCTTGGGCGTGCGGCGCGCCGGCCGGAACTGCTGCGCCGCCGGGATCGCGGCGAACTCGCAGCGCAGGTCGGTGTCGCCACTGCCCGATTCGCTCGCCGCCTGCCGGACGGTCAGGCGGGTCGACGTGATCAGGTACTGGCCGTTCTGGTCATCGCGCGGATGCCGCGTCATCGCCAGCAGCCGGCCGACGCACACGCCCTGCGCATTGGTGCTGCCCGCGAGCAGGCTGAAGGCGCTGTGCAGTTCGTCCAGGCGGTCCTCCGCGTACTGCGCGCCGTCGGCGGACTGCAGGTAGCCGCCCGGGAAGTCGAAGATCTCGCCGTCGGCCAGGTCGTGCGCATGGGCGCGCGACTGCTCGGTCAGCAGCGAGGTCGAAGGCCGCTCGAAGTCGTAGTCGGTGAGGACGACCTTGCCGGGCTGCATGCGCTGCTCGCTGGTCCAGCGGCCGATGTGCTCCAGCAGCGGCGGCGCCTGCTCCACGTTGCCGTAGAACGGCAGCGACTCGCACCCCGGCGCGCTGTCGTGCGCGCTGGCCGCGTCGCAGAGCACCAGCTTGTGGCCGCGCTCGTCGTGCTCGACGTGCCAGTAGATGCCTTCGTGCTCCAGCAGCCGCGCGACGAAGTTGAAGTCCGTCTCGCGGTACTGCACGCAATAGGTCCAGGGCCGGTACGGCCGCATCAGCTTGAACTCGAAGCGCGCCGCCGCATGGTCCTGGAACACCGCGGCCACGATGTCGGGCACGCTCATGTCCTGGAAGATGCGGCAGTCGGCAGTGCGCGTGAGCAGCCACGGCCAGGGCCTGAGCGTCATTTCGTAGACGGCGTGGCGGCCCTCGAAGCCGCCCTGCGCGAAGCGCGCGACATGCCCGCTCAGCCGGCGTGGCGCCGCATCGCGCAGCGCGATGACGACGGCCATCGGCTTGCCGAGCAGGTCGCCGGCGGCGATGTCCAGCCGCTCGCTGAGCAGGCGGAGCTGGATCTCGCCGAGCTCGCTCAAGGCCTCGGTGGCGTGGCACTCGTGCACGCGGAAGGTGCCGTCGGGCAAGGGGGATTCAAGCCGGAGGGAAGCGGTCATGTCGCGCGGTGCTCGGTGGGGCCTGCATTAGAGGCAGCGCCCCCCGAGGGGGTAAAGCGACGAAAGTCACCAGCGGCCGGCACGCCAGCGCGACGGCGCCGCCAAGGGGTGACCTTCCGCATGGGCACGCCCGGGCGCGCCGGTGTCCGCCGCGGCTTGCGGACGTTGCGACGCGTTTCGGCGCGTTGCGATTCTTTCCGTCGTTTGCACCGCATACTCGCCACCGTCCGCCGCTCCCAAGCCCCTCGATGCTGTTGTCCGCGCTGCGCCAGTTCCTGACCTTGCTGCTGTCCCTGCTACTCGCCGCCGCGCTGCTGGCCGCCTGGGGCCTGTTGATCGAACCCCGCTGGGTGGCCGCCCGGGAAGTCCGGGTCGCGGTGCCCGATTGGCAAGGCCCTCCGGGGCTGAAGGTCGCCGTCGCCTCGGACTGGCACATCGCCCACGAGTTCCGCCACGTCATGACGATGGCGCGCGCCCAGGCGGTGGTGGACGCGATCAATGCCGCGGCGCCGGACGTCGTGCTCCTGCCAGGCGACTTCATCCACGGCCGCGGCGAGGACGGCACCACGCCCGAGCAGATCGCCGCGATCCTTGGACGGCTACGCGCCCGGCATGGCGTGTACGCGGTGCTCGGCAACCACGACTGGTGGACCGACGGCCCGCGCTTCACGCGCGCGCTGCGCGCCGTCGGCATCCGGGTGCTGCTCAACGAGGCCGTCCCGCTGCCGGGCACGGCCGTGTGGGTGGTGGGTGTCGGCGACCGCATGTCCGGACACAGCGACCCGCGTCGCGCCGTGCGCGGCCTGCCGCGCGGCGCGCAGGCCCTCGTCCTGATGCACGACCCGGCCAGCGCGCTGGACCTGCCGCCCCTCCCCGGGCTCACCGTGGCAGCCCACACGCACGGGGGTCAGGTGCGGGTGCCGTTCTACGGCTCCGTCGTCGCGCCCCACGGGTGGCCGAAGGACAAGACGCGGGGCTGGGTCGACGTCGGCCGGCAGCCGGTCTACATCACCAGCGGCCTGGGCGTGAGCATCTACCCGATCCGGATCAACGTGCGGCCGGAGTGGGTGATGTTCACGATGGGCTCGACCAGCGCGAAGGCGCGTTGACGCGTCACGCGTCACGCGTCGACGAGCCGCTATGCCACCCACAGCGCTCGGGCGGCCGGCGCCGGCGCTGATGCCGACGCGCCGCGCGGCGGCCCGCCCGCCGGCCCTGCGGCCACACCGAAATGGAGACGGCCCTTGCCGGCGCGCTTGGCGGCATACATCGCCTCGTCCGCGCCGCGCATCACCGTCGCCGTGTCGCAGGTGCCGAGCGCCAGCACGACGCCGATGCTGGCGCTGATGGTCACCCGGTGTCCGCCGCCGATCGCGATCGACCGCTCGATCTCCGCCAGGCAACGCTGCAGCACCGCGCGCGCGCCGGCCGCGTCGCCGCTGGCGGGCAGCACGATCGCGAACTCGTCGCCGCCCAGGCGGGCCACGATGTCGTTGGCGCGCAGCGTCTGCTGCAGCCGCTCGGCGACCTGCCGGAGCACCTCGTCGCCGGCCTCGTGGCCATGGCGGTCGTTGACCGGCTTGAAGCCGTCCAGGTCGAGGTAGCAGACCGCCAGTCCCCGGTCCGCCCGCAGCGCGGCGGCCTGGGCGTCCACCAGTTTCTCCTCGAAGAGCCGCCGGTTCGGCAGCCCGGTCAGCGCATCGCGGAAGGCCATGCCGTAGGCCTTCTCCTCGCTCTGCTTGAGCGCGTCGATGTCGACCAGCATCCACAGGCTCTCGTCCTCGGAGACCAGGCTGCCGCTCAGGTCGATCCACAGCGGCGTGCCGTCCTTGCGGCGCATCTGCACCTGCGTGCGGAAGCGGCCGCCGGCCCGCAGCGCCGCGTAGCCGACCCGGCCGATGTGGTCGAAGGTGGCCTCGTCCAGGTAGAGCTCGCGCATCGACTGGCCGCGCAGCTCGCCCGGCGCATACCCCAGGATCCGGCCCAGCGCCCGGTTGTCCCAGAGCACCACGCGGTCCTTCAGCCGCGCCATGCCGATCAGGTCGTTCTCAAGCATCAGCGCCTGCTCGCGGGCGGTGCGGTCGGCGGCCAGCCGGCCGTCGTGCTCGCGCTTCTGGCCGCGGTAGAGCAGCACCGAGATGCCGCCGATCAGGCCCACCATCAGCGCGACCAGTCCGGCGAGTTCCGCGCATTGCCGGTACCAGGCGCCGAGGTACTCCCCGGTGCTCAGGCCGGCGTACATCGTGAACGCGTAGCCCGGCACGCGGCGGTAGGCGGTGATGCGATCGACGCGATCCAGCGCGGTGGTCGTCACGTACCAGCCGCGGTCCGGATTGCGCTTGAGGTTCGCGCGCAGGGCGTCGGAGACGATGGCCTCGCCCAGGCCCTTGACCGAGCCGGGCTCCGACACGGAGTGGCGCGCGACCAGCAGGAAGCTGTCGTTCGTGCGCATCGCCATCGCGCCCGAACGACCGAGCTCCATGCCGGAGAAGAGCTGGGCGAAGTGGGCCGAGGTCAGCTCGGTCAGCACGATGCCGTCGAACTGGCCGTCCGCGTTGATCAGGCGACGGGCGGCCACGATGCACCACTCGCCGGTGACGCGGCAGCGCAGCGGCTCGGACACGACGGTGGCGTCACGGGCGCGCGCCCGGTCGAAGTAGCTGCGGTCGCCCAGGCGGATCGGCGTCGTGGACGGCGCCTCGTCGTGGACCACCACCTCGCCCGTCGCATCCGCCACCCGCAGGGCGCTGACGTGCCTGAGCAGCTCGCGCTGCTCGTCGAGCATCTGCGCCAGGACGCGGGTCCGGTCGGCGGCGTGCGCCGTCTTCGCATAACGCTCGGCCATCGTGGCCAGCGCGTTGTCGATCAGGCGCAGCTCGGCGGCGACCTCGCCGCTCATGCTCGCGGCCAGGTTCTCCGCGGTCAGCTGCGCCGCGCTTTCGTCGCCTTCCCGGGCATTGCGCAGGCTTAGCCAGGCGGCCGCGCTCAGGGTCAGCGCCAACGCCAGGTTGCCCGCCACCAGCCAGCGGCGCAGCCGGGCCGGGGAAGTCGTTCCAATCGTGCGTCGCTTGAGCATGGGAGTCCTTTGGGCGGAGCCCGGGGCATGGCGATCCAGGCCGGCGGGTCCGTATCGCCGTTGTACGGGCGTCTCGATCGGCGCGCCATCCAGCACCGGATGAACCTCGTGTAGGTCGATCCACGACGGGCGTTACCCTTTCGCCTCCGTTCGCCGTCCATTTCCGCCCGCTCCCTCCCCCGCTTCCGCCCCTGTCCCGTCCCGAGCGCCGGCGGCCACGGAGCACCAGGAGAAAACTCACGATGCACATTCCCACCCTCGAATCGGAACGCCTGGTCCTGGCGCCCCCCGACCGCCGCTGCGAGGACGCCTACCGGCGCTTCTATGCCGATGCCGACGCGTCGGGTGCCTATGGCGGCCCGCTGGCGCCGGCGGCCATCTGGTCGCGGCTGGCCTTCGACATCGGCGTCTGGACGCTGCAGGGCTTCGGCGTCTGGGCGATCCGCCGCCGCGACGAGGACGCGGTGCTCGGCATGTGCGGTTTCTGGCAGGGGCCGGGATGGCCGGTCGAGCTCACCTGGTGGCTGCTGCCCGAGGCGCGTGGACAAGGACTCGCGCTGGAAGCTTCCCGGCTGGTCGTCGCCCACGCCCATCGCGTCTGGGAGTGGCCTTCGGTGCAGACCTACATGCGCGACGACAACCACGCCGCCCGAGCCCTGGTGGCCCGGCTGGGCGGACGCCTGGTCGAGCGACGCGCCTTTCCCGACGGCGAGAAGCGCGATCTCTTCGAGATCGCTCCCGCCGCCTGAACGCGGGCCCTGCGCCCCTCGCCGAACGGCATCGCACGCCGAGGCCGGGCGCCCCTCGGGCGCGTGATAGCCTCGCGCCCCATGTCCCAAGACCCCACTGTCGACGCAGCGTCCCCGACGGACGCCGTCGGCGACACCGACCTTCCCGACGACCGCCGCGCCCGCGCCTCGATGGCCGAGGTCCTGCTGCTGGCCAGCGTCTTCGTCATCGCCGCCTGCGGGCTGGTCTACGAGCTCGCCGCCGGCGCGCTCGCCAGCTACCTGCTTGGCGACTCGGTGCTGCAGTTCTCGACCATCATCGGCGCCTACCTCTTCGCGATGGGCCTGGGCTCCTGGCTCTCGCGCTACATCGACCGCCAGCTGGTCGCGCACTTCCTGCGCCTGGAGCTGCTGGTGGGCGTCATCGGCGGCCTGATGCCGGCGGCGCTGTTCACCGTGCACAGCCTGCTGCCGCCCTCGCAGGCGCTGGCCTTCCGCGTGCTGCTCTACGGCCTGGTGCTGCTGGTGGGCACGCTGGTCGGGCTGGAGATCCCGCTGGTCATGCGCATCCTCAAGCGCCACTTCCGCCAGCGCTACGCGCTCAAGGAACTGGTCTCGCAGGTGCTGACCTTCGACTACCTCGGCGCGCTGCTGGTGGCCGTCGCCTTCCCGCTGCTGCTGGTGCCGCAGCTGGGCCTGGTGCGCACCGGGCTGTTCTTCGGGCTGCTCAACGTCGCCGTGGCGGTGTGGGCGCTGTGGCTGTTCCGCGCCGAGCTGCGCGCCTGGCGCTCCCATGCGCTGACCTGCGCCGTGGCCATCGCGCTGCTGGCCGCCGCGATGGCCGGCGCCGACCGCCTCAGCACCTGGGCCGAAGACCGCTTCTACGGCGAGCAGATCGTGTTCAAGGAAAGCAGCAGCTACCAGCGCATCGTCGTCGCGCAGGGCGCCGGCGGCACGCGGCTGTTCCTCAACGGCAACCTGCAGTTCCACTCGCGCGACGAATACCGCTATCACGAGGCCCTGGTCCATCCCGCGATGGCCGCGCAGGGCGCCCCCCGGCGCGTGCTGGTGCTGGGCGGCGGCGACGGCATGGCGGTGCGCGAGATCCTGCGCTACCCGAGCGTCGAGCACGTCACGCTGGTCGAGCTGGACCCGCACATGACCACGCTGTTCTCGACGATGCCGCTGCTGCGCCAGCTCAACCAGGACGCGCTGCGCAGCCCCAAGCTGGAGATCGTCAACGCCGACGCCTTCGGCTGGCTCGAGGCCTCGCAGGCGAGCTTCGACGTCATCGTCATCGACTTCCCCGACCCCAGCAACTTCGCCCTGGGCAAGCTGTACACGGCCAGCTTCTACCGGCTGGTGGACCAGCACCTGGCGGCCTCCGGCTATGCGGTGATCCAGGCGACCTCGCCGCTGGTGGCGCCGCGCGCCTACTGGACCGTGGTCACCACGGTGGAGTCGGTGGGCCTGACGGCGACGCCGTACCACGCGCATGTGCCGAGCTTCGGCGAATGGGGCTATGTGCTGGCGAGCCGCCGGCCCTGGTCGATGCCCCGGCAGCTGCCGCCGGGCCTGCGCTTCCTGAGCCTGGAGAGCCTGCCCGCGCTGATGAGCTTCCCGCCGGACATGGCGCGCCCCTCGGGCCTGGAGGTGAACCGGCTGTCCAACCAGGTGCTGGTCCACGAGTTCGAACGCGAATGGGGCAAGCTGCATTGAAGCGGCGCGACCTGCTCGTGCGCGCGACAGCGGCCGCGCTGCTACCGATGCTGTCCGCCTGCGGGCGCGATGCGCGGCCCGTCGCGGATCGCCTGGCCGAGCGGCTGGCCGGGCTGCCCGGCGGCTGGACCGGCGCGAACTGGGAACGTGGCCATCGGCTGCGCGGCGCCCTGCCCGACTGGTCGACCGCCACCGCGCCGCCCCGGCGCGCGCAGGTGCTGGTGCTGGGCGCCGGCATCGCCGGCCTGGCCTGCGCGCGGCGGCTGCGGTTGCGCGGTGTCGACGTCGCGCTGCTGGACGTGGAGGACGTCCCCGGCGGCAACAGCCGCGGCCACCGCATCGGCGCCGGAGCGGCACTCGGCGAGGGCCTGCGTTGCCCGCTCGGCGCGCACTACCTGCCCACGCCCGGGCCCGAGGCCGTCGAGGTGCGGGCGCTGCTGGAGGACCTGGGCCTCGCGCGCGAGGAACACGGCCGCTGGGTCTATGAGGAGCGCTGGCTGTGCCACAGCCCGCAGGAACGGCTGTGGTGGCGGGACCAATGGGTCGACGGCCTGCTGCCCCCCGCGGAGTCGCCCGAGGTCCAGGCGCAGTACCGCCGCTTCGGCGAGCTGGTCGAGCAGGCGCGGCGCGAGGTCGGCTTCGCGATGCCCAGCACGCACCACGCCTGGACCGCGGCGCACCAGTCGCTGGATGCCACGACCTTCGCCACGTGGCTCGACGAACACCAGCTGACCGCGGCGCCGCTGCGCTGGTACCTCGACTACTGCTGCCGCGACGACTACGGCGCGGACGCCGCGCAGGTGTCCGCCTGGGCAGGCCTGCATTACTTCGGCAGCCGCCATGGCTTCATGAGCGGCGAGGAGCGCGAGGCCGTGCTGACCTGGCCGCAAGGCAACGGCTGGTTGTCGGAGCGTCTGGCCGCGCCGCTGGCCGAGGTCTTCCACGGCGGCCGGACGGCGCTGCGCGTGCGCGAAGAACGGCACGGCGTGCAGGTGCTGGCCTGGAACGAGGCCGCGCGACGCGCGGAGCGGTGGGAGGCCGACCAGGTCGTGATGGCGATGCCTCTGTTCATCGCCGCGCGGCTGGTGGAGCAGCCGCCGGCCGCGCTGACCGAGGCCGCGCGCGGCATGCGCTATGCGCCGTGGCTGGTCGCCAACCTGCTGCTCGACGCGCCGCCGCTGGAGCGGCTGGGTGCGCCGCTGTCCTGGGACAACGTCGCTTATGGCGGCGAGGCGCTGGGCTACGTCAATGCCGGCCAGCAGGACCTCGATCCCAGCCGCGGACCGCTGGTGCTGACCGCCTACCGCGCGCTGCGCGAGTCGCAGCGCCGCGACCTGCTGCAGGACGACTGGCGCGCCTGGGCCGGTCGCGTGCTGGCGGATCTCGCGCCGCTGCACCCCGACCTGCCGGAGCGGCTGCAGCGCATCGAGCTGATGCGTTATGGCCACGCGATGAGCATCCCGCATCCGGGCCTGCGCGGCTCACCCGCGCTGGCCGCGCTGCGCGAGCGGGCGCAGGGCCGGCTGCAGTTCGCGCATGCGGACCTCGCCGGCTACTCGGTGTTCGAGGAGGCGTTCACGCAGGGCGAGGCGGTGGCGGCGCGGATCCAGGCCAGGGCGTCGCGTTGAGCGCGGATCACCCGCCCGTCACCGGCGGGAAGAACGCGACCTCCGACCCGTCCTTCACCGGCGTGTCCTCCGGCAGGATCTGCTGGTTCAGCGCGCAGCGGATCGCCCGCCCGCGCGCCAGCGCCTCGGCATGCGCCGCGTCGCTCGCGATCAGCGCGTCGCGGATCGAGCCCAGCGTCGCGCCGGCGTGATGCGCGATGCGCTCGTCGGTCCCCAGGGCCTCGCGCAGCGAAGCGAAGTAGCGCACGGTGATCGTCATCTCGGTCAGCTTGTCGAAGGAAGTCGCGGTCCGGCCGCAGCGGCGCGGCCGGTCAGAACAGCTCGTTGAACGGCAGGAAGCGCAGCAGCTGTCCGGGCTCGACGGTGCTGCCCGGCGGCAGGTCGATCAGGCCGTCGGCCCAGGCGGCCGAACTCATCACGCCGGAGCTCTGGTTGCCGAACAACTGCAGCCCGCCCGCGTCGCTGAGCTTCGCGCGCAGGAACTCGCGGCGCTTGTCGGCCTTGGTCCAGGTGAACTCGGCCGGCAGCAGGAAACCGCGCGGCGTCAGCTGCGTCGCGCCCTGCAGGCGCAGGAGCACCGGCCGCACGAACAGCAGGAAGGTCACGAAGCTCGACACCGGATTGCCGGGCAGGCCCATGAACCAGGTGCGGCCGCCCTGGCTGGTCACCTCGCCGAAGGCCAGCGGCTTGCCCGGCTTGATCGCGATCTGCCAGAGGTCCAGCCGGCCTTCGCGCTCCAGCGCGGGCTTGAGGTGGTCTTCCTCGCCGACGGAGACGCCGCCCGAGCTGAGGATGAGGTCGGCGTCCCGGGCCGCGTCGCGCAGCGCCGCGCGGGTCGCCTCGAGCGAATCGGGCACGATGCCCAGGTCGCGCACCTCGCAGCCCATCGCCAGCAGCAGCGCATGCAGCGTCGTGCGGTTGGAGTTGTAGATCTGGCCGGGGCCGAGCGGCTCGCCGGGCAGCACCAGCTCGTCGCCGGTGGAGAACAGCGCGACGCGCGGCCGGGACGCCACCGTCAGCGCCGCCGCGCCGGCGGTCGCGGCCAGGCCCAGCGAGGCGGCATTCAGCCGCATGCCGGCGCCCAGCACCGGCTGGCCGACGCGCAGGTCCTCGCCACGACGGCGGATGTGCAGGCCCGCCACGAGCGGCGCGTTGATGCGCACCTGGCCGAGGCCGGTGCCGCTCTCGGGCAAGGCCTCGCACATCTCCTGCATCAGCACCGCGTCGGCGCCTTCCGGCACTGTCGCGCCGGTGAAGATCCGCGCCGCCGTGCCGGGCTGCAGCGGTGACGGCACCGAGCCCGCCGCCACGCGCTGCGACACCGGCAGCACCGCGCCTTCGCCGCCCAGCGCCGCCACGTCGGCCGCGCGCATCGCGTAGCCGTCCATCGCGCTGTTGTCGTAGGGCGGCACGTCCAGCGGCGACACCAGGTCCTGCGCCAGCACGCGCCCGCGCGCCAGCGGCGTAGCCACCGATTCGCTCCGCCCCAGCGGCGTCACCTGCGACAGCAGACGCTGCAGCGCGTCCTCCATCGGCAGCATCGGCGCGCGCGGCGCCGCGGCGCCAGCGGTCGGAGCGGGCTTGGCGTCAGACATGGTCGACGATGAACTGCTTGACCTGGTCGACGGAGACCGGCAGCACGGTCACGCGCTTGGGGCGCGACTCCAGGTCGTCCAGCGCGGCGGGCCGCGGCGGCACCAGGCCCAGCGCTTCCTCGATGGTCGCGGCGAACTTGGCCGGCAGCGCCGTCTCCAGCACCAGCATCGGCACACCGGGCTGACGCTTGTCGAGCGCCACCTTCAAGCCGTCGGCGGTGTGCGTGTCGATGATCACGCCGTATTGCGCATGGCACTGGCGGATCGTCGCGACGCGGTCTTCATGGGTGCTGCGGCCCGAGACGAAGCCATAGCGCTCGCCGATGCGCGCGCGCTCCTCGGCGCTGATCTCGAAGAAGCCCTTGGAGGCCAGCTCCTCGCCGAACAGGCGCTTCACGCGCGCGGCGTCACGGTCCAGCAGATCGAAGACGAAGCGCTCGAAGTTGCTGGCCTTGGAGATGTCCATCGACGGGCTGGAGGTCTCCAGCGTGTGCTCGGCGCCGCGCGGACGATAGACGCCGGTACGGAAGAACTCGTCGAGCACGTCGTTCTCGTTGGTCGCGACGACCAGTTGCTCGATCGGCAGGCCCATCATGCGAGCCACATGGCCCGCGCAGACGTTGCCGAAGTTGCCCGAGGGCACGGTGAAGCTGACCCGCTCCGCGTCGGTCTTCGTCGCCTGGAAGTAGGCCGCGAAGTAGTAGACGACCTGCGCCAGCAGCCGCGCCCAGTTGATCGAGTTGACCGTGCCGATGCGATGGCCGCGCTTGAACGCGAGGTCGTTCGAGACCGCCTTGACGATGTCCTGGCAGTCGTCGAACACGCCCTGCACGGCGATGTTGTGGATGTTGGCTTCCTGCAGGCTGAACATCTGCGCCTGCTGGAACGGGCTCATGCGTCCATGCGGGCTCAGCATGAAGACCTGGATGCCGGCCTTGCCGCGCATCGCGTACTCGGCGGCGCTGCCGGTGTCGCCCGAGGTCGCGCCCAGGATGTTCAGCGTCTCGCCCCGGCGCTGCAGCTCGTACTCGAACAGCTGTCCGAGCAGTTGCATCGCCATGTCCTTGAAGGCCAGCGTCGGCCCGTTGGACAGCGCCACCAGCGCCAGCCCCGGCTCCAGCGGCTTGAGCGGCGTGATCTGCGGCGTGCCGAAGACCGCCTCGGTGTAGGTGCGATGCACGATCGCCTTCAGGTCCGCGGCCGGGATGTCGTCGATGTAGAGCGACAGGATCTCGAAGGCCAGGTCGGCGTACGGCAGCCCGCGCCAGCGCGCGAGCGTCGCGGCATCGACCCGCGGATAGGCGGTCGGCAGGTACAGCCCGCCATCGGGCGCCAAGCCCTCCAGCAGGATGTCGCAGAAGTGGCGCTCGGTCTTGTCGCCGCGGGTGCTCAGGTACTTCACGCCAGCTCTTCCTTGCGCAGCTTCACGATCGGCGCCAGCACCGTCTCCAGCGCCTGCATCTTGGCCAGCGCCTCGCTCATGCGGCCTTCCTGCGTGTCGTGGGTCAGGATGATCAGGTCGGTCTGGCTCTCGCCCTCGGCCGATTCGCGCTGCAGCACCGCATCGATGCTGATCTCGTGCTCGGCCAGGATGGTCGTGATGCGCGACAGCACGCCCGCCTGGTCCGCCACGCGCAGGCGCAGGTAGAACGCGGTCTGCACCTGCTCCATCGGCAGGATGGGCGTGTCGTTCATCGCGTCCGGCTGGAAGGCCAGGTGCGGCACGCGGTGGTCCGGATCGGCCGTGGCCAGGCGCGTGATGTCGACCAGGTCGGCGATCACGGCCGAGGCGGTCGGCTCCGCGCCCGCGCCCTTGCCGTAGTACAGCGTCGTGCCGACCGCGTCGGCCTGCACCAGCACCGCGTTCATCGCGCCCTCGACGTTGGCGATCAGGCGGTTCGCCGGGATCAGCGTCGGATGCACGCGCAGTTCGATGCCCCGGTCACGCCGGCGCGCGATGCCCAGCAGCTTGATGCGGTAGCCGAGCTGCTCGGCGTACTTGATGTCGGTGGCCTGCAGCGCGGTGATGCCTTCGACATGGGCCTGCTCGAACTGCACCGGAATGCCGAACGCGATCGCGCTCATGATCGTGGCCTTGTGCGCGGCGTCCACGCCCTCGATGTCGAAGGTCGGATCGGCCTCGGCATAACCCAGCCGCTGCGCCTCCTTCAGCACCGTCGCGAAGTCCAGCCCCTTGGAGCGCATCTCCGACAGGATGAAGTTGGTCGTGCCGTTGATGATGCCGGCGATCCACTCGATGCGGTTGGCGGTCAGGCCCTCGCGCAGCGCCTTGATGATGGGAATGCCGCCGGCCACCGCGGCCTCGAAGGCGACCATCACGCCCTGCTCCCGCGCGGCGGCGAAGATCTCGCTGCCATGCACCGCCAGCAACGCCTTGTTGGCCGTCACCACGTGCTTGCCGGCCTTGATCGCGTCCAGCACCAGCGTGCGCGCGATGCCATAGCCGCCGATCAGCTCGACGACGATGTCGATCTCCGGATTCGCGATCACCTCGCGCGCGTCCGCCACCACGGTGCAGGCGTCGCCGACGATGCTCCTGGCGCGCTCGACGTCCAGGTCGGCCACCATCGCGATCTCGATGCCACGACCCGCGCGGCCGCGGATCTCTTCCTGGTTGCGGCGCAGCACCTGGAACGTGCCGCCGCCGACGGTACCAATGCCCAGCAGGCCAACTTTGATCGGGTTCATCGTCATGTGTCTTTCAGGAGGTCGAGGGGTCAGCGGCCGTGGCGTTTGCGATAGGTGCCCAGGAAGCGCTCGATGCGGCCGACGGCTTCACGCAGGTCGTCGGTGTTGGGCAGGAACACGAGCCGGAAATGATCGGGAGACTTCCAGTTGAAGCCCGTCCCCTGGACGATCAGCACCTTCTCCTCGGCCAGCAGCTCGTAGGCGAACTGCTGGTCGTCCTCGATCGGGTAGATCTTGGGGTCGAGGCGGGGGAACATGTACAGCGCGGCCTTGGGCTTGACGACGCTCACGCCCGGGATCTGCGTCAGCAGCTCGTAGGCGAGATCGCGCTGGCGCGCCAGGCGGCCGCCCGGCGCCACCAGGTCCTTGATCGACTGGTAGCCGCCCAGCGCGGTCTGGATCGCGAGCTGGCCCGGCGTGTTGGCGCACAGCCGCATCGAGGCCAGCATGTTCAGGCCGGTGATGTAGTCCAGCGCATGGCGCTTGTCGCCGGAGACCACCATCCAGCCGGCGCGGTAGCCGCAGCTGCGGTAGTTCTTGGACAGGCCGTTGAAGGTCAGCGTCAGCACGTCATCGGACAGCGCCGCGATGCTGGTGTGCAGGTTGCCGTCGTACAGCGTCTTGTCGTAGATCTCGTCGGCCAGGATGATCAGCTGGTGCTGGCGCGCGATCTCGACGATCTCGCGCAGCAGCGGCTCCGGATAGAGCGCGCCGGTCGGGTTGTTCGGGTTGATCACGACGATCGCCTTCGTGCGCGGCGTGATCTTGGATCTGATGTCGGCAATGTCCGGGAACCAGTCGCTGGATTCGTCGCAGACGTAATGCACCGGATTGCCGCCCGAGAGCGCGACCGCTGCCGTGTACAGCGGGTAGTCCGGCGCCGGCAGCAGCACCTCGTCGCCGTTGTCCAGCATCGCGTTGAGCGCCATCACGATCAGCTCGGACGCGCCGTTGCCCAGGTACACGTCGTCGACCGCGACGCCGCGAATCCCCTTTTCCTGGCAGTAATGGACCACCGCCTTGCGCGGCGCGAACAGGCCCTTGGAATCCGTGTAGCCGGCCGCGTCGGGCAGGTTGCGGATCATGTCCTGGACAATTTCGTCCGGCGGCATCAGGCCGAAGGCGGCGATATTGCCGATGTTCAGCTTGATGATCTTCTGGCCCTCTTCCTCCATCTGCCGGGCCTTGTCCAGCACGGGTCCGCGGATGTCATAACAGACATTGGCCAATTTGCTGGACTTGGTGACGGTTCTCAAGATGGCTCCTGGAATACACAGGGGAAAATCGGGACCGTCGATTTAAACACAGGGTTATCGCGGGTAATCGCACGGCCGCGCGGCGCCACCCTCCGTCGCTGCCAGAATCAGCCTCAATGAAATTTCAACCCGACCAGCCGCTGGGCGGCAACATGATCTCCAAGCACGACCTGCACCACGTGTGGGTCAACGGTGTCGAGCAGGCGCACAGCGTGCTCGTGCCCTGGCAAGGGCAGCCCGAGGACTGGGACGTCACCCGCTTCGAGGACCTGACCGAAGCGCACTTCGAGCGCATCCTCAAACGCAAGCCCGAGCTGGTGATCTTCGGCAGCGGATCGAAGATCCGTTTCGCGCGGCCGGCGCTGTATCGTGCGCTGATCGACGCCCGCATCGGCATGGAGACCATGGACATCGGCGCCGCCTGCCGCACCTACAACGTGCTGGCGAGCGAAGGCCGCGCCGTGTTGGCCGCGCTGCTCATCGAGCCCTGAGCGCGCGCCGGCCGCGACCGGCCGCGGCGCCCCGTCCGGCCTCCCTCTCTCTGGGAGCGCATTGGCTCGTCCAGGTCAGCCGGGGAGAGAGACGACCCATTCAACGTATAATCGCTGGCTATGCCCGCCCGGGCACATCTCTCTGAAGAACGCCACATGACGCCAGCGCTCAACAAACCCCTCCCGGACATTGAAGCTCTTGCCACGGGAGGCGTGAAGTTCACACCCCAAGCCTTTCTGGGCAAGGTCGTGGTGCTGTACTTCTACCCGAAGGACAACACCCCGGGCTGCACCACCGAAGCGATGCAGTTCCGCGACCATCACAAGGACTTCGTGAAGGCCGGCGCCGTCGTGCTGGGGGTGTCCCGCGACAACATGGCCTCGCACGACAAGTTCAAGCAGAACCTGGAACTGCCCTTCGAACTGATCGCCGACACCGAGGAAAAGCTCTGCCACATGTTCGGTGTGGTGAAGAACAAGATCATGTACGGCAAGAAGGTCAAGGGCATCGAGCGCTCGACCTTCCTGATCGATGCCCAGGGCATCCTGCGCGAGGAATGGCGCGGCATCAAGGTCGCCGGCCACGTCGACGAAGTGCTCAAGGCCGTCAAGGCGCTGAAGAAGGAAGCCGCCTGATCGACGCCGCGATCCGGCCAGGGGCGCGGAATCTCGCATCGGACCACTGATTCCGCTGCCTCGCATCCCGGGTTTGCGCTGACTCGCGCGAGGCGCCGTCTGACAGCAACGCCGCCATCTGTCCGTCATGGGCACGCGCGGCGAGTTGTGCATAATCGGCCGCATGCCCCTGTGCCTGATCGCAGCGATTGAATCCCCAAGGACGAGCCGCACCGCCCCCGGTGCGGCTTTTTGTCTTCTGGGGCCCGCTGGCGAGTTCGAGGCCCCCGATGCCGCCGATACCTCCGGCATCGCCACCGCCCGTCAGGCCTGGGGCATGACCCCTGGTCCGCGTGGACCCAGGCTCATCACGCCAGCCCGCCACCCCCGCACATGCCACTGCCCAAGCCTCCGACCAAGCGCGCCAGCCGCCTAGATTCCGACGCCTACGCGACCGACCTGTCGCCCAGCAAACGCCCTCCCGCGCTCGAGGCCAAACCGTCCGCCACCATCGGCGCCCACTCGGCGAACGTCGCCGAGACCGCCCTGCCGGCCACCGCCCCGGCCCTGCCGCCCGCCGCCGCCGCGCGCTCGCGCGCCGAGCCGGTCGAGGCCCGCGGCGGCGGATCGCCGTCGCTGGCGCTGGTGCCGCCGGCGCCGGCCAAGGCTCCCGCCAGGAAGACCGCCACCGGCCGCGCCAAGGCGCGCAAGCCGGCGGGCGAGGCCAAGCTCTTCGTGCTCGACACCAATGTGCTGATGCACGACCCGATGTCGCTGTTCCGTTTCGAGGAGCACGACATCTACCTGCCGATGATCACGCTCGAGGAACTGGACGGCCACAAGAAGGGCATGACCGAGGTCGCCCGCAACGTGCGCCAGGTCAGCCGCGATCTGGACGCACTGGCCGCCTCGCTCAAGTCGAGCTCGATCGAGGAGATGTCCAAGGGCCTGCCGCTGGACCAGACCGGCCACCGCGAGGCCGGCGGCAAGCTCTTCTTCCAGACGACGCTGTTCGACACCCCGCTGCCCCAGGGCCTGCCGCAAGGCAAGGCGGACAACCAGATCCTGGGTGTGGTGCAGGCGCTCAAGGCGCAGCAACCCGGCCGCGAGGTGGTGCTGGTGTCCAAGGACATCAACATGCGCATCAAGGCCCGCGCGCTGGGCCTGCCGGCGGAGGACTACCGCAACGACAAGACGCTCGAGGACTCCGACCTCCTCTACACCGGCGTGCAGGCGCTGCCAGCGGACTTCTGGGAGCGCCACGGCAAGACGATGGAGAGCTGGCAGCAAGGCGGCACCACCTTCTACCGGATCAGCGGCCCGCTGGTGCCGACGCTGCTGGTGAACCAGCTCATCTACCTGGAGGCGCCCGGCGCCGCGCCGCTGTACGCCAAGGTGCAGGAGATCACCGGCAAGACCGCGGTGCTGCGCACGCTGAAGGACTACGGCCACCAGAAGCATTCGGTGTGGGGCGTGACCGCGCGCAATCGCGAGCAGAACTTCGCGCTCAACCTGCTGATGGACCCGGACTGCGACTTCGTCACGCTGACCGGCTCGGCCGGCACCGGCAAGACGCTGATGACGCTGGCCGCCGGGCTGTCGCAGGTGCTCGACGAACGCCGCTACAGCGAGATCATCGTCACCCGCGTGACCGTGCCGGTCGGTGAGGACATCGGCTTCCTGCCGGGCACGGAAGAGGAAAAGATGGGCCCGTGGATGGGCGCGCTCGACGACAACCTGGAAGTGCTGGCGCGCGGCGACAGCACTGCCGGCGAGTGGGGTCGCGCAGCCACCAACGACCTGGTGCGCAGCAAGATCAAGATCAAGAGCCTGAACTTCATGCGCGGGCGCACCTTCCTCAACAAGTACGTGATCATCGACGAGGCCCAGAACCTGACGCCCAAGCAGATGAAGACGCTGATCACGCGCGCGGGTCCGGGGACCAAGATCGTCTGCCTGGGCAACCTGGCGCAGATCGACACGCCCTACCTCACCGAAGGCAGCTCCGGTTTGACCTTCGCGGTCGACAAGTTCAAGGGCTGGGCCCACAGCGGCCATGTGACGCTGGCCCGCGGCGAGCGCTCCAGACTCGCGGACTTCGCGTCCGAGGTGCTCTGAGCCCTTCCCCGCCCCATGACGACAAAGCCACCCTTCGGGGTGGCTTTTTTCTTGCGCGCGATTAAGGGAGTGGAGGGATGGCGATCAGTCCTCGGGCGTGAGCTTGGACCGCGCGGTCTCCTCGGCCGCGCCCTCGTCGCTGCGCAGCTGGTGGAAGATGAACGCCGCCATCGCGGCCATCGCGCCCAGCGCCAGGTAGGTGCCGTGGAAGGCCGGCACGATGGCGGCCCCCTCGGTGCGCGCCAGGCCGTGAGAGAACAGCAGCAGGAAGGCGCTGGAGGTCGCCACGCCCAGGCTCATCGACAGCTGCATCACCACCGCCAGCAGGCTGTTGCCCGCGCTGGCGGTGCGCTCGTCGAGGTCACCCAGCGTCAGCGTGTTCATCGCGGTGAACTGCATGCTGTTGACCATGCCGAACAAGCCCAGGTGGATCGCCAGCCAGACATGCCCCACGCCGCGCGGAATCAGCGCGAAGCTGGCGATCAGCACGCCCAGCAGCAGCGTGTTGACGATCAGCACGCGGCGGTAGCCGGCGCGCTTGATCAGGCGGATGGCCAGCGTCTTGGTGAACATCGCGCCCAGCACCGACGGGATCATCGACAAGCCGGCCTCGCTGGGCGAGAAGCCCAGCCCCACCTGCAGGAACAGCGGCGTCAGGAAGGGCGTCGCGCCACTGCCCAGCCGCGCGAACACATTGCCCAGCAGCCCGATGCGGAAGGTCGGCACGGCGAAGAGCGCGGGCGAGAACAGCGGCTCGTCGGCGCGCGTCGCATGCAGCCAGTAGGCCATCATGCAGGCCACGCCTGCCACCAGCATCACGAAGCACACGGCCACGCTGACCACGTGCTCGCCGAAGCCCTGCAGCGCCAGCGACAGCAGCATCAGCCCCACGCTGAACAGCCCGTAGCCGCCCCAGTCGAAGCGCCGGCCCAGCGGCCCCTTGATCTGCGGCATGTAGCGCCGGCAGGCCCAGGCGCCCGCCACGCCGACCGGCAGGTTGATCAGGAAGATCCAGTGCCAGCTGGCGTACTGGGTCAGCACGCCGCCCAGCGTCGGCCCCAGCAGCGGCCCCACCAGCCCCGGCAGGCTGATGAAGGTCATCACCGCGAGGAACTCGCCTTTGGGGAAGGCCCGCAGCACCACCAGCCGCCCCACCGGCACCAGCAGCGCGCCGCCGATGCCCTGCACCACCCGCGCCGCGACCAGCACGTGCAGGCTGGGCGACACCGCGCAGGCCAGCGAGCCCAGGCTGAACAGCCCGATCGCCCACAGGAACACCGTCCTCGTCCCGAAGCGGTCCGCCAGCCACCCCGAGGCGGGGATCAGCAGGGCCACCGTCAGCAGGTAGGCCACGACGGCGGATTGCATCCGCAGCGGGTCCTCGCCGAGGTCGCGGGCCATGCCGGGCAACGCGGTGTTGAGGATGGTCGTGTCCAGCGTCTGCATGAAGAACGCGAGCGCGACGACCCACGGCAGCCAGCGGCGCGTGGCGTCGTCAAGGACCGGTCGGCCGAGCGCGTCCAGCGGTGTCGTCGAGGTGGGAGGCATGGGCGGCATCCGGCAAGTATCGAACCGGGCCAGCGTAGGATGTGCGCCTATCGCGGCGCTCATCCGGCCGCTCACGACCCATGCGCTTCTACGTTTCCGATCTCGACGGCACCCTGCTCGACCCGCAGGCCCGGCTCTCCGACACCACCCGGGCCGGCCTGACCGAGCTGCTGGCCGAAGGCCTGGCCTTCACCGTCGCCAGCGCGCGGCACGTGGTCTCGATCGCCCGCATCCTCGAGGGGCTGCCGATCTCGCTGCCGGTGGTCTCGTCCAACGGCGCCTACATCAGCGACCTGCGCACCGGCCGCCATGAGCTGGTCAACGCGATGGAGCCGGCGCTCGGCCAGGCGATCTTCGCGCTGGTCCGCCGCCACGGCCTGATGCCCTTCATCGCGACGCATGGCGCCAAGGGCGACCAGCTGTTCTGGCAGGAGGTCCAGAACGAGGGCCAGCAGCGCTTCGTCACCGAGCGCCAGCGCAACGCCGATCCGCGGCTGCGCCATGTGGACCGGCTGCAGGACCAGCTGGCGGACCCGCTGGTGACGCTGCTCGTCGTCGGCCGCGCGGAGCCGCTGGAGGCGCTGCAGGCCGAGATCCTCGCCACCTGCGGCGACCTGGTGACGACGCACCTGGCCGAGGACATCTACATGCCGGGCTGGCCCTGGCTGAACGTGCACGACCGCCGCGCCAGCAAGGACCAGGCGATCGCGTCGCTGGCGCAGCGCTACGCGCTGCATGAGCGCGAACTGGTGGTCTTCGGCGACCAGGTCAACGACCTAACGATGCTGCGATCGGCACACCATGCGATCGCGGTCTCGAATGCCAGCGACGACGTGAAGCTGGCCGCCCACCGCATCATCGGCGCGCATCACGAGGACGCCGTGGTGCATTTCATCCGCGAGGACTGGCGCGCCCTGCTGGGCCGCTGACGCGGTCAGCCGGCGCCCGCGACCAGCTCGCGGATCTGCTGCAGGGCGGCTGGATCGTCCAGCGTGATGAGGTCGCCCGGATCGCGGTGCTCGCACACCGCCTGGATCGCGCGCCGCAGCAGCTTGCCCGAGCGGGTCTTGGGCAGCAGCTGGACGAAGCGCACCCGCGACGGCCGCGCCACCGCGCCGAGCTGCTGGTCGACGCGCTTGAGGATCTCGCCCTCCAGGGCCAGCGCCTCCTGCGGCGTCGCAGCGCGCGCCGGATCCTTCAGCACCGCGAAGGCCATCGCGACCTGGCCCTTGAGCGCATCGGCCACCCCGACCACCGCGACCTCGGCCACCGCCGGATGGCCGGCGATGCACTCCTCGATCTCGCGCGTGCCCAGGCGATGGCCCGCGACATTGATCACGTCGTCGCTGCGGCCGAGGATGAAGTAGTAGCCGTCCTCGTCGCGCAGCGCCCAGTCGAAGGTCGAGTAGACCTGGCGGCCGGGCACGCTCGACCAGTAGGTGCGCACGAAGCGCTCGTCGTCGCGCCAGACGGTCTGCATGCAGCCCGGCGGCAGCGGATACGCGATCGCGAGCAGGCCCTTCTGATGCGGCGCCTCCAGCACCGCGCCGGTCTGCTCGTCCAGCAGCTGCACGCGGTAGCCCGGCATCGGCACGCCCGGCGAGCCGAACTTCGGCGCCGCCGGCTCGACGCCGCGCGCCAGCGTCAGGATGGGCCAGCCGGTCTCGGTCTGCCAGTAGTTGTCGATGACGGGCTTGCCGATGGCGTCGGCGATCCAGCGCGCGGTGGGCTCGTCCAGCGGCTCGCCGGCCAGGAACAGCGCCCGCAGCGAGGACAGGTCGTGCCGCGTCAGGCAGGCCGGGTCCTGCTTCTTGAGCACCCGCACCGCGGTGGGCGCGCTGAACATCACCGTCACCCGGTATTGCTCGACCAGCCGCCACCACACCGCCGCGTCGGGGCTGACCGGCGTGCCCTCGTACATCAGCGTCGCCATGCCGGCGATCAGCGGTCCGTAGACGATGTAGCTGTGGCCGACGACCCAGCCGATGTCGCTGGTCGAGAAGAAGGTCTCGCCCGCGCGTCCGTCGTAGATCAGCGCCATGCTGGTGGCCAGCGCGACCGCATGGCCGCCGACATCGCGCTGCACGCCCTTGGGCCGCCCGGTCGTGCCGCTGGTGTAGAGCGTGTAGCTGATCGCGTCCGACGGCAGCCATTCGCAGGGCACGCGCGTGCCCCACAGGCGCTGCCGCAGCGCGGCGTGATCCAGGTCACGGTCCGCGACGCGCTCGAACGGGCTCAGGCCGCGGTCGATCATCAGTACCTTCGCCGGCTTGTGCGCGGCCAAGCGGATCGCCTCGTCCAGCAGCGGCTTGTAGGGCACGATGCGCCCGTTGCGGCTGCCGGCGTCGGCGCTGACGACGAGCACCGGCTCGGCGTCGTCGATGCGGTTGGCCAGCGCATGACTCGCGAAGCCGCCGAACACCACCGAATGGACCGCGCCGAGGCGGGCGCAGGCCAGCATCGCGAACGCCGCCTCGGGAATCATCGGCAGGTAGATCAGCACCCGATCGCCGGTGCGCACGCCCTGCCCGGCCAGCATCGCGGCCATCACCTCGACTTCGGCCTGGAGCTCGGAGAAGGTGTAGACCCGCTCCTGACCGACCTCGCTGGAGACCCAGATCAGCGCCGCGTCGCCCGGCCGCGCGGCGGCATGGCGATCGACCGCGTTGTGGCACAGGTTGGTCCGCCCGCCGACGAACCAGCGCGCGAAGGGCGGGTGGCTGGTGTCGCAGACCTGGTCAAACGGGCGTTCCCAGTCGATGCGCCTGGCCTGCTCGGTCCAGAAGCTGTCCGGATCGTCGATCGAGCGCCGGTACATCGCCGCATAGCTGTCGGTCATCGGGGTCTCCTCATGTCGAATGCGCGACTTCCGCACGGATCCTCGCACCGCGAGCTTTGCTGAAACTTTCGTTCACAACGTTTGGCGAAGGGCCTGTGGTCCAATCCGGGTTTTTCCTGGGAAGGGTCTCGTGGCCACGCCCGGACTTTCCCTAGCCAGGCGCCGCCCCACGGGCATTCGCGCTTGACCGGTGCGGAGATGGTGCCTAGTCTCCGCGCCCAACAACGATGAGAACTGTTCGTCCTTCCCGCTCGGCTCCCACTCGCAATTCGCTCCAGCGCGCCATGGCCGCACTGGGGCTGATCTGCGTCCTGGCGAGCGGAAGTTGCTGGGCGCAACAGTCGACCTCGTCCACCACCGACAAGCCCAAGGCGCAAGCCAAGGCCGCGCCGGCCAAGCCGGCCGCGAAGAAGAAGCCCGAAGCGAAGAGCGCGAAGACCGCCGCCAAGGCCTCGAAGGACACGAAGGCCGCCAAGCCGGTCGCGTCGAAGAACGGCGCCAAGGATTCCAAGGCCAAGGCTGACGACGACAAGGCGTCGACCACCGCTGAAGCCGTCACGGACAAGGCCGTCGCGGCCAAGCCGGAGGCGAAGGTCGCGGAAAGGACCGTAGACAAAGCCGCAGAGAAGACTTCGGAGAAAACCGCGCCGGCCAGGTCCGAGGCGAAGGCGCCGGATGCCAAGGCCGAGGCCCGCGCCGAAGCCGCGCCGCCGGCCGGCACGATGATGGGCGCCTACGGCCAGAGCCTGATGCGCACGCCGGCAGGCACCGCCGCCGCCACGACCGCTGTCGCCGGCGCGACCGCGGCGCTGGTCGCCACCGCACCGGCAACGCCTGCCCCCGTCGCCACCACCAACGCATCCGCGCTGCCGCCCACCGCCCTGATGGGCGCCGCGGTCGGCAACGCCAATGCCAATGCCAGCGACTCGGTCGCCCGCTTCCTGCAGCAGCGCGGCATCGTCGCGCAGGCGCAGCAGCTGTCGCCGAGCGCCGATCCGGCCGCACCGGGGCTGCTGAACCAGGTGCGCGACAAGGCCTCCGACCTGGTCCTGTCGGCGATGAACTTCCTGGGCGTGCCGTACAAGCGTGGCGGCAACTCGGTCAGCAACGGCTTCGATTGCAGCGGCTTCACCCGCCACATCTTCGAGATGAGCGTGGGCCTGGTGCTGCCGCGCCGCGCCGACGAGCAGGCCAAGCTGTCCAGCCTGGTCCCGATCAAGAAGGAAGACCTGAAGCCGGGCGACCTGGTCTTCTTCAACACGATGCGCGCGACTTTCTCGCATGTCGGCATCTATGTCGGCGAAGGCAAGTTCATCCACTCGCCGCGCGTCGGCGGCGCAGTCCGCGTCGAGGACATGCGCGAGGCCTACTGGGCCAAGCGCTTCACCGGCGCCCGTCGCGCCGACCTGAACCAGGCCAACGCAGGCACCTGAGCCCGCTCGCGCCGCAGCCGCCGTGGTCACGGCGGTCTTCGCGCCGCGTCCCTCCCGACGACACCTCTCCGAAGGCAAGCCCTGACACGGCGCCTTTGGGATCCCGGCTATGCTGCGCCCCAGCGCCGACCGCCGCGATCCACCTTGTCCGCCGTCCTCGATCCCGCCTCGACACCGCTGCTGCGAGCACCCGACCAGATGGGGCAGGCCCTGCTGCTGGCCGTGCTGCTGCACGTGCTGCTGCTGCTGGTCGTGGGCAATGCGCCGGGCGGCACCGCCAAGCCCGGCGAAGGCGTCTGGGGCCCGCTGAACGTGCGGCTGCAGGGCGACCGCTACGAGCCGGGCTCCGGCGCGCCCGCCGTCGTGCTGCCCGAGCGGGGCCCGGTCGGCGATGCGAAGCAGCCGCGCTCCGGCGGCGCGGTCCGGGAGACGCCGCCGACGCCCGAGCAGCGGAAAGCCCCAGGCGCCGCTCGCCAGGGCCAGTGGCGGCAACAGCCCGGCGATGAATTGACGGGGGACGCCCCCGCGGATCGCAGCGCACCGCCCGCAGCGCCGACGCCGACGCCGACGCCGACACCAAAGCCCGCCCCGACACCGGCGCCACCGACGCCCACGCTCACGACGCCCGCACCGGCTCCAGCGCGGGTGCCGACGCCCACGCCCACACCGGCCCCGCCGCCCGCTCCGGCCCCCTCTCCGGCCCCGGCGCCAGCACCATCGCCCGAGCCGGCCCCGTCGATCACCACGCTCACGACGCCCGGCGAGGCGATGACCGCGGCACCGACGCCGATCGCGCCGGCCCGCGAAGCCGCGCCATTGCGCCCCGCGGCACCGACGGACGCGCTCCAGGCGCCCTCGCCGACCTTGCAGCTGCCGGAGCGGCCGGCCCCGATCCTCAGCGAGACGCCGACCACGGTGCGGCGGATCGAGCGGGCGCCGATCGAACGCTCGACGCCCGCGCCGCTCCCGCCAGAACTGAAGGCACCTGCCGAACTGCCGCCCTTGACCGCCGCGCCAGCGCCGGTCCCCCGACCGGCACCCAGCCCTGCGCCCACACCGCCGCCGACGCCAGCGCCGGCCGCCGCGGCAACGCCCACGGCGACCGCACCGCCGACTACTGCGCCAACGGCCCCGCCCACGCCCACGCCCACGCCGACCCCAGCGCCCGCGGCAACCGCCACGCCGTCGGCCCAGACGACGCCCCCACAGCCAAGAGCGGCGACGACGCCCTCGCCTACGCCCGCCAACCGCGTCTCGCTGGACGGCTCGACCACAGCGACGACGACGCAGCCCAGCGTCGGCGCGCCAGACGCTGGCGCGCGCGTCGGCCACGACGTGGCGACGCCCGCCTCGACGCCGCCGAACGCTCCCAAGCTCAACCTCGACATGAATCCTTCGCGCGGCCCGATGCGGCCGCGCGGGTCGCCGTCCGGCGTGATCCAGGCGCTGCCCAAGCCGCCCGAGGACAAGGACCCGCTGGCCGAGGAGATGCGCAAGGCCGGGCAGCAGGACTGCCGCAAGGCTTACGCGGACAAGGGGCTGCTGGCAGTCGTCCCGCTGGTCCGCGACGCCGCGCGCGACAAGGGGTGCCGCTGGTGATCTCTGCGGACGACCGCGGTGCGAATGCCGCGCCAGTCCCCGCCCACTTGCCGTCGGCGCAAGAATCTCTGCTATAGTCCGAGTCTTCGTTGGGGGGGTAGCTCAGCTGGGAGAGCGTCGCGTTCGCAATGCGAAGGTCGGGAGTTCGATCCTCCTCCTCTCCACCAACACATCCAGGCCTCAGAGGGAAACCTCTGGGGCCTCGCTTCATCAAGCTGCCTACATGGCAGCTTTTTGTTTTCTGGGAAGCGGTGGCGCGTTTCCGCGAGGACGCGACGCCCCTGCGCTTTCAGGCCACCGCCGCAAAGCCCAGCACCACCCGCGTCCCCATTCCCGGCTCACTCTGCACCTGAAGGCTGCCACCGAGCAGCCGAGCGCGCTCCTGCATGCCCAGCACTCCGAAGCCGTCCCGGCGGGCGAGCGGATCGAAGCCGATGCCGTCGTCGCCGATGCTCAACAGCCAGCCGGCGCCTTCGCGCGCCAGGCGCAGGGAGGCGCGGCTGGCCTGGGCATGGCGTCGCACGTTGGTGCGCGACTCCTGGGCGATGCGGAACACCATCGTGGCCATCGGCAACGGGATCTCGCGCGTGTCCGGGTCCACCTGCAGGCTGCAGGGCAACGCGGTGTTGGACGTGAACTCAGCCGCCAGCCATTGCAGCGCCGCTTCGAGACCGCCATCCAGCGCTGAAGGCCGCAACTGCGACACCAGACCGCGCACCGTGCTCACCAGCCGGTCGACACGACCCAGCAACAGGTCCGGATCCAGGGAATGCGCTGAGCCGCCAGAGTTCTGCCGCATCTTCGCCACCGACACTTCCATCTTCAGCGCGGCCAGTTGCTGGCCCAGCTCGTCATGCAGCTCGCGGGAGACGCGCAATCGCTCCTCCTCCAGGGCATGCGCGTTGTACTCGCCCAGACGGAGCAGCGCCGCCTCCGAGTCCGCCAGGGCCGCGGTGCGTTCCGCGACGGCGGCTTCCAGCTGCCGTTGCCGCTCGCGGTCGCGCCGGCGCGACCATCGGATGGACAGCCACCACAGCAGCATCAAGGACACGGCGGCCGCGGCGCGGGCCTCGCGCGAGTTCCACCAGGGAGGAAGCACGTCGAACGCAAGGCGCATCACCGGCCCCGGTGCTTCCACGCTCGTCAGCCCGCCGGCGCGCACCTCCAGCATGTGCTCGCCGGACTCGAGCGCGCCCAGGTCGATCACGGCGCTCTGCGAGGTCCGCCAGGGCGACTCCGCGCCAAGGCGGTATTCGATCCGCAGCGAACGCGCCCGGGAGAAGCCAGCCGTCCCCACCGCGATGCGCAGCGTGCGGTCCCGCCACGGCACCGGCTCCAACGGCGGCACCCGGGTGCTCGTGCTGCCGAACACCATGTCCTCCAGCCGCAGCGCGGGCAATGGCGCTTGCGTGTTCCCCGGCAGCAGGTGCGTCAACCCGGCGCCGGTGCCGATCCAGATGCTGCCGTCGGCGTCGGCCAGGAAGGCCGGCGTCACATCGTTCCAGACCAGGCCGGTGCGACGATCCAACCGCGACCAGTCGCCCCCGGTTGAGCGGATGAAGACCCCCTGGTCGGTGCCCATCCACAGCCGCCCGTCGAGGTCGGCGTGGAGACTGGCCGCGGCCGCGCCCCCGAAGGCGGACTTGGGCAGGAACTGCAACTGGCGCGCCGTGGCCCCCGAGAGCGCGTGGATGCCCAGTCCCGACGTGCCTCCCGCCCACACCGTGTGGTCCAGCACCATCGCCTGCAGCGCGTCGATCCAATCGCCCTTCTCGTCCGCCACGGGGGTCCAGCCCTCCGGCTGGTGCCGCCAGAGATCCCGTCCGCTGACGACGAAGTCCTCCCGCGCCCCGTCCGACAGGACGCGGATGTCATAACGCGGATCGAAGCGTCCGGCGCCGATCTTGTGGCGGCGCAGGCGCCCCTCGGACAGCTCGATCAGCTCGAGGCCGTCGCTGCCGGACGCGTAGACCCGGCCGGCCCCCTGCGAGATCGTCTGCAGTCCGGTATCGCTGGCAACGACGCGCCCCTGGTCCTCTCCGGCCTTCACGCGGATCACCTGGCCGGCATCCACCCACCACAGGTCCCCCGCCTGGTCCACCGCCAGGCGATGGACCAGGCCGGACGGCCGGGTCGTCGGCAGCTTCACCTTGCGGAACCTGCGGGCCGCAGCGTCGAACCAGGCCACGCCGTTCGCGGTCGCCGCCCAGAGCCGGCCCTTTCCGTCGCGCGCCACGTCGAGCACGGCCGGCGCGGGGAGGCCCGAGGCACCGGTCCAATGCTCCGCCCGGCCGTAGCCGACCCAGCGATGGACGCCGCGCGCATTGGTGCCCAGCCACAACGACCCTTCCGCGTCGAACATCAGCCCGCGCAGCGGTGTCTCCGGCAGGCCGTCGTCCTGGGTCCACTCGCGCCAGCGTTCGCCGTTCCAGGCGGCAAGGCCGCGGGTCGTCAGGACGAGGATGCGACCGTGCTCGTCCTCGGCCAGGCCGTTGTCGCCATACACCCACTGCCGCGGCGGCGCCGCCACGACGGCGAAGCGCGTCGAGCCCGGCGCCAGCCGAGCCAGGCGCCGGCTGCTGCGCGTCCAGAGACTGCCATCGCGCGACACGAGGAGCTGGCCCCACACGTCTTGCGGCAGACCCTGCGCCGGCCCCCAATGCTGGACGCGGCCATCGCGCCACTCGCACAGCTGCGCGCCGCAGCCGAACCAGAGCGCCTCGCCGCGTTGCCGTATCGGAAGCAGTTGCTCGGGGCGGGACTGCAGCTGGGGAATGGCCATCCGCTGAACCACCAGCGAGCTGCCCAGCGCACCCGCGGCGGTGGCGGTCCAGAGGAGCCGGTCTTCATCGATGGCGTAGACCCT
>Ga0209370_1000145_pt1 | contig 143029 bp, 131 predicted proteins | sample AgamicAtPrz_FD_187164 | JGI IMG/M metagenome (GOLD analysis project Ga0209370, IMG submission 187164) | Agave microbial communities from Guanajuato, Mexico - At.P.rz (SPAdes) (version 2) | ecosystem: Host-associated > Plants > Phyllosphere > Phylloplane/Leaf | place: Guanajuato, Mexico...
ACCTGATACTGCTCCAGCGTTCTGGCGATGGCGTCGCCGACGGTTATCATTTCGCTCATTGCTCACCCTTTCTCAGTCGCACCAGTGGTTGACGCTGTTACCCGTCGCCAGATAAATGCTCTTTTGCTGCATCCAGGCTTTCAGCCCCTGAATGCCCTTTTCGCGGCCCAGACCGCTCTCTTTAAAGCCCCCGAACGGAGTCGAAATCGCAAAAACTTTGTAGGTGTTGATCCACACCGTGCCCGCCTCCAGCTGCTCGCTCAGGCGCAGCGCCCGCCCGGTGTCGCGGGTCCAGATCCCTGCCGCCAGGCCGTAGACCGAGTCGTTCGCCTCGCGGATCAACGCCGCTTCATCGCGAAACGGCATCGCCACCAGCACCGGGCCGAAAATCTCCTCCTGGCAGACGCGGGCGCCGTTCGTTAGCCCTTCAATAATGGTTGGCAGGAAGAAGCTGCCGTTTGCCAGCGCCGGATCTGCCGGGATTTCGCCGCCGCACAGCACCCGGCCCCCTTCGCGCTTCGCCAGCTCGACGTACTCGAGCACGCCCTGACGATGCTTGTCGTTAATCAGCGGTCCTACATGGATGCCGTCAGCAAACGGATGCCCCACGCGCAGGCCGCGCGTGAGCTCCAGCAGCCGCGCCATCAGCGGCGCGTACAGGCTTTGGTGGATAAACAGCCGGGACCCGGCGATGCACGCCTGCCCTGCCGAGCTGAAAATGCCGTAGCAGATCCCGCGCGCGGCCTGCTCAACGTCGGCATCCTCCAGCACGATGGTCGGGGATTTGCCGCCCAGCTCCAGCGACGCCGGGATCAGCTTTTCCGCCGCCACGTGCGCCAGATGGCGGCCCGTATTGGTGCCGCCGGTAAAGGAAATTTTTCGCACACGAGGATGGCGCGCCAGCGCGTCGCCAATCACCGAGCCTTTGCCCGGCAGCACGCTCAGCAGCCCGGCGGGCAGCCCGGCCTGTTCAAAAATGCGCGCCAGCTCCAGCGCCATCAGCGGCGTGGCTTCGGCAGGCTTGAGGATCACCGCGTTTCCGGCGGCGATGGCCGGGGCGACCTTCTGCATCTCGCTGGCAATCGGCGAGTTCCACGGCGTGATGGCCGCCACCACGCCGAGCGGCTCATAGCGGCTTAGCGTCAGCAGATCCGGCTGGCGCGGCGTGGGCAGCTCCCCTTCCAGCAGCTCGCAGGCGGCGGCAAAGTAGCGGGCCGTTCCCGCCGCGCTCATCACCAGCCCACGCGCCTCCGCCAGCGGCTTGCCGTTATCCCGGCTCTGCATCTGCGCCAGCTCGTCAGCGCGGGACTCAATCAGATCCGCCACCTTGTGCAGGATCTTCGCCCGCACGTGCGGCAGGCTGTTGCGCCATGCGGGATCGCGCCACGCGCGCTCGCCGGCCTCGATCGCGTCGTGCAGATCGTCAAGGTTTGCCGCGTTCAGCGTCGCATTGAGCGACCCGTCTGCCGGGAAGTGGCTCTGCATCGGGTTACCGCCGCCGCGTCGCCACTGGCCGCCGATAAAAATCTTCAGATCGTCCATCGTCACTCCTCAGCTCAGGGCCAGCTCGCGGCAGGCGCGCACCGCGCTGAGTGCCGCCAGGGTGGAGGTTTTAGGGTTAGACGCCAGCGGCAGCCCGCTCAGCTCCAGATGGAATTCGCCAAACAGCCCTTCAACGTGCAGCGTGTGAGTGTTACGTTTCGTTGTCGGGTCAACCATCAGCTGCACGCGGGTTTCATCCATCCCAACGCCGCCGAGCGCCACGGTCGCCGCTACGTTGGCGTTCGCCGGGAACAGGCGCGCCGCCTCGCGGGCGCTGCCTTCAAAAAAGACCTGCGCCTCTCTGACTGCGTTAAGATCGATAAGCTGCTCGGCGTAGCTGCCGCGCCAGCTGGCCGGGCTTTTGCGCGACTGATAGGTGACGCGCTCAAGCCCGCCCTCCTTCGCCGCCGCCAGCCCGTCGATGCCGGCCACCGCCCCGGAGAGCAGGGTCAGTTTTCCGCCCGCCGCGAGCAGGCGCTGCTCCAGCGCGCTGTCCGCCAGCGCGCCGGTGGAAATGACCGCCAGATGCCAGCCGCGACGCAGGATCGCTTCGCCATACTGGGCCACCGCCTGCTGGCTGGCGCACTCCAGCACCAGATCGGGCGTTTGCGCGCACGCCATCGGCGAGGTCAGCGCCTCGACCGCATCGCCAAACTGGTCGCGAATGGCGGCATGGTGAGATTCACGCGCCACGATCCAGCCGATAGCCACGCCGGCGGGCAGACGCTCAATCACCGCCTGCGCCATCGCGCCATAACCAATTAACATTACCTTTTTCATGATGCGTCCTTACAGATGGCGGCAAAAGCCGCCGGAAACGTCCAGCGCCGCGCCGGTGGTAAACGAGGCCAGCGGCGAGGCGAGGAACAGCAGCGCCTGCGCGGGCTCCTGTGGCTTGCCGAGGCGCGCCATCGGAATGCCGCGCCTGCGCGCAATCTCCGCCGTCCACTCCGGCCAGCTCTGGCTTTTGTCCGCCCGGCTTTCGAAGCGGCGCTGCCACTGGCCGGACTCGACCATGCCGAGCAGTATGGAATTGACGCGAATCCCTTTGCCTACCAGCTCTTTCGAGAGCGTCAGCGTCATGTTCAGCAGCGCGGCGCGGGCTGCCGACGTGGCGATCATGTGCTCTTCCGGCTGAAGCGCCAGCAGGGAGTTCACGCAGGTGATGGAAGCGATGTCGGACCGTTCCAGCAGCGGCTGAAACGCCTGCACCGGATTGATGACGCCAAACAGTTTAAGTTCGGCTTCGTGCAGCCACGCCTCGCGCGGCGTGTCATGGAAGTGCGCCACGTAGCCCTGACCGGCGTTGTTAATCAGCATATCCGCCGCGCCAAAGCGCGCCTGCACCGCATCCGCGAAGGCCTGCACCTCGTCGGCGTTCAGCACGTCGCAGCGGTAAGAGAAAATCTCCCCGTCGGGATGGTCGTTTTGCAGCGTCGCATGGGCGCTGGCGAGCCGGTCCGGGTCGCGGCCACAGAAGGCGACTTTCGCCCCTTCGCCCAGCAGCAGGCGCAGCGTTTCAAAGCCAATGCCGGACGAACCGCCGGTAACGACCGCTACGCGGCCGTCAATGTGTGCATTCATCGCGCACCTCTTCGTTAATGCGTAAAAGCTGTTGGTTAAAAAACGCGTCGTTATCGAGATAGCTCGCGTGTCCGGCCTGCGGAATGGCGGTAAACGGCATGCCATAGCGCAGCGCCAGCCCCTGCACCAGCTCGGGCTGCGTTATCGCGTCCTGCTCGCCGCACCAGACTTCAAATTGACCGGCGTAACGCGCCAGCCAGCCGTGAACGTCGTCGTGCGCCAGCATCCACGCGGCGGCAAGGTAGCCTTCTGGTCGCAGCCCGCGCATGCCCGCCGCGACGGTGGCGATATCTTCCGCGCGCGCGCCGGGGCGCAGCAGCGTCGCGGCACGGGTCTGGGCGAGGAGGTCGCCGCCGAGCGCCATCTGCTGCTCGCGATTACGCCAGACCTGCTCCCGCTGCGCCGGCGCGGCATTGCCGTAGCCCTGCGCGGCGTCCGCCAGCACCAGATGAATGACGCGTTCAGGGAACTTCGCCGCAAAGGCGCTGGCCACCAGTGCGCCCAGGGAATGGCCCACCAGCACCGCCTGCCAGACACCGGCGCGATCGAGCATCGCCGCCAGCGCGTCGGCGTAATCCCCCGCGTTCGCCCGCTCAACCGCCAGCATCGGGCTTTCGCCGTAACCGGGCATGTCCCACGCCAGCACGCGAAAACCGTTCAGCGCCATCTGCTTGTGCCAGGACGCAGCGCCAGAGCTGATCCCGTGCAGCAGCATCAGCGGGATGCCGCTTCCCTGTTCACGAAAAGCCGTCATGTCGCCCCCTTAGTTCCGCTTCACTTTTGAGAGCGGATGGTCGGAGGGGTAGGTCGGGATTTCCGGCTTGTTGGTTCCCAGCATGACGCACATCAGCGCCTCTTCTTCCCCGTGGTTAAACAGGCCGCGATAAATGCCCGGCGGGACGGAGATCAGGTCACGCTCGCGCAGCACGGTTTCGGTGTAGTTGTCGCCGTCCTGGATCATCAGCGTGATCTGCCCTTTGAGCATGAAGAACACCTCCTCCACGTCGTCGTGCAGGTGCAGCGGCCCTTCGCACTTCGACGGCAGCACCATGGTGGAGAAGGTAAAATGGTCCGCCTGCACGGTATTGGTGTCGTTCGCCACGCCGGTTGCGCCGGTGCCAATGTAGCGCATCTGCGCCCGGCGGTATTTCGGGTCAAAATCGGCCTGGAACTTCAGCGCGTTCCAGTCGTATTTACGGCCTTCGAAGCGCGCGATGCGCGACTCGACCCACTCTTCCATCGTCAGGTGGTCAGGTTTGATGCCTGTTTTATTGGTTACGGTTGAATCAGTCATGACACTCTCCTCAGTAACGTCTCAGCAGCGGCAGTAACAGGACGCAGCCCACCGCCGCCATCACCGCCAGAAAAATCAGCCCGGAATCCATGCTGTGGGTGAAGGCGATTAACGCCCCCATCACCGCTGGCGACAGCGCGCCCGCAAAGTTTCCCAGCCCGTTGAAAATGCCGCCCGCCGTGGCGCTCACCCGAGGATGGGTGGCCTTCGCCAGCAGGGCGAAAATGTTGGGTGCGCCGGTGCCCCACATAAAGGTGCTGAAGCTCATCGCCGCGATGATGGTCAGCGGGGTGTCGAGGTGCATCACCGCCGCCAGGCCTATCGCAGCCCCCGCCATCGAGATAAAGCAGGCCGCCGCGCGCTTATCGACCCGGTCCGACAGCCACGCGCCAATGACCTCGCCCGCCAGCATGGCGATGAACGGCATCGACGACAGCCAGCCCGCGTGCTCCAGGTGAATGCCTTTGCCCTTAATCAGGTAGCCCGGCAGCCAGCCGTTGATGCCCCACAGGTAGGTCAGGAAAGCGATGTTAAAGATGCAGATGATCCAGAAGTGCGGGCTGACAAACAGCTCGCGGCGCGCGGCGCGGCGCTCGTCCTGAGACGTCTGCGAAGTGCCGGGCTTCGTATCCAGACGGATCCCGCGCAGGCCGATGCGCACAAAGATCAGCACCGGCACGGTGAGCATCGCCATCACGAAGAAGGTGCTTTGCCAGCCGAAGGTGTTCAGCAGCCAGAGGGAAAGCGGGAAGCCAATCGCCGCGCCCACCGGCGTGCCCAGCAGCCAGAGCATGGTGGCGCGCGCCTGAAGATGCTGCGGGAAGTTGTGGCGCACGATGGCGAAGGCCAGCGGGAACAGCGGCCCTTCTGCCACGCCCAGCAAAATGCGCAGGACGATCATCAGCGTGTAATTATGGGTGAAGCCCATCGCCACCATCAGCACGCACCACACCGCCATCATCCCGGTGAGCAGGCGCAGCGGCGCAATTTTGTCGCCCAGCCCGCTTAAAAACACCGACGAAAAGCCGTAGCTGAGCAGAAATGCGCTCATCAGAATGCCGAGGCGCGTGGTGTCGAAATCGATGCCCATCGCCTGCTGGAAATGACCGTCGGAAAACAGCGCCGCGATGCTGATTTTGTCGAAGAACGCCAGCAGCACGCAGGCCAGCAGCGACAGCGGGATGGCCCAGCGCACCCCTTTTTCAGGTGTACGGGTTCCCTCACCGCTTGCCTCAACGGGCGCGGTGTTGGTCTCTAATGTGGTCATGTCTCCCCCTACGGGTGCGGGTTAGCTATCGCAGTGACATCAGTGAAAAGGTCGGGTCGCCGAGCGGCACGTCGGACAGATCCCGCCCCGCTGCCATCCAGCGCTTCGCCAGCTTGACGGTGCGCGCGTCGTTGAACGCCACCAGCTGCGTCAGCCGCCCGTTGTCGTCCAGCGAGAAGTACAGCGCCTCTTCACGCACGACCGTTCTGCTGCCCGGCTGCGGAATGCCGAGGATCTGGATGTTGTGCTGATATTGATCCGACCACAGCCACGGCGCGTCGTCATAGCCCGGCGCATCGGGGTTGAGCATCGCCTTCGCCGTCGCCACCGCCTGATTCTGGGCGAAGGCCCAGGACTGAATGCACAGGCCGTAGTGATGATGCTGCGCCACATCGCCTGCGGCAAAGATGAACGGATCCGACGTTCGCCCCTGGGCATCCACGACGATCCCGCGCCCGGTTTTCAGCCCGGCGTCGCGGGCCAGCTCCAGGTTGAGATCGACGCCGATCCCCACCACCACCGCATCAAAGGTTTCACGCTGGCCGTCGCAGTGGATAACCGGCAGGCCGTTATCGTCCTCCAGCTCCAGCGCGCCGCAGCCAGTACGGATATCCACGTCCTGCTCGCGGTGAAGGGCCTCTAAGCGCTGCGATACCTCGCCGCTCACCGAGCGCATGCAGAGCGCGGGCTGCTGCTCGAACAGGGTGACCGCTACGCCGCTTTTGCGTGCGGACGCGGCAATTTCCAGGCCGATCCAGCCGCCGCCGACAATCGCCAGGGTTTGGCTTTCCGCCAGCCGACCTTTCAGGCGCTGCGCGTCCTGCCAGTGGCGCAGGGTATAGACCTGCGGATGCGCCGCCCACGCTTCACCCGGCACGCGCGCCCGCCCCCCGGTAGCAATTAAAAGAATGTTGTAACTAAGAAGCTCGCCATTGCTTAAACGCACCGTTTTCGCCTCGCGGTCGATCTGCTCCGCACGCAGCGGACGGTGCCAGGTCAGGTTAAGCATCCGCTGCGCTTCGTCGGAAAACAGGCGCGGAAGCGCCGCGTCCGGCTCCAGCAGAGAGGCTTTCGACAGCGGCGGACGCTCGTAGAAATCCCACTCTTCTTCCGCCACCACGCAAATCTCGCCGTCGAAGCCCTCGTCGCGCAGGGTTTTCGCCGCCCAGCCGCCCGCCTGGCCGCCGCCGATAATGACAATGCGCGACGTCATACCGCCTCCGGTTTTTTCTGCTGGCGGCGCGTGTCGTGGTCGATCCCACCTTCCACCGCCCATTCGGTAAAGGAGACCAGCGAGTGCTCCAGCTCGCGCGGCTGCCAGTTTTCGGTCAGATAATCGTCGTTGGTGTAATACTCAAACGCGCCGCCGGTCGGGCTGTTGACGTACCAGAAGTACGCCGACGACACCGGATGGCGGCCCGGCCCGATAAAAGTGCTCCAGTCATTTTTATTCATCGCGATACCGCCGCCGATCACCTCGTGGATGTCGCGCACGGTGAAGGCCACGTGGTTCAGCCCGCGCCTGCGGTTCGGCAGCTGCAGCAGGAACAGGTTGTGATGACCGCCGCGCGCGCCGCAGCGCAGGAACACGGCGCGGTTGATGTAGCGGTCAGAGACCTGGAAGCCGAGCACCTCGCGGTAGAATTTTTCCACCGCCGCCAGTTCCTCCACGAAGAACACCACGTGCCCCACGTTGATGGGCTGGGCGCGATCGTAAACCGGGCTGGGCGTGTCGATCCGGCGGGCGTCGCCCCACTGGTTGATTGGCTCAACGTTCAGCTCCACGTCGGTCTGCTGGCTGACCTGCACGCGCAGCGTCATGCCGTTCGGGTCGATACACTCCAGCGCGTCACCCACCTCGCGAAATCCGGGCTGCTGCGCAAGCTTTGGGCGCAGCGCGTTAAGATCTGACTGACTCGCAACCGCCCAGGTCATGCGGCGAAGGGTGTTGCCCACCTCAAACGCGGGCGGCAGGTCGGGGCTGTCGATCGGGTTAAGCTCCACGCGCGCGCCGCTCAGGGTGGTAAAACGCTGGCCGCTGGCATCGCCCGTCAGGCCAAAATCACGCATAAATTTGGCGCAGTGCGTCAGGTCTTCCACGCCAAATTCCAGCTTTTCAATTCCGGTTACACTCATCGTTCGTTGCCTCATCTGGCCCAAATTGGGCGTAAAACATGCCCGACGCGGTCAAGCGCCTGACGTTAACTCACTGATTTAACTGGCCTGTGACAGATATCCTAAGAAGCCAGAAATTTTATCCGCCGCGAGGCGAACCTCGTTTTGCAGGCGCTCGCGGTCGGTCTGCGGGATCTCCTCCGACGGCACCAGAATGCTGACTACCGCCGCCACGCGTCCGCTTCGGTCATACACCGGGTAGACGATGGAGGAGATGCCGTGGCGGAAGAAGGATTCGCCGATCACGTATCCGCGGGCTTTGTCCTGCTGCACCATCTGCCACAGGGCTTCGCGGTCGTGAAGCTGCCCTGGCGTGTTGCCCGGCAGGCGCTCGTGCGGGAACAGCTGTTCAAACTCGGCGCGGGAAATATCGGTCAGAAGCATGCGGCCCAGCGAGGTGCAGTGCACCGGAAGACGGGTGCCAATGCTGACCTGATTGATGCGCGACCCGGCGGCGCTGACGCGGGCGATGTAGATAATGTCGCGCCCGTCGCGGATCGCCAGATGGCTGCTGCACTGGCTCACGTCGCGCAGCTGCTCGATGACCGGCTGGCCAACCTGGGCCACGTCAAGCGAGGCGATGTACTCAAAGCCCAGGCGCAGCACGTTCATGCCCAGCGAGAAGGTATTGGTGCGCGCGTTGCGCTCCAGAAAGCCCATGAACTCCAGCGTCTGTACCACGCGGTAGGCGGTGGCCTTCGGCATATCCACCAACCGGTGCAGCTCGGCAAAGGTCAGTTCGCGATGCTGCTCGCCAAAGGCCAACAGCAGCTGTAAACCGCGCTCCAGCCCCGGCACCAGATACTTCACTTCCCGATCGTTTGCCATCATCGCCCTACCTCAATTAAAGACAAAACCGCCGTTGACCGGGATCAGCTGTCCGGTGATGAACCGCGACAGATCGCTTAACAGCCAGACCACGCTGCCGGTGACATCCTCCGGCTGCTGCGCCCCCGTTAATGCGCGACCGTTTTCGTAAAGCTGATGCCGCTCGGCCGGAACATACTCGGTTGCCTCGACGCGGGTTAATCCCGGGGCGATGGCGTTGATTCGAATGCGCTTTTCGCCAAGCTCGCGCGCCATTGAGCGGGTCATGGCAATCACCGCGCCCTTGCTGGCGACGTAGGCCATCAGGCGCGGCGCGCCCCACAGCGCGGTGTCGGACGCCACGTTCACAATGCCCGCCCCTTCGCGAAGCAGCGGCACGGCGGCGCGCGTCACCAGCCAGGTGCCTTTGACGTTCACGCTCATCACGCGGTCCCACAGGTCAGGATCGTAATCGAGCATGTTTTTGCCGCCCACGCCCGTCGCCATGGCCGCGTTGTTCACCAGGCCGTCAATCTGCCCCTGCTCGCCAATGGCGCTAAACGCCTGCTCAATGGAATGCGGATCGGCCAGATCGATAACGTGCGATTCGATCGCATAGCCCTGCTCGCCCAGCCCGTGCGTACGTTCAGCCAGCTCGCCTTCGAGGATGTCGCACATCACCACTGCGGCGCCCTGCTCCGCGCAGGCTTTGGCAAAGTGATAGCCCAGCCCGCGCGCAGCGCCGGTCACCACGATGCGCTTGCCGCTCAGCAGCCCGTTCATCAGGCGGCTCCCTGCTGTTCTTCGCGCAGCGCCAGCTGCTCTTTCGCGGCCTTTTGCATCATGCGGCGCAGGCGGGAGAGGCCGACGTCGTGCTGGTACAGGTATTCATGGTCGCGGGCGTTTGGGGCCAGGCTTTCCAGCACCACGCGATCCTGCTCCAGCACTTCCCAGTGCAGTTTTTCCAGACGGTTGCGGTACATGAAGCGCCACATATCGCGCTGCCAGCCCTGCACGCGGCGGATGCGCCAGAAGAAGACGCGGCAGTTGTCGTTATCTTCCGGCACCACCATGCCGACGATAAAGAAGTGGCCGCCCGGTCCGAAGCGCTTTTTGTAAGGAATAGAGAGGCGCATCCAGCAGGTGCCGCTGTTGCCGAGCTCAACCCAGTCGAAGTTGACGCCGCTCTGCCCTTTCTTCTCAAAGATGAAGCCGGTTTTGGTCGGCTGGAGCACCATGTCGGCCTTGCGATCCCCTTCCGCCATTGAGTGCGAGGACGAATGCAGATAGGTGCCGTGCATCGGGTCCATCACGTTTTCCAGCGCGTACTGGTAGTTGCACTTCCACGCGGCGGTGCAGAGGAAGTTGCTGAAGTTCTCCGTATCGGCAAGTTCATCCTGGAAGGTCAGCGCGTCCGGCTGCTGGTCAGCGGTGACGCCAAACCACAGGAAGATGGCACCGTGCGCCTCCTGCACGTTATAGCTGCGCACGCACTGCTGGCCGACCAGCGGGCATTTGTCCACGGCGGGCACATCCTTCACTTCGCCGTTGCCCGCCACTTCCACGCCGTGATACCAGCAGGCAATGCGGTCGCCGAGGTTCCAGCCCATCGACAGGCGCGCGCCGCGGTGCGGGCAGCGGTCTTCCAGTGCCTGCACCTGGCCGTCTTTATTACGCCAGACCACAATCTGCTCGCCCAGGCGGGTGATGCCCACAGGAGCAGACTGCACTTCCCAGCTTGCCAGTACCGGATACCAGAGGCCGCGCAGGCCTTTATCGAGATAGTTTTGTACGGTCGTCGTCATCGCGTTGTCCTCAGTAGCCGTTAACCTGTAAGAATGCCTGGAAGCTTGCCTCGCGCCACGGCTCACCCTGCTGGTCATGCATGCGCACCGCGTTCAGCCCGTTCACCAGTTCCGGTAGCGTTTCAACGCCCTGTTCGAAGAGATCTTCCAGCGTGGCAATCAGGTTCACCTCCCAGCTTTCCGGCTCGCGGCTGCGGGTTTGCCAGATCAGGTTGGTGTAATCACCCGGCTTATGAATGGCACCGTTGCCGCCCTCTGCAGGCGGGGTAAACTGGCGGCTTTCCGGCAGCGCCGGGTTGTAGTTCAGGATGTCGCTCATGCCACGGTCTCCTCGACGAAGGTAATCTGAATTTGATTTTCAAAGACCCGAACCGGGTAGCGGTTCAGGTTGCGACCACCGGGGCCGTGCAGGCACTGGCCAGTTTTGACGTCAAACACCGCCTCATGCAGAGGGCATTCCACTTTGCCGTCCTCCACAAATCCCTGGCTCAGCAGGGCATAAGCGTGCGGGCATACGTCTTCCAGTGCGTAATATTCACCGTCAATCAAATAAACGCCGATCTCTTTACCGTCGACGTTGCCGCTAAAAGGGAAATCTTCCTGTACTTGTTCTGCGTCACATACGCCTATCCAGCTCATCACGATCCTCCAGGCTTTTGTTTCATATATGAAACTCTGTTTCTTATTTAATACGGTCAATATAAAAGCGATGAATGTTTCGTCAAGCGGCAATGTGACGAATTTGTTAATCAAACAGGTATTAATTAACTAAGTGTGCAAAGGATCACGAAAAAATGCAGCGATATGAAATTTTCATTATTGTGGCGTGATAAATACGATTTATTAATGCCCTCAATCTTTCAATAAAAGATATTGACTTCTTTTCTTTTTGTTCCTTAAAAATAAAGTAGCGTCACATCTTCGGTGTTTCACCTGTGAAACAAAAATTTTATTTACCCTTAATAAACAACAAGTTTCACCAGTGAACCATTTTAGATCCGTGACAATCACTTTGATAAAAATATAAATAGATAAAAACGTAAGGCGGGCATGATGACGGCAAGATGGCAAGGTACAATTGCACTGTTATTACTGATTATTATTTCCTACGTCGACCGGGTTAATATCTCGGTAATGATTTTAAACCCGGAATTTTCCGAACATTTTCAGCTAAATGAAAACAGAATGTTACAGGGAATGCTCATGACCTGCTTTCTGCTGGGTTATGGTTTTTCGGCTTTATTATTAACACCAGTTATCGAAAGCAAACTCCATTACCGTCAGGGATTGTTAAGCAGCATTGCGATTTGGGCCGCGGTCTGCGCAATTTCTCCGCTGCTGGGTTCGCTAATGGGCATGCTTATCGCCCGCGTGATTTTGGGTGTTGCCGAAGGACCGCTCTTTTCGCTGAAGACGCGCTTTATCAGCGATAACTTTAGCGCGGAAGAGATCGGCAAACCCAACGCCGTCACCGCGCTGGGCGTCTCGCTCGGGCTGGCCGTGGGCTTTCCACTGGTCACCTGGCTGATGGCGCATCTGGGCTGGGCCGGGTCGTTTTACGCGCTGGCGGTGATGAATCTGGTGCTGGGCGGCGGGCTCATCTGGCGTTTTCTGCCCGCGCCACGCAGCCCGGTGAAGATGAAAAAACCGGGGTTTGTTCACACCTTCACGCTGGCCTGGCAGACGCCGCTGCTGGGCTGGATCCTGCTGGTTGAAATCGCCACGCTGAGCTATCTGTGGGGCAGCAGCGCGTGGCTGCCCGCATGGCTGCGTGACGAGCACCACTTCTCGCTGCACGCGACGGGCATGCTTGCGGCGGTCCCCTTCCTGCTGAGCCTGGGGTCAAAGTTTCTGGGCGGCGTGCTACTCGACAAAATGCGGCCGGAACAGGCGCCGGTACTGTTTGTGGTGGGCGGTACGTTGACGGCACTCTCCGTGGTCGCACTGATGCTCAGCCATCAACCCGCATGGCTGGCGCTGTTTATGCTGTCTGCCAACGTGTTCTGGGGACTTCAGGGAGCGGCTATTCCTGCGGTAATCCAGCATCACGCCGCCCGGGACGCCGTGGGCAGCGCGTACGGCATTATTAATGGGATAGGCAATATCTGCGCGGCGTTTATTCCGCTACTGATGGGGATGGTGATGAAATCGGTGGGGTCGGTCAGCTCTGGCTTTTCGGTGCTGGTCGTCTCACAAGTGATTACCCTGCTCGCCGGAGGAATGCTGCTGCTGCGCATGCGTCGCGCAGCAGCAGTGAGCGCGTAAGGCTTATTCGCCTTTTTTCGCCGCCTGGATGTAGAGCATTTCCAGCGCCAGGGTCGCCGCGGCCAGCGCGGTGATCTCGGACTGATCATAGGCCGGTGCTACTTCCACCACGTCCATCCCGACGATGTTCAGATCCTTCAGGCCGCGCACCAGCTTGATGGCGCGGTCAGAGGTCAGGCCGCCGATAACAGGCGTACCGGTGCCCGGCGCAAACGCCGGATCCAGGCAGTCGATATCGAAAGTCAGGTACACAGGCATATCGCCGACGATCTGCTTAACCTGCGCCAGAATATCGTCCACGCCGCGATCGTTGACCTGGCCCGCATCCAGCACGGTAAAGCCGTTGTCTTTGTCGAACTCGGTGCGGATGCCGATCTGCACGGAATGATTCGGGTCGATCAGGCCTTCGTTCGGTGCGGTGAAGAACATGGTGCCGTGGTCAAACTCGCAGCCGTTCGCGTAGGTGTCGGTATGCGCATCGAAGTGCACCAGCGCCATTTTACCGAAGTGCTTGGCGTGAGCGCGCAGCAGCGGCAGGGTCACGAAGTGGTCACCGCCGAAGGAGAGCATGCGTTTACCGGCAGCCAGCAGCTTCTCGGCGTGAGCCTGCAGCTTTTCGCTCATCTCACGCGCGTCACCGAAGGCGTACACCAGGTCACCGCAGTCCACCACGTTCAGGCGCTCGCGCATATCGAAGTTCCACGGGAAGCGGTTGTGCTCCCAGGCCAGGTTGGTAGAAACCTGACGGATCGCTGCCGGGCCGTGACGACCGCCCGCGCGACCGGAGGTTGCCATGTCGAACGGTACGCCGGTGATCACCCAGTCAGCGTCGCTGTCGTACGGCTGGAAGTTCATTGGAAGGCGTAAAAAACCAAACGCGTTAGATACCAGAGAGTTATCGTACTGATGACCTAAAGTGCTCATGTCCTGACCTCTTTTAACGTCGATACATTAAAAACAGATGAAAAAAAATCCCCTCCGCGTCGTTAAACCCGACGAGGAAGGGATTGATTCGTAAATCGCTAATTGGGGCGAATTATCGCCGGTAATGCAGACGGGTTCAAGTGAGTATAGCATTCTGCCGGATGACGGCTCCGCCTTATCCGGCCTACATACGTAGGCCCGGTAAGCGCAGCGCCACCGGGCATCAGCGGCACAGCAGCCTGCTGCCCTCACCCCGCCCCTCTCCCTGAGGGAGAGGGAGGTTAACCTACTCGTCTTCCAGATAGGTGTACCCGTACAGACCCGCTTCAAACTCTTCCAGGAACTGCTGCTGTAACGCATCGTCCAGACCGGTGTTTTTCACCTGGTCACGGAACTGGGTGAGCAGTTTTTTCGGATCCAGCTGAACGTATTCGAGCATGTCCGCTACGGTGTCCCCTTCGTCAGACAGCTCGACTTCCACGTTGCCGTCAGGGAAGACGAACACGTCAACCGCTTCGGTATCACCGAACAGGTTGTGCATGTTGCCGAGGATCTCCTGATACGCGCCGACCATAAAGAAGCCCAGCATCGGTGGGTTCTCCGGGTCGTACTCCGGCATTGGCATCGTCGTTGCGATACCGTCGCCGTCAACGTAGTGGTCGATAGCGCCGTCGGAATCACAGGTGATGTCCAGCAGCACCGCACGACGTTCCGGGGCGTGGTTCAGCCCTTCCAGCGGCAGAACCGGGAACAGCTGGTCGATACCCCAGGCATCCGGCATCGACTGGAACAGCGAGAAGTTGACGTACATTTTGTCCGCCATACGTTCCTGCAGCTCGTCGATAATCGGACGGTGCGCGCGGTTGCTCGGGTCGAGTTGCTTCTGCACTTCATGGCACATGTTCAGATAGAGTTGCTCCGCCCACGCGCGCTCCTGCAGGCTAAAGGTGCCGGAGGAATAGCCCACGTGAATATCGTGCAGGTCCATCTGGCTGTCGTGCAGCCATTCGCGCAGGGAACGGCGCGTGCCCGGCTCGTGCATCTCCTGCCAGGTTTCCCACATGCTTTGCAGGGAACGCGGGGCATCTTCTGCCGGAGGCGTCGCTTCGGTGATTTCGCTACGCTCAACGCCGATGATGTTAGAGACCAGCACCGTATGGTGCGCGGTAACCGCGCGGCCAGATTCGGTGATCACCGTCGGGTGCGGCAGGCCGTTCTCTTCACAGGCATCGCCAATCGCCCAGATAATATTGTTGGCATATTCGTTCAGGCCGTAGTTCACGGAGCAGTCGGACTGCGAGCGGGTACCTTCATAATCCACGCCCAGGCCACCGCCCACGTCGAAGCACTGAATATTCACGCCGAGCTTGTGCAGCTCAACGTAGAAGCGCGCCGATTCACGCACGCCGGTAGCGATGTCGCGAATGTTGGCCATCTGCGAGCCGAGGTGGAAGTGCAGCAGCTGAATGCTGTCGAGACGACCGCGCTCGCGCAGAATTTCCACCAGCTGCAGCACCTGGTTCGCCGCGAGGCCGAACTTGGATTTTTCACCGCCGGAGGACTGCCATTTACCGGAACCCTGCGACGCCAGACGCGCACGCACACCGAGGCGTGGGATGACGTTCAGACGCTCAGCCTCTTCCAGCACGATAGCGATTTCAGTCATCTTCTCGATAACCAGATAGACCTTGTGGCCCATCTTCTCGCCAATCAGCGCCAGACGAATGTATTCACGGTCTTTATAGCCGTTACAGACGATCACCGAACGGGTCATGCCCGCGTGCGCCAGAACGGCCATCAGTTCCGCTTTGGAACCGGCTTCCAGACCCAGCGGTTCACCGGAGTGGATCAGGGATTCAATCACGCGGCGGTGCTGGTTTACCTTGATCGGGTAAACCAAGAAGTAGTCGCCTTTATAGCCGTAGGATTCACGCGCGCGTTTGAACGCGGCGTTAATAGAACGCAGGCGATGTTGCAGGATCTGCGGGAAGCAGAACAGTGCAGGCAAACGCTGGCCCTGTGCTTCGCGGGCTTTCACCAGTTTGGCGAGATCGACGCGCGCTTCAGGGACGTCCGGATCAGGGCAGACGCTGATGTGGCCCAGTTCGTTGACGTCGTAGTAGTTATTGCCCCACCAGGCAATATTGTAAGTGCGCAGCATCTTGCTGGCTTCCTGGGAGCTCATCGCAACCTCCTGCATAGAACGTAGTACACCCTGTTCGCCCGCTGACGAAGGCGAAAAAGAAGACATGTCGTCAGACATAGCGAACCTCAACTCTTTGTATTAAGTGTAAAACAGTTGACTACTATCGCAGCGTTATACGGCGATAACAACCCATAAACGGCTCCGTTTCCCAGCAGAGTATGCTGAAATCCAGACCGTGCGACCGGTTTCTTATTCATATCATTGTAAAACACGTATCCGAACTCTGTATGACAAGGTTCGGCGAAACCACGAGAAAACTCTTGTATTAACAAGAGCGCCCTTGTTCAGTTTTCACAAAGCGTGACCGGCCCTGGAATCCTGAGAAGCGCCGAGATGGGTATAACATCGGCAGGTTTGCAGACTAGAAATGCGGGTTGCGGGAATCAAATACGCGCCAGAACGGCTGCGCTGAATGTGCGGAAAACGATGGTTCATTATCTCGTATCACCTCCACGGCCGCCTCTGTTGAAACGGACCACAAGCCAAAGCTAAAAGTTCACTGCTTAACCCGGCTGGAAGTGGCGACACGATGAGTTCATCGAGCGCTTATTTTATATGAGCCGCGCGCCGCGTTTTATACCGAGAACAGGGGTAAAAAGCAAAAGATAAATGTGCGTGTTGCCGGGGCCGTCAGGAATTATTGCCAGCAGCAATTTCAACTGAGTGAGAGGTTAGTCAAAAAAAACTGGAAATCGGGCGAAGAAGTGACCTAAAATAGCCATCCAGATGTTAATCCATCTATACTGATTAACACTCATACTGCCAGTGTCAAAAACCTGCAGGCCTTGGTAGAATTATCTCCTTTGGCTATTCCACACAGCAGCTTGAGCTAACCAAATTCCTCTTAGGTGAAATAAAACATGGCAAAACACCTGTTTACGTCCGAGTCCGTATCAGAAGGACATCCTGATAAAATTGCTGACCAAATCTCCGATGCGGTGCTGGATGCGATCCTCGCGCAGGATCCAAAGGCGCGCGTAGCGTGTGAAACCTATGTCAAAACCGGCATGGTTCTGGTTGGCGGTGAGATCACCACCAGCGCATGGGTTGATATCGAAGAGATCACCCGTAACACGGTACGTGAGATCGGCTATGTGCATTCTGATATGGGCTTTGATGCCAACTCCTGCGCCGTACTGAGCGCGATTGGCAAACAGTCTCCGGACATCAACCAGGGCGTTGACCGTGCCGATCCGCTGGAACAGGGCGCGGGCGACCAGGGCCTGATGTTCGGCTATGCGACCAACGAAACCGACGTGCTGATGCCGGCCCCTGTGACTTACGCACACCGTCTGGTGCAGCGTCAGGCTGAAGTGCGTAAAAACGGCACTCTGCCGTGGCTGCGTCCGGATGCGAAAAGCCAGGTGACCTTCCAGTACGACGACGGGAAAATCGTCGGTATCGATGCCGTGGTTCTCTCCACGCAGCATGCTGAAGAGATTGATCAGAAATCGCTGCAAGAAGCGGTGATGGAAGAGATCATCAAGCCGGTTCTGCCGACTGAGTGGCTGAGCTCTGCAACCAAATTCTTCATCAACCCAACCGGACGCTTTGTTATCGGCGGGCCTATGGGTGACTGCGGTCTGACCGGTCGTAAAATCATCGTTGATACCTACGGCGGCATGGCGCGTCACGGTGGCGGTGCATTCTCCGGTAAAGATCCGTCTAAAGTTGACCGTTCTGCCGCGTATGCTGCGCGTTATGTGGCGAAAAACATCGTTGCTGCCGGCCTGGCTGACCGCTGTGAGATTCAGGTTTCCTACGCTATCGGCGTGGCTGAGCCAACCTCCATCATGGTGGAAACCTTCGGTACTGAAAAAGTGCCTTCAGAACAGCTGACCCTGCTGGTGCGCGAGTTCTTCGACCTGCGCCCATACGGCCTGATTCAGATGCTGGATCTGCTGCACCCAATCTACCAGGAAACTGCCGCGTACGGTCACTTTGGTCGCGAACATTTCCCATGGGAAAAAACCGACAAAGCCGCCCTGCTGCGTGACGCTGCCGGTCTGAAGTAATCGACTGACCGCTGTTTAAACAAGCCAGCCTTTGTGCTGGCTTTTTTTATGTCGGGTGGCGGCTGCGCCTTACCCGACCTACGATTATGTAGGCCGGGTAAGGCGCAGCCGCCACCCGGGAATCTTTGAAAGCGCTTACACTATGCCGGATATACCCCGCTTTCAGAATAATCTCTTTGCATGATCGTAATTCTTCTGCTGTTACATTCCCTTTCAGTTAAGTCTGAAATTCATGCAAACGCGATGCATATCAATTAATTTACTTCTATATTTTCAAAGCTTTAATTATTTTTACGGTTACGGGTTAGTGTAACCGATTACACCATTGTGATTTGTCTCACATATTTTTATGAGCCGCTCACCTACCCTTAATATCGATAAAACTGATAACCCAACTGGAGGGCATAATGCCTGACAATAATAAACAGGGGCGTACGTCCAATAAGGCAATGACGTTCTTCGTCTGCTTCCTTGCCGCTCTGGCAGGATTACTCTTTGGCCTGGATATTGGCGTCATCGCCGGTGCATTACCTTTCATCGCCGATGAGTTCCAGATTAGCGCACACACTCAGGAATGGGTGGTTAGCTCCATGATGTTCGGCGCCGCCGTCGGCGCGGTCGGCAGCGGCTGGCTCTCCTTTAAGCTCGGGCGTAAAAAGAGCCTGATGATCGGCGCGATCCTGTTCGTTGCCGGCTCATTGTTCTCTGCCGCTGCGCCTAACGTTGAAGTGCTGATCCTCTCCCGCGTGCTGCTGGGTCTGGCAGTGGGCGTGGCGTCTTATACTGCTCCGCTGTACCTGTCTGAAATCGCGCCGGAAAAAATTCGCGGCAGCATGATTTCCATGTATCAGCTGATGATCACCATCGGTATTCTCGGGGCTTATCTCTCCGATACCGCGTTCAGCTACAGCGGCGCATGGCGCTGGATGCTGGGTGTGATCATCATCCCTGCCGTCCTGCTGCTGATCGGCGTCTTCTTCCTGCCGGACAGCCCGCGCTGGTTTGCCGCCAAACGACGCTTCCACGATGCCGAACGCGTGCTCTTACGCCTGCGTGATACCAGCGCCGAAGCGAAAAACGAGCTGGAAGAGATCCGCGAAAGCCTGAAGGTGAAACAGTCCGGCTGGGCGCTGTTCAAAGAGAACAGCAACTTCCGCCGCGCGGTGTTCCTCGGCGTGCTGTTACAGGTTATGCAACAGTTCACCGGGATGAACGTCATCATGTATTACGCGCCAAAAATCTTCGAACTGGCGGGTTACACCAACACCACCGAGCAGATGTGGGGCACCGTGATCGTCGGCCTGACCAACGTGCTGGCAACCTTTATCGCCATCGGTCTGGTGGACCGCTGGGGACGTAAGCCAACCCTGACGCTGGGCTTCCTGGTGATGGCTGTCGGTATGGGCGTGCTGGGTACCATGATGCACCTGGGCATTCACTCTCCAACGGCTCAGTACTTCGCCGTGGCGATGCTGCTGATGTTTATCATTGGGTTTGCGATGAGTGCCGGTCCGCTGATTTGGGTACTGTGCTCTGAGATCCAGCCGCTGAAAGGGCGTGATTTTGGTATCACCTGCTCTACCGCAACCAACTGGATTGCCAACATGATCGTCGGCGCAACGTTCCTGACCATGCTCAACACCCTGGGTAACGCCAATACCTTCTGGGTCTACGCGGGTCTGAACCTGTTCTTTATTGTTCTCACAATCTGGCTGGTTCCTGAAACCAAACACGTTTCACTGGAACACATTGAACGTAACCTGATGAAAGGTCGTCCTCTGCGCGAAATCGGCGCACACGACTGATCCTCTTGCGGGAGGTGCCTCTTGCGCCTCCCCGCTTCCCGCTTTATGCTCTGCCCCTATGAAAGCTCCCCGTCTCCCCATCGCCATTCAGCAAGCCGTTATGCGCAGCCTGCGGGAAAAACTCGCCCAGGCCAACCTGAAGCTCGGCCGCAGTTATCCTGAACCGAAGCTGGTCTATCAGCAGCGCGGCACCGCGGCAGGCACCGCCTGGCTGGAAGCCTACGAGATCCGCCTGAACCCGGTGTTGATGATGGAAAATCAGCAGGCGTTTATCGAAGAAGTGGTGCCGCACGAGCTGGCCCATCTTCTGGTGTGGAAACACTTTGGCCGCGTCGCGCCGCACGGCAAAGAGTGGAAGTGGATGATGGAGGCGGTGCTCGGCGTTCCGGCACGCCGAACCCATCAGTTCGAGCTGGAATCGGTGCGCCGCAATACCTTTCCCTACCGCTGCCAGTGCCAGCAGCACCAGCTTACCGTCCGCCGCCACAACCGCGTGGTGCGGGGCGAGGCGACCTACCGCTGCGTAAAGTGTGGCGAGCCGCTGGTCGCGGAATAATCAACTGAACTATCAGGAACTTTCCTGATCTGACTGATTGCATACAGGAACAACATTCGTTACGTTGCGGGCTCGTTTTGACACGGAGTGTAAGATGTCCCGTAATGTTTCTCTCGCGGTCGCTTTTCTGGCGACGGCGCTTTCCGGCCATGCTCTGGCCGACGGTATTCACAGTTTTTCTCAGGCTAAAACGGCAGGCGTAAAGATTAACGCCGACGTGCCGGGTGATTTCTACTGCGGCTGTAAAATCCACTGGCAGGGTAAAAAAGGGATCGTGGACCTGGAGTCCTGCGGCTATAAGGTGCGCAAGAACGAGAACCGCGCCAGCCGAATCGAATGGGAACACGTTGTTCCGGCCTGGCAGTTTGGCCACCAGCGTCAGTGCTGGCAGGATGGCGGACGTAAGAATTGCGCAAAAGATCCGGTCTATCGCCAGATGGAAAGCGATATGCACAACCTGCAACCCGCCGTGGGTGAAGTCAATGGCGATCGCGGTAACTTCATGTACAGCCAGTGGAACGGTGGCGAAGGCCAGTACGGTCAGTGCGCGATGAAGGTCGATTTCAAAGATAAAGTAGCCGAACCGCCTGCGCGCGCGCGCGGCAGCATCGCCCGTACGTACTTCTATATGCGCGACCGCTACGATCTCAACCTTTCCCGCCAGCAGACGCAACTGTTCAATGCCTGGGACAAACTCTATCCGGTGACGGACTGGGAATGCCAGCGCGACGAACGTATCGCCAACGTCCAGGGGAATCACAACCCTTACGTCCAGCGGGCTTGCCAGGCGCAAAAGAGCTAACCTACACTACGGCCATTCGCTTATATCGCATGACATATGGAATTTCTGACTATGCGCATCCCTCGCATCTATCACCCTGAACTGATTACCGCTGGCGGCGAAATCGCCCTGTCTGATGATGCTGCAAACCACGTAGGCCGCGTGCTGCGCATGGGTGCAGGCCAGGCCATTCAGCTCTTCGACGGCTCTAATCAGGTTTTCGACGCTGAAATTACGCGCGCCGACAAAAAAAGCGTGCACGTAAAGGTGCTCCGTGGCGAAGTGGACGACCGGGAATCCCCGCTGCACATTCACCTCGGCCAGGTGATGTCGCGCGGGGAAAAGATGGAGTTCACCATTCAGAAATCCATTGAACTGGGTGTAAGCCTCATTACGCCACTTTTTTCTGAGCGCTGCGGCGTTAAACTGGATGCGGAACGTCTGAACAAAAAGCTCCAGCAGTGGCAGAAAATTGCCATTGCGGCCTGCGAACAGAGTGGCCGTAACCGTATTCCGGAGATCCGCCCGGCGATGGATCTGGAAGACTGGTGTGCAGAAGAGGAAAGTGGGCTTAAGCTTAATCTTCATCCGCGCGCCAGCGCCAGCATCAATACGCTGCCGCTGCCCGTTGAGCGCGTACGCCTGCTGATTGGCCCGGAAGGCGGCCTGTCGGCTGACGAAATCGCCATGACGGCGCGTTACCAGTTTACTGATATTCTGTTGGGACCTCGCGTTCTGCGCACTGAGACAACGGCACTCACAGCCATTACCGCGCTACAGGTACGGTTTGGCGATCTGGGTTGACCCATTAACGGAGAAGAAGATGATTAAGCTCGGCATCGTGATGGACCCCATCGCAAACATTAACATCAAGAAAGATTCCAGCTTCGCTATGCTGCTGGAAGCGCAGCGTCGCGGCTATGAACTCCACTACATGGAGATGAACGATCTTTACCTGATCAACGGTGAAGCCCGCGCACGCACCCGCATCGTTAACGTCGAGCAGAACTACGACAAATGGTACGAATTTGGCACCGAGCAGGATATTGCCCTGGCCGACCTCAACGTCATCCTGATGCGTAAAGATCCGCCGTTCGACACCGAATACATTTACTCCACCTATATCCTTGAGCGTGCCGAAGAGAAAGGAACGCTAATCGTCAACAAGCCGCAGAGCCTGCGCGACTGCAACGAGAAGCTTTACACCGCCTGGTTCTCTGACCTGACGCCGGAAACGCTGGTCACCCGCAGCAAAACGCAGCTGAAAGCATTCTGGCAGAAGCACGGCGACATCATCATGAAGCCGCTGGACGGCATGGGCGGCGCGTCGATCTTCCGCGTGAAGGACGGCGACCCGAACATTGGCGTGATTGCCGAAACGCTGACCGAGCTGGGTACCCGCTACTGTATGGCGCAGAACTATCTGCCTGCCATTAAAGACGGCGACAAGCGCGTGCTGGTCGTAGACGGCGAGCCGGTGCCTTACTGCCTGGCGCGCATCCCGCAGGGTGGCGAAACCCGTGGCAACCTGGCGGCCGGCGGCCGTGGCGAACCGCGTCCGTTAAGCGAAAGCGACTGGGAAATTGCCCGCCGCGTCGGTCCTACGCTGAAAGCTAAAGGTCTGATCTTCGTCGGCCTCGATATCATCGGCGATCGCCTGACCGAAGTGAACGTCACCAGCCCGACCTGCATTCGTGAAATTGAAGCGGAATTCCCGATCTCGATCACCGGAATGCTGATGGACGCTATCGAAAAACGTTTACAGAAATAACCTGTGACAGCGCCTGTGTTTATCCCCATACTGGGCGCTGTCGCTTTTTAAACCAGGAAACAGTACCTCTGACAATGAATTTACAGCATCACTTTCTTATTGCCATGCCTGCTCTCCAGGATCCGATTTTCCGCCGCGCCGTGGTGTACATTTGTGAATACAACGAAGACGGCGCGATGGGGATTATCATCAACAAGCCGCTGGAAAACCTTCAGGTTGAAGGGATTCTGGACAAGCTGAAAATCCCCGCTGAAGCGCGACTGCCGGAGATCCGTCTCGATAAACCGGTGATGCTGGGCGGCCCGCTTGCAGAAGATCGTGGCTTTATCCTGCATACCCCGCCGGTTTTCTCGTCCAGTATTCGTATCTCCGATAACACCGTCGTCACGACTTCGCGCGATGTGCTCGAAACGCTGGGCACGGCAAATCAGCCTTCTGAAGTGCTGGTTGCGCTCGGCTACGCCTCCTGGGAAAAAGGGCAGCTGGAACAAGAAATTCTGGACAACGCCTGGCTCACAGCCCCTGCGGATATGAATATCCTGTTTAAAACCCCTATTGCCGATCGCTGGCGCGACGCGGCGAAGCTGATTGGCATTGATATTCTCACCATGCCTGGTGTTGCGGGGCACGCGTAATGAGCGGCACCCTTCTCGCCTTCGACTTCGGCACCAAAAGCATCGGCGTCGCCGTGGGTCAACGGATCACCGGCACCGCCCGCCCGCTCACGGCGCTGAAAGCTAACGACGGCACGCCGGACTGGAACCTTATTGAGCGCCTGCTCAAGGAGTGGCAGCCGGACGACGTGATTGTCGGCCTGCCGCTGAACATGGACGGCACCGAGCAACCGCTTACCGCCCGCGCGCGCAAGTTCGCGAACAAAATCCATGGCCGCTTTGGCGTCTCCGTTAAGCTGCACGATGAACGTCTGAGCACCGTTGAAGCGCGCGCTGGCCTGTTCGAGCACGGCGGCTTCCGGGCGCTGAACAAAGGCAGCGTGGATTCTGCTTCCGCCGTCATTATCCTCGAAAGCTATTTCGAACAAGGTTACTGAGCGCCGGGGCCTACAGCCGCCCCTGCGCCCGCCGCTCTGCCAGACTCTGCTCAAAGTTCTGCATCCCCGCCTGCTGCCCCGTTTGGATAATGCCCGGAAGTTGCCAGGTTTTGCCTTCGCGGATCAGGTTCGCCGCCGCAGAGGTGTTCACCAGTAATTCGTACAGCGCCACGCGCCCGCCCTGGAGATCCTGACGCAGCTTCTGCGCCAGCACCGCGCGCAGGCTTCCCGCCAGCTGATTGCGCACCGGATCTTTTTCCTGTGCCGGGAAGGTATCGACCAGGCGCTCAATGGCCTGCGCCGCGCCGCGCGTGTGCAGCGTGGCTAAAACCAGATGGCCGGTCTCAGCCGCCGTCAGCGCCAGGCGTATCGTCTCGCTGTCGCGCAGCTCGCCAAGCAGAATTACATCCGGATCTTCACGCAGGGCGCTGCGCAGGGCCTCGGCAAAGGACGGGCTGTGCTGGCCTATCTCGCGCTGCTGGATCAGGCAACGTTCGCTCTGGTACATAAACTCCACCGGATCTTCCAGGGTCAGAATATGCCCGTCCGTCTGGTGATTGAGGAAATCGACCATCGCGGCCAGGGTGGTCGATTTTCCGCTGCCGGTGGCGCCGGTGACCAGAATCAGGCCATTGTCATGGGTCAACAGCGCCGGGATCGCTCGCGGCACGCCCAACGCAGAGAGCTGCGGGCACGTCATCGGCAACAGCCGCAGCGCGATCGAAGCGCCGTGCATATGCTTAAACGCACTGCCGCGCAGCCGCTGACCGCCTGCGAGGGTAACGGCAAAATCCACCTGCCCGTTTGCCCACCATGCGCCCTGCTGTTCGTCGTTGAGCCACGCTTTTATTAATCCGTCCACATCCGGGGGCGGAAACGGCGCCGGTTCAAGCCGGCCTAACCTGCGCCAGCGCGGTGGCGAATCACTGCACAGGTGTAGATCGGAGACGTTATGCTTTACACTAAGGGCCACAATTTCTTCCACATCCATAGACTACTCCTCGGAAAATGAACGACATTGCGCATAACCTGGCACAGGTCCGGGACAAAATCTCAGCCGCTGCAACGCGTTGCGGCCGTGCTTCAGAAGAAATTACGTTGCTTGCAGTCAGCAAAACCAAGCCTGCGAGCGCCATCGCAGAAGCGATTGCCGCCGGCCATCGCGCCTTCGGCGAAAACTATGTGCAGGAAGGGGTGGATAAGATTCGCGCTTTCCGGGAACAGGGCAATACGGACCTGCAATGGCACTTTATCGGCCCGCTACAGTCGAACAAAAGCCGACTGGTAGCAGAGCACTTCGACTGGTGCCACACCATCGATCGTCTGCGCATCGCCACCCGTCTGAGCGACCAGCGCCCGGCAGAGATGCCAGCGCTTAACGTGCTGATTCAAATCAACATCAGTGATGAAAACAGCAAGTCCGGCATTACGCTGGGCGAGCTGGATGCGCTGGCGGCTGAGGTGGCGGCGCTGCCGCGCTTAACCCTGCGCGGGCTGATGGCAATTCCGGCGCCTGAGTCAAGTTATGAAAGGCAGTTTGCCGTGGCACAGCAAATGGCTGTAGCATTTGAGGCGCTTAAAGCGCGCTATGACACGGTAGACACGCTTTCTCTGGGCATGTCGGACGATATGGAAGCCGCCATCGCGGCAGGCAGCACCATGGTGCGCATCGGCACGGCTATTTTCGGTGCGCGCGATTACACCCAATAATAAGGAAAACTGAGGAACGCCATGAAGACGTTGACTTTCCTGCTCTCAACGGTCATTGAACTGTATACGATGGCGCTGCTGCTGCGCGTCTGGATGCAGTGGGCCCGTTGTGATTTTTACAATCCATTCTCACAATTTATCGTGAAAATCACGCAGCCCGTTGTGGGGCCGCTTCGCCGCATCATTCCGGCAATGGGGCCGATAGACAGTTCATCCCTGCTGATGGCGTTTATTCTGAGCGTTATCAAAGCGATCGTGCTGTTTATGGTCATTACTTTCCAGCCGATTATCTGGATTTCAGCCGTTCTGATCCTCGTGAAAACCGTCGGCCTGCTGATCTTCTGGGTCCTGCTGGTGATGGCGATCATGAGCTGGGTAAGCCGGGGCCGTAGCCCGGTGGAATACGCATTGATTCAGTTGACGGAACCGCTGCTGCGTCCAATTCGTAGCCTGCTGCCTGCCATGGGCGGGATCGACTTCTCGCCGATGCTCCTCGTTCTGCTGCTGTACGTGCTGAATATGGGTATCGCGGAACTGTTGCAGGCGACGGGCAATATGCTGCTGCCGGGGCTGTGGATGGCGTTATGAGTGCAGTTAGCCCCTGCGCCGACGGGCTGGTTTTACGGCTGTACATTCAGCCGAAAGCCAGCCGCGACAGCATTGTTGGGCTGCATGGCGACGAGTTAAAAGTCGCCATCACCGCCCCGCCGGTTGACGGCCAGGCGAATGCGCATCTGACAAAATACCTGGCTAAACAGTTTCGCGTCGCTAAAAGCCAGGTCATCATTGAGAAAGGTGAACTTGGCCGCCATAAACAGGTAAAAATCCTTAATCCGCAATCTATCCCGACGGAAGTCGCGGCTCTGACAGAACAGGACTAAACCATGCAGAAAGTTGTTCTCGCCACCGGTAACGCCGGTAAAGTGCGCGAGCTGGCCTCGCTATTAAATGATTTTGGGCTGGACGTGGTGGCTCAGACCGAGCTGGGCGTGGATTCCGCCGAAGAGACGGGCCTGACGTTTATCGAAAACGCCATTCTGAAAGCGCGCCACGCCGCGCAGATCACGGGGCTGCCCGCGATTGCCGATGACTCCGGTCTGGCCGTGGATTTTCTCGGCGGTGCGCCGGGGATTTACTCCGCCCGCTATTCCGGGGTGGACCCCACCGACCAGCAGAATCTGGAAAAGCTGCTCGTGGCCCTGAAGGACGTTCCCGACGAACAGCGTACCGCGCAGTTCCACTGCGTGCTGGTCTACATGCGTCATGCGGAAGACCCAACGCCGATCGTCTGTCACGGCAGCTGGCCGGGCGTGATTACCCGTGAAGCGGCGGGCAACGGCGGCTTTGGCTACGACCCGATTTTCTTTGTCCCGACCGAGGGCAAAACCGCTGCGGAACTGACCCGCGAAGAAAAAAGCGCGATCTCCCACCGTGGTCGCGCGCTGAAACTGTTACTGGAAGCGTTACGTAATGGCTAATTTGCCGCCTCTGAGTCTTTATATTCATATCCCGTGGTGCGTGCAGAAATGCCCGTACTGTGATTTCAACTCGCACGCGCTGAAGGGCGAAGTGCCGCACGATGATTACGTCGCGCATCTGCTGGCCGACCTGGATGCCGATGTACCGTACGCGCAGGGACGTGAGGTAAAGACCATTTTCATTGGTGGCGGTACGCCGAGCCTGCTCTCAGGCCCGGCGATGCAGACGCTGCTGGACGGCGTGCGTGCGCGCCTGAATCTGGCAGTGGATGCTGAAATTACGATGGAAGCCAACCCCGGCACCGTTGAGGCCGACCGTTTTGTCGAGTATCAGCGCGCAGGCGTGAACCGTATTTCCATCGGGGTGCAGAGCTTTAGCGAGCCGAAGCTAAAGCGTCTGGGGCGCATTCACGGCCCGGAAGAGGCAAAGCGGGCGGCGAACCTGGCGACGGGACTTGGGCTGCGCAGTTTTAATCTCGATTTGATGCACGGCCTGCCGGACCAGTCGCTGGAAGAGGCGCTGGACGATTTGCGTCAGGCGATTGAACTGAACCCGCCGCATCTGTCGTGGTATCAGCTCACCATTGAGCCGAACACGCTGTTTGGCTCACGCCCTCCGGTGCTGCCGGACGACGACGCGCTGTGGGATATCTTCGAGCAGGGCCACAGGCTGTTAACCGCGGCAGGGTATCAGCAATATGAAACCTCAGCGTATGCGAAGCCGGGCTATCAGTGTCAGCACAATCTGAACTACTGGCGTTTTGGTGATTATCTGGGGATTGGCTGCGGCGCTCACGGCAAAGTGACCTTCCCGGACGGTCGCATTCTGCGTACCGCCAAAACGCGTCATCCGCGCGGATTTATGGAAGGCCGCTACCTGGAGCGTCAGCACGACGTCGAGGCGGCGGACAAGCCGTTTGAGTTCTTTATGAACCGCTTCCGTCTGCTGGAAGCCGCGCCGCGCGCCGAATTTTCGCGTTATACCGGGTTACCGGAATCAGCGATTCGCCCGCAGATTGACGAGGCGCTGGCGCAGGGGTATCTGACGGAATGTGATGATTACTGGCAGATCACCGAGCACGGTAAGCTGTTCTTAAACTCCCTTCTTGAGCTGTTCCTCGCTGAATAATCCTGAAGGCTGATTCAGGATTTTGCATCCCGTTCTGCCGGCTGAGGGAAAGGCTGGCGGTTGAGCTGGACGGCGGACAGCATGATGAAAATCAGGAATACGATCGCCAACGGACGTTGTGGTTAAACCAAAAGGGCTGGCACGTCATTCGGTTCTGGAACAATGAACTCTGGAATAACGAAGAGGCGGTGTTAGATAAGATCCTTGAAACGCTGCAAGCGCTGCAACCCTCACCCCGGCCCCTCTCCCTGAAAGAGGGAGGGTGCAAATCATTCCCTCGCCCCTTTGGGGAGAGGGTTAGGGTGAGGGGCCCTGCGCGCAGAGGCGTTACTTCAACGTCCCCACCAGCGCTTTCCGGCTATCTTCCAGCGACACCACGCGCTTACACACGTCTTTGCCGAACTGCTGGAAATCGGCTTCCTGATTCTTCCACTCGTTCTGAATCGAGGTTTGCAGTCCGCCCAGGCTACCCAGTACGCCCTGCAACGGATTACCGCCGCCCTTCAGCACCGCCTGGGCGCCCATCTCGTTAATGCTGTCCTGGAGAATGCCGCCCATCGCCTGGTTCACCAGCTGCTGACCGTCGGCACGCACCTGATCGATCGCCTTATAGTGGAACGTCAGGCCATCAGAGCGCGTCTCGATAATACGGTTCATCTGCTCTTTCAGCTGTTTATCCAGCTTGGTCAGGCGGGTACGCATATTGCTGCTCTCCCCCACCTCTTTAGTGATGATTTTATCCAGCGCCACGCGGCTCTTTTCAACGCGGGTCAGCGCGCCGTTGTTGATCCACGGTAGCGCGGTGCGCAGCTCGGCCTGGTAGTCCATCGCCTGCTCGCGCTGGGCGGCCGTCAGGTTTTGCGGTTTGCCGTTAAAGGTCACGTTGCCATCCGGCGTAATCACCAGATTGCCATTCTCGCCCTTAACCTGCACGGTTTGCGGACTCAACACCACGTCATCGCGCGGGGTGACGCTACATTTATATTCCGCATGGGCGGTGGATCCGATTGCCAGTAAAGCAACAGCCAGCAACGTTTTGCGCATCTTTAACACTCCCTCAGACAAAATGGGCCAGCTAATGCTGGCCCCGTACCTGCTTTATTAGTCCCACCAAACGTCGAAAAGTTCGCTCACGCGAACATCTTCCATCTTGTGGTCTTCAAGCCATTTGCGTACCAGCGCCTGATGTTCTTCGGTGCATTTACCCACTTCCTGGGTGCAGATCAGACCTTCCCACGCCAGATAGCCGCTACCGTCGAAGGCTAGCTTGTTTGGCTCGATGACTTCGTTGATGAACGCATCAACGTCCTGATCGATCTGCTCAACGCTGGTGCCTTCCGGGAAACGCCAGGCAACGGAGAAGCCCAATTCCTGGAATTCTTCGATGTGCATCTTTTTACGCAGACGACGGCTACGATTCTTTGCCATTATTTCACCCTCTCGAACATTAAGTCCCATACGCCGTGACCAAGACGATGGCCACGCTGTTCAAATTTTGTCACCGGACGTGAATCCGGACGCGGTACGTAGTCGTTGCTCTCGGACTGGTTTTTATATCCGTCCAGCGACGACATCACTTCCAGCATGTGTTCCGCATAAGGTTCCCAGTCGGTCGCCATGTGGAAAACGCCGCCCAGCTTGAGCTTACTTTTCACCAGCTCGGCAAACGGTGCCTGAACGATACGGCGTTTATTATGACGCGCTTTGTGCCATGGGTCAGGGAAAAAGAGCTGAACCATGTTCAAAGAATTGTCAGGAATCATTTTGTGCAGCACTTCCACCGCGTCGTGACACATCACGCGCAGGTTCTCAACGCCCTCTTCGTGGGCCGTTGCCAGGCACGCGCCGACGCCCGGCGAGTGTACTTCAATGCCGAGGAAGTTCTGCTCCGGGCGCGCTTTCGCCATAGTGACCAGCGAGGTGCCCATACCAAACCCGATCTCCAGCGTGACGGGCGCGTCGCAGCCAAACAGCTCGGTAAAGTCGAGCGACTGCTCGCTGAACTCAACGCCCATCACCGGCCAGTAGTTGTCCAGCGCGTGTTGCTGCCCTTTTGTCAGGCGGCCCTGACGGCGGACAAAGCTGCGAATACGGCGCAGCGGGCGGCCGTTTTCATCAAATTCCGGTGAAATGACGTCGTTTTTCATAAAAGAGTTGTCTGCTTGTGAGAGTGTTCGGGAAACGGGCATTATCCAAAGTTAAGGCTTCTATGCAAGCATGGGAAAGATCCGGTTTACAGCAGATTGACGCTGTGCTGCAATCTGCGTCCCTGATTATGCGAATCGATGACCATGCAAGCCTCTCAATTTTCAGCCCAGGTGCTGGACTGGTACGACAAATACGGGCGTAAAACCCTGCCCTGGCAAATTGAAAAAACGCCTTACAAAGTATGGCTCTCCGAGGTGATGTTGCAACAAACACAGGTCGCCACGGTCATTCCTTACTTCGAGCGTTTTATGGCGCGCTTCCCGACGGTCACCGATCTGGCAAACGCGCCATTAGACGAAGTGCTGCACCTGTGGACAGGCCTGGGCTATTACGCCCGCGCGCGTAATCTTCACAAGGCCGCGCAGCAGGTCGCGACGCGCCATAACGGTAAATTCCCGGAAACCTTTGACGAGGTGGCCGATCTCCCCGGCGTCGGGCGCTCCACCGCAGGCGCGATTCTTTCCCTTTCATTAGGCAAGCATTTCCCGATCCTCGACGGCAACGTGAAGCGCGTGCTGGCACGCTGCTATGCCGTCGACGGCTGGCCGGGTAAGAAAGACGTAGAAAAACGCCTTTGGGAGATCAGCGAAGCGGTCACCCCGGCGAAAGGGGTGGAGCGTTTTAACCAGGCGATGATGGATCTGGGCGCGATGGTCTGCACGCGCTCAAAACCAAAATGCGAACTCTGCCCGGTGAATAATCTCTGCGTGGCGTATGCCAACCATTCGTGGGCGCAGTATCCCGGTAAGAAACCCAAACAGACGCTGCCGGAGCGCACCGGCTATATGCTGCTGATGCAACACGGCGATGAGGTGTTCCTTGCCCAGCGTCCGCCGAGCGGTCTGTGGGGCGGTCTATACTGCTTCCCACAGTTTGAAAATGAAGATTTGCTGCGTGAATGGCTTAAACAGCGCGGAATAGCCGCCGATAACCTGACGCAGCAGACGGCGTTTCGCCACACCTTCAGCCATTTCCATCTGGATATTGTGCCCATGTGGCTTCCCGTGTCCTCATTCACCTCGTGCATGGATGAAGGCACCGCTCTCTGGTATAACTTAGCGCAACCGCCTTCAGTCGGGCTGGCGGCTCCCGTGGAGCGCCTGTTACAACAATTACGTGCCGGTGCAATGGTTTAGCATCGGCAAGAAAAAGAGGAATGAGTATGGCCAGAACGATTTTTTGTACTTTCCTGCAGCGTGACGCTGAAGGCCAGGACTTCCAGCTTTATCCGGGCGACCTGGGTAAACGCATCTACAATGAAATCTCCAAAGAAGCCTGGGGACAGTGGCAGAAAAAGCAGACCATGCTGATCAACGAGAAAAAACTCAGCATGATGAACCCGGAACACCGGAAGCTGCTGGAGCAGGAGATGGTGAGCTTCCTGTTCGAAGGTAAAGACGTGCACATCGAAGGCTATACGCCACCGGAAAAATAACAGCGAGCGGGGGAAACCCCGCCGTTAAAGCAAACACAACACGCACTCCCGGAATGATGAAAAAACTTTTAGCGCTAGCTCTTATTGCGCCGTTGCTTGTCTCTTGTTCTTCCAAAAAAGGCGATGATTACAACGAAGCCTGGGTTAAGGACACCAACGGTTTTGACATTTTGATGGGGCAGTTTGCCCACAACATCGAAAACATATGGGGATTTAACGAAGTTCTTATCGCCGGACCTAAGGACTACGTTAAGTACACCGACGCCTATCAGACCCGAAGCCACATCAACTTTGATGACGGTACGATCACGGTTGAAACCATCGCAGGCACCGAACCTGCTGCGCGCCTGCGTCAGGCGATTATCAAAACCCTGCTGATGGGTGACGATCCGGGCTCTATCGATCTCTACTCCGACGCAGACGACATTACCATTTCCAAAGAGCCGTTCCTGTACGGCCAGGTCGTCGATCAAACCGGTCAGCCGATCCGCTGGGAAGGCCGCGCCACGAACTTCGCGGATTATCTGCTGCAAACGCGCCTGAAAAGCCGCTCGAACGGCCTGAAGGTCATCTACAGCATCACCATCAACCTGGTGCCGAACCACCTCGACAAGCGTGCGCATAAGTACATTGGGATGGTGCGTCAGGCGTCACGTAAGTACGGCGTGGATGAGTCGCTGATCCTGGCGATTATGCAGACCGAATCTTCATTCAACCCGTACGCGGTAAGCCGCTCCGACGCGCTGGGGCTGATGCAGGTTGTGCAGCACAGCGCCGGTAAAGACGTGTTCCGCTCGCAGGGTAAATCCGGCACGCCGAGCCGCAGCTATCTGTTCGACCCGCAGAGCAACATCGATACCGGCACCGCCTATCTGGCGATGCTGAATAATGTGTACCTGGGCGGAATTGATAACCCAACGTCGCGCCGCTATGCGGTGATCACGGCCTATAACGGCGGTGCGGGCAGCGTGCTGCGCGTCTTCTCCAGCGATAAGGTGCAGGCCGCGAACATCATCAACAGCATGGCGCCGGGGGATGTCTACTCAACCCTCACCACCCGCCACCCGTCTGCGGAATCCCGCCGCTATCTGTATAAGGTGAATACGGCGCAGAAGAATTATCGTCGTCGCTAAAAAGCTACCCCTCACCCTGCCCTCTCCCAGAGGGTTAGGGTGAGGGCATCAGGCCGCACTCACTCACCCCATCCATACGAAAATGTTATTTGCATCACAATCCAAACTGCAAATTAATGTGGATTGCATTTTTTTGCGGGAGGTAACAAAACATATCGTTGCCAACTGATAGAATTGCATCAAATAACAACCCTGAATGTTCCTATAACAACATATCTCCCGCTCACTTGTGAGGAAAGTAACATGAACCTTAAGCTGCAGCTTAAAATCTTGTCGTTTCTGCAGTTCTGCCTGTGGGGTAGCTGGCTGACTACACTCGGCTCCTATATGTTTGTGACGCTCAAGTTTGATGGTGCGTCAATCGGTGCCGTCTACAGCTCGCTGGGTATTGCGGCTGTTTTCATGCCAACGCTGCTCGGTATCGTGGCGGATAAATGGTTAAGTGCGAAATGGCTGTATATGCTTTGCCATCTGGTGGGTGCGGGGACGCTGTTTATGGCGGCCGAAGTGACCACGCCGGGGGCGATGTTTATGGTGATCCTGCTTAACTCGCTGGCGTATATGCCAACGCTTGGGCTGATCAACTCCATCTCCTACTACCGCCTGAAATCTGCCGGCCTGGATATCGTCACCGACTTCCCGCCAATCCGTATCTGGGGCACCATCGGCTTTATCATGGCGATGTGGGGCGTGAGCTTCGCGGGCTTCGAGCTGAGCCACATGCAGCTGTATATTGGTGCTGCGCTCTCCGTACTGCTGGCGCTGTTCACCCTGACGCTGCCAACCATTCCGGTGTCTAACCAGCAGAAAAACCAGAGCTGGAGCACCATGCTTGGCCTGGACGCCTTCGCCCTGTTCAAAAACAAGCGCATGGCGATCTTCTTTATCTTCTCCATGCTGCTGGGCGCGGAGCTGCAAATCACCAACATGTTCGGCAACACTTTCCTGCACAGCTTCGATAACGATCCGCTGTTTGCCGGGAGCTTTATCGTTGAGCACGCGTCGGTAATGATGTCCATCTCGCAGATCTCCGAGACGCTGTTCATCCTGACCATCCCGTTCTTCCTGAGCCGCTACGGCATCAAGAACGTCATGCTGATCAGCATCGCCGCGTGGATGCTGCGCTTCGGCCTGTTCGCCTACGGCGACCCGAGCGCGTTCGGCACCGTGCTGCTGGTGCTGTCGATGATTGTTTACGGCTGCGCCTTCGACTTCTTCAACATTTCCGGTTCGGTGTTTGTGGAAAAAGAGGTGAAGCCTGAAATCCGCGCCAGCGCGCAGGGCATGTTCCTGATGATGACCAACGGCTTCGGCTGTATTCTGGGCGGCGTGGTGAGCGGTAAAGTGGTTGAGATGTACACCACCAACGGCATTACCGACTGGCAGCCCGTGTGGCTGATCTTCGCGGCGTATTCGCTGGTGCTGTTCTTCGCGTTCCTCGCGCTGTTCAAGTACAAGCACGTTCGCGAACCGCACGGCGCGCAGCCGATCGCGCATTAATTGTTGTGCCCGGTGGCGCTTCGCTTACCGGGCCTACAAAACCAGACCGTAGGCCGGGTAAGGCGTAGCCGCGACCCGGCTATTTTATAGCAGACAGCACCCACCCCACCGACAGCAAATCCGCGCTGCCGCCCGGACTCAGGTTGCGTTCTATCAACGTGCTATCCATCCTGAGCAACGCATCGCGATCCCAGCCGTTCGCCAGCAGTTCCCGCGCGTAACGTTGTACGTAGCGCAGCCCCTCCATACCGCCGCGCGACACCAGATTGCTGTCCTGGTTGATGGCCATCAGGCGTAACAACAGGTCATGAAGGGAATTCCCCTTCCACTGCTTCAGCGCGTTACGCACCGTGCTGAAGCCGCTTTCTGCCTCGCCGCGCGCGCCGGTGAGACCGTACCGCTGAAACTGCCGCTCGCCCGCCGTTGCCTGCCCGCTGCGCCCGGCAAGCTCACGTGCTACCAGCCCACGACAAATGTTACTTACCTCACAACAGAGGCTGCCGGCGGAGACATTTTTCACACGCCCGGCAGCGAAGCAGAGCAAACCGAGGGCAAAAATCCCGCCCTTGTGCGTGTTCACCCCGTCCGTCGCGGCGTACATGGCCTGTTCGCAGGCCATCCCCATCGGGCGGATAATCCGCAGCTGCTGAGCGGCTGGCTTGTCCGCATGTGCCTCGCCCAGCTCCGCAAAACGGGCAAACCACGGCGTAATCGCCGTAATGCTGCGGACAAACAGGGCATGATTCATATCGCGATGGGAACCGTTGTTAAGCTTGTCCACCAGCCCAGGCTTGGGCGTCAGCTCCAGCTCCTGCCACAGCGCCGCTTCGGCAAGCGCGGGCACATCAATCGGGCGCGGTTTAGTCGCGAGCAAACCAGTCATTGATCGTCTTCTCCACGCGGGAAACTACCTGCTCAACAGGATGGCGCCGCGAACGGGAGCAGGCATGCGCGGGCTCGTCACAGATCAGGCAGCGCCTGAGGTTTGCCCCCAGCGACTGGCGCCCGACGTGGCCGTTCTGAGGACAGATTACATCCAGGTCCCACAGCCTGCCGAGCGGGTGCGTCTGCTCCAGCTCCGCACAGTGCGCTTTGATTTCCGCCGCCGGATGGGCGACGCACCACAAGGCTTCCGGTCCGGTGGGCAGCCACAGCACCTGACGGTCCAGCACCTGCCAGCGGTTCTCCCACAGCAGCTGGTCGCACATCTGGAGCGCCACGCCCATGGTGTTGCGATAGCGCAGGCTGTCTTTAATGTCCCCGGGCGTGACCAGCGTGAGGGAAATCACCGGTTGTTGATAGTGCGTGAGCATGTCGGCCTGGCGCGCCGCGCGGCGATCTTTCGCCGCCAGCAGTTCGTCCAGGCTGACACCCGCCCGCACGGGTGTCGCTGAAATCATACTGACTCCTTCACCTGTCGCACGGTGTCGATCACGCTGCCGTCGCGGTAGCGGATGACGCCGACGATTTTGTCGGTAAATTCAATCGGTTTCGGTACACCGGTCAGGGAAATCGCCCGCTCGTAGAGCGCATGGATATCCACAACCTTTAATCCTGCCGCCATCAGGCGCTCGCGGATCTCCGGGCGCGCCGGGTTGACCGCAATGCCGTGGTCGGTGACCAACACGTCGATGCTCTCTCCCGGCGTGAGGCGCGTGGTGACGCGCTTGACCACCGTCGGAATGCGGCTGCGCAGCAGCGGCGCGACGACGATGGTCAGGTTGGCTGCCGCCGCCACGTCGCAGTGCCCACCGGATGCGCCACGCATCACGCCGTCGGAGCCGGTGATGACGTTAACGTTAAAATCAATGTCAATTTCCAGCGCGCTGAGGATCACCACGTCGAGCTGGTCGCAGCTTGCCGCCTTACTGCCGGGGTTGGCGTAGACGTTGGTGGAGATCTCCACGTGGTTCGGATTGCGCGCCAGCGAAGCCGCCGCCTGGCCGTCAAAGCACTGGGTGTCGAGCAGCTTTTCGATAAGCCCCTTCTCGTGCAGATCCACCAGGCTACCGGTGATGCCGCCGAGCGCGAAGCGGGCCTTCACGCCGCTGCGCTCCATCTTCTCTTCCATAAAGCGGGTGCAGGCGGTGGCCGCCGCGCCGGAGCCGGTCTGCATCGAGAAGCCCGGTTTGAAATAGCCGGAGTGCTCAATCACGTCCGCCGCATAGCGGGCGATCATCAGCTCGCGCGGGTTGCTGGTGACGCGCGCCGCACCGACGCTGATTTTCGCCGGGTCGCCCACGCTCTCCACCTGCACGACGTAGTCCACCTGGTCCTGCACCAGGCTGGCGGGCATATTCGGGAACGGCACCAGTTCTTCGGTCAGCAGCACCACCTTGCGAGCAAAGTGCGCGTCTACCATGGCGTAGCCCAGCGAACCGCAGCACGATTTACCCTGCGTGCCGTTAGCGTTGCCAAACGCATCGCTGCACGGCACGCCGAGAAACGCCACGTCGATGTTCAGCTCGCCGTCCTGGAGCAGCTTCACGCGCCCGCCGTGGGAGTGAATCTGTACCGGCTCGTCCATCAGCCCGTGGGAGATGGCGTCCGCCAGCCTGCCGCGCATGCCGGAGGTGTAAATCCGGGTAATCACGCCGCTTTCGATATGCTCGATCAGCGCGTCGTTGCAGGTCATCAGCGAGCTGGAGGCCAGGGTCAAATTTTTAAATCCCATCCGCGCCAGCAGCGCCACAACGGTGTTAATCACCCGGTCGCCTTCGCGAAAGGCATGGTGGAAGGAGATGGTCATTCCGTCCTGCAAGCCGCTGCGCGCTACGGCTTCTTCGAGGGTGGCACAGAGCTTGCGGTTGTGCTTCGCGTCGCTGTCCGCCAGCCAGGGCGTCGCGCTGTGGGCGGTATCAAAGGGTTTCAGGTCCCGCAGATGCGAGAAGTTTACGTGGAGAAGTTCTGTCTGATTCATTTTGTCATCCTTACCGACGCACGCCGGAAGCCGCCGCGCGCTCCAGCACCACCTGCGCGTGGTTAATAATCGGGGCGTCGACCATTTTGCCGTTGAGCGAGACCACGCCCAGGCCGTTACGCTCGCCCTCTTCTGCCGCTTCAATCACCCTTTTGGCGTGCTCCACCTCTTCCTGCGTCGGGGCGTAGGCGTTGTGCAGCAGGTCAATCTGGCGCGGGTTAATCAGCGATTTGCCGTTAAAGCCCATCTTGCGGATCAGGTCGACCTCGCGCAGGAACCCGGCTTCGTCGTTAACGTCTGACCACACCACGTCGAAGGCGTCGATGCCGGCAGCGCGTGCCGCGTGCAGCACCGCGCAGCGGGCATAAAACAGCTCGGTGCCGTCGCCGCGCTCGGTCTGCATGTCCATTACGTAGTCAAAGGCCGCCAGCGCAATGCCGATCAGGCGCGGCGAGCTGCGGGCAATCGCCACGGCATTGATGACGCCAATAGCCGATTCAATCGCTGCCATCACGCGGGTGGAACCCACCTCGCGCCCGCACTCCTGCTCGATACGCTCAAGGTGGCCTTCCAGCTCGTAGATGTCATCCGGCGTGTCGGTTTTCGGTAGGCGGATCACGTCCACGCCCGCATGCACGGCGGCCTCCAGATCCAGCAGGCCAAACGGCGTGCTCAGCGAGTTTATGCGCACCACGGTTTCGATATCCTGATACATCGGATGCTGCAACGCGTGGAACACCAGCATGCGTGCGGTATCTTTCTCGCGCAGGGTCACCGCATCTTCAAGATCGAACATGATGGCGTCTGGCCGGTAGATAAACGCGGTGGAGAGCATGGCGGCGTTGGCGCCCGGCAGGAACAGCATACTGCGGCGGAGTTTGCTCATTTCAGCGCCTCCCAGTTGATGGCCTGTTCATCGGCAGCACGCAGAAGCGCGCTTTGCAGACGGGCGCGGATTGCACAGTCCAGCGCCCCTTTGTCTTCAATAATGATTAATCCCTGATGCACGTTCATGGCGCGCAGCGTGTCGTCGACCACCTGGCGAATGTGCTCGCCAAACTGCTTAATCACTTCACTGTGGATGACAATCTCCAGCTCGCCGTGAGCGGGGGCGATTTTCACCATCAGGTCGCTGGACTCCTGCGTTCCGGCCAGCGCCTCCCTTACAATATTCATGATAAATTCCTGATAGTTATGCGACTTCCGCACTCGCGCGATAATGCGCTTCGAGATGCGCGAAGGTGGAGTCCGGGACGATCTCCCGGATCCGGGTAAACTGCTGTGTCTTGAGTAAACGGCGCACTTCAGACGCCGAAATGGCGTTGCCGGTGGCCTTGATGCGCGGCATCTCCACCACCTCGATATGCGAGGCCAGCAGATCGTGCAGCGTCTGGTTGTACTGGCGGGTGATATCGCAGAACGGCTCCGAGCCGATAAAGCGGTGCGTGATGCCGAGCGCCGGGGCGATAAAGTCGCGGAAGATCAGCACGTCGATCTCACTCCACGCCTGCTGCACTTTGCCGCTCTCTTTGAGAAAGTAGGCCGGAAACGTGGCGCGCGAGATGATGTACTGCGAGCCTTCATGCACCACCACGTTCGGCAGATGCGCCACGCCCGCGCGCACCATCTCAAGGCGCGCGCTGAACGGGAAGAACGAGGCGTCTTCACGCACCACAAACAGATGCAGGGCATCGCACTGCGCCGCCGCCTGCTCCACCAGATGGCGGTGGCCGAGGGTGAACGGATTGGCGTTCATCACGATCGCGCCAGTTTTCTCCCCGCCCTTTCGCATCCGGCTTAAGGTACGGCAGTAGCGCGCGATCCCCTGCGGAGTGTTCTCCATCAGCACCGCGTTGTTCCCGCTTTGGGCAATCGGCCAGAAGCCGCTGCGGCCAAAGCGCTCCTTATTGCACGGACGGGTGCAGAGGAAGAGGTGAAAATGACCGCGCTCCAGCGCCGCATTCTCTACCTCTGCCAGCAGCCGCGCGCTGAGGTTTTCCCCACGAAGCTGCTCGTTGACCGCCACGCACTTGATGACGTTGGCAGCCAGCCCTGCGCAACCCACCAGCTGCGCGCCGGACCAGGCTTCAACAAACAGCGTGATGTCGTTGTCCAGGCCAAGGCCGCTGTCTGCCAGCAGGTAGCGGATCTGGCTTAAGCGTTCCGGGTGTTTCGCCACAACGGTATGGCGAAAATCAATGGGTTGCGATTGCATGCTGCCGCCTTACTCAGTGTGCCGCCGCAAGCCCGACGGCTGGCGCTTCCACGATCACGTTGCTCAGATGACCGATATGCTCGATCTCCACCTCAATGCGATCCCCCTCCTTCATAAACAGCGGCGGGTTGCGCTTTTTACCCACGCCGCCCGGGGAGCCGGTAATGATCACATCGCCCGGGCTGAGGCGGGTGAAGGTGCTGATGTATTCGATAAGCTCCGCGACCTTGTGGATCATGCTGCTGGTGTTGTCCTCCTGCACCATGCGGCCGTTAAGCCAGGTGCGGATCGCCAGGCTGTGCGGGTCCGGGATCTCATCCGCCGTCGCCATCCAGGGGCCAAACGCCCCGGTCTGACGCCAGTTTTTACCGGCGGTGAACCAGGTGTGCTGCCAGTCGCGGGCGGAGCCGTCCATGTAGCAGCTGTAGCCCGCCACGTGGCGCAGGGCGTCGTCGCGGCTGATGTTCTCCCCACCTTTGCCGATGATCACCGCCAGCTCGCCCTCGTAGTCGAATTCGCTGGAGTGGCGCGGCTTCAGCACCGGCTCGTTGTGCCCGGTCTGTGAATCCGGGAAGCGGACAAACAGCGTCGGGGCCGGGTTGTGTTGGTCAAACTCCTTGCGCTTGTCGGCATAGTTCATGCCCACGCAGAGGATTTTTTCCGGCTGCACGATCACCGGCAAGAAGGTGATGGCGTTCAGCGGCACGTCCACCGCGTCGTTCAGAAAACGGGTGGCCTGCGCCAGACCGTTGCCCTGCAACAGCGCTTTAAGGTCGCCATAGCGGTCACCCAGGCGGCGGCCTAAATCAATCACGCCCTCGGCCTGAACGATGCCGTAGCTGCGTTTTCCCTGGTATAAAAAGCTTGCGAGTTTCATTGTTTTTTCCTGAATACTTAGACGAGGAAGTTGCCCAGAATCAGCAGTGAGACAGAGACGTTAATCGCGCCGCCGATACGGGTAGCAATCTGGGCGAAGGGCATCAGGCTCATGCGGTTACCTGCGGTCAGGATCGCCACGTCGCCGGTACCGCCCTGCCCGCTCTGGCAGCAGGAGACGATGGCGACATCAATCGGGTGCATACCGATTTTTTTGCCGACGAAGAATCCGGTCGCCACCAGCGCAGACACGGTGCTGATAATCACCAGCAGGTTGCTGACGGTGAACGCCGCGACCAGCTCGTGCCACGGGGTAATTGCCACGCCAACGGCGAACAGGATTGGATAGGTCACGGAGGTCTGGAAGAATTTGTACACCACCTGGGAACCCTCCAGCAGACGCGGAGAGGCGCCGTTGCAGAGCTTCACCAGCACCGCCATAAACAGCATGCCAACGGGCGCAGGCAGGCCAATCAGCTTGTGACCGAGCATGCCCAGCATGTACAGCAGCACCGCCAGCAGCGCGCCGGAGGCGATAGTGGTCACGTCCGCTTTACCGGAGAACGCAGGCTGAGAGACGGTGGCATCCGCATTCGCGCGGTTAGGCATCAGCTGGCCTTCGCCGGTCAGGTGCGGGTAGCGTTTCCCGAGCTGGTTGAGGCAGCCGGAAATAATGATCGCCGTCAGGCCGCCGAGCATAACCATCGGCAGCACGCGGCCAAGCGCTACGCCCTGGTCCATGTGCAGCAGGGTGGCATAGCCGATGGAGAGCGGGATCGCCCCTTCCCCGACGCCGCCCGCCATGATCGGCAGAATGATAAAGAAGAAGATCTGGAACGGCTCAAGGCCCAGCGCCAGCCCCACGCCCATGCCAACAATCATGCCGACGATTTCACCGCACAGCATCGGGAAGAAGATGCGCAGGAAGCCCTGGATCAGCACGGTGCGGTTCATGCTCATGATGCTGCCGACGATGATGCAGCAGATATAGAGGTAGAGAATGTTGGTGGATTTGTAGAATTTGGTCGTGGATTCCACCACCACGTCCGGCAGCAGACCATAGTAGACCAGCGCGGAAGGGATAAAGGTGGCGCAAATCGCCGCCGCGCCAAGCTTGCCGACAATCGGCAGGCGTTTGCCAAACTCGCCGCAGGCAAAGCCGAAGAAGGCCAGCGTGGCCACCATGACCACGATGTCGCTCGGCAGCTTTCCGCCCAGGCAATCAATCGCAATCAGCGCGCCCGCCAGAACGAACAGCGGCAGAGGAATAATCCCGATTTTCCAGGTATCCATAATATGCCACCAGCGCTCCTTGAGGGAGGGCCGCTGAATTTCAATCGGGTCGTGGGTAACAGAGAATGAATCGTCAGTTGTGCTCATAATAAGCCCCTTAGTTATTTTGTGCGTTCAGCTTAGAGTCACAAAGGCTTACTTTATGTGAGGGATGACATATTAAAGGCGAAGTTTTAATGGCCGCTATGGTTTTAATGATTTCTATTATTTAATGTGATTTATGCCTTATTTATTACCGTGGTTTTTATGGTTTCTTTTCCTAACCGAACAAAGAAATAACATTTATTCAGTTAGCATTCAGAGAATGAGACTTTCGGAAAAATCTTTTACAGACCGTGCTGTGCAAGGGATCACAAGTTTTCGGCAAAGCGGGCATCCTGGCGTTAAAAGATGATATATTCAGCCAACCTGTTGATACCTTGCGTGATAGTTATGAAAGTATCGTTTCAGATCAAGCTGTTTATTTCGCTGGTCGCCTTTTTCTCAGTGCTGTTCGCATTACTGGGCGGATATTATTATGTCGACGTCGGCAGGCAGCTTTATCAGGAAATGAGCGCGCGCGCAAAAATACAGGCTGAAGAGATAGCGCTTATTCCCACTCTGCGAAAAGAAGTCGAACAAAAGGATATCCAGAGCATCCATGACTTTATGCAGAAAATAGCCGCCCACAGCGACGCCAGTTTTATTGTGATTGGTGACAATAAAGGGCTGCATCTTTTTCACTCCGTGTTTGCTGACCGGGTGGGCAAAACGCTGGTTGGCGGGGACAACGACGAGGTATTACACGGCAAAAGCACCATTACCATCCGCAAGGGCGGGTTAGGCATTTCGCTACGCAGCAAAGCCCCTATTTTTAATGATGCCGGGCAGGTGGTGGGGATTGTTTCGGTGGGCTATCTCACAAGCTATCTGGACACCATCACCGTCAACAAGGTTGTCAATATCCTGATTGCCGCCGTGCTGCTGCTTATCGCCCTGTTTATTTTCTCCTGGTTCTTCACCCGCAGCATTAAGAAGCAGATATTCTCTCTGGAACCACGCGAAATCGGCCTGCTGGTGCGCCAGCAAAAGGCGATGATGGAATCCATTTATGAAGGAGTGATTGCCATCGATGACGACCTGCGCATTGAAGTGATCAATCAGGCGGCGCGTAAATTATTAGGCTTACGTCAGCCCGCCCGCGAACTGCGCGGTCAACACATTAGCCAGGTGATCGCACCCGTCCCGTTTTTTAACGCGCAGACCATGCTTGCGAAAGACACTCACGATGAGATCTGTCGCTTTAACGATCTCACGGTCATTGCCAGCCGGGTGCGGATCATGCTGGAAGATGCGTTGCAGGGCTGGGTGATCACCTTTCGCGATCGCAACGAGATCGACTCGCTCAGCGCCCAGCTTAGCCAGGTGAAGCGCTACGTTGATAACCTGCGCATCATGCGCCACGAACAGCTGAACCGCATGACCACGCTGTCCGGCCTGCTGCATATGGGCCGTTATGACGAGGCGATCCGCTACATACAGGCGCAGTCGGAACACGCTCAGGAGCTGCTGGACTTTATCTCGTCCCGCTTTAGCTCCCCGACGCTGTGCGGTTTGCTCCTTGGAAAAGCCGCCCGCGCCCATGAAAAAGGCGTTGAGCTGAGTTTCGATCCGGCCTGCCGGGTGGACAAGCCGTTCCTGCCGCTGCTCGAATCGGAACTTGTCTCGATCATCGGAAATTTGTTGGATAACGCCATCGAAGCGACCCAGCGCGCCCCGCTCCCGCATGCGCCGGTAGACGTGCTGATAAAGCTGAACGAGCAGGAACTGATTATTGAAGTCGCCGACCAGGGCGTCGGCATCACACCGGCGATCCGCGACCGGATCTTTGAGCGCGGCATCACCACCAAAACGCGCGGCAATCATGGGATAGGCCTGTATCTGATTGAAAGCTACGTCACGCAGGCTGGCGGCGCAATTGAAGTTGCCGATAACACCCCACGCGGTGCCATTTTCTCACTGTTTATTCCCGCCACGGGAACGGCCCGGCACCCCGCACAGGAACTGGAAGATACCGACTATGCAACATGAACTTATCGACGTACTGATTGTTGAAGACGAGAACGAACTGGCGCAACTGCACGCGGAGCTTATCGGTAAACATCCGCGCCTGAGGCTGGTTGGAATTGCCGCGTCGCTGGCCGACGCGCAGCGACAGCTGGAGAGCAAACAGCCGAAGCTGATGCTGCTGGATAACTACCTGCCGGACGGCAAAGGCATCACCCTTATCAGCAACCCGATGCTCGCCCGCGCCAACTGCTCGGTGATTTTCATCACCGCCGCCAGCGATATGGACACCTGTAGCCAGGCCATTCGTAACGGCGCGTTCGACTACATCCTCAAGCCGGTATCCTGGAAGCGCCTGAGCCAGTCGCTGGAGCGTTTTGTGCAGTTTGCCGAGCAGCAGCGCGTCTGGAAGATTGTCGACCAGCAGAACGTGGATTCACTCTATCAGCTACAGGCGAAAAACTATCGTCTGGACAACGGCAGCAAAGGGATAGAGGAGAACACGCTGGCGCGGGTGCAAACGCTGTTCAACAGCAAGGCGGCGCACTGCTTTACAGTGGATGAGGTGGTGAGCGAGACGGGCCTGAGTAAAACCACCACCCGGCGCTATCTGGAACACTGCGTGGAGGTGGGTTTTCTGACGGTGGAGATGCTGTACGGGAAGATTGGGCATCCAAGAAGGATGTACCGCCGCGCAGAAGCCTGACGCAGTATTACAGGCCGGGTAGGCTTGCGCCAACGGGCAACTCGCCGGGTGGCGCTAACGCTTACCCGGCCTACGTTCAAACATTCAATACGAACCCATACAGTCGCTTGATCCCGTCGGCATCTTTCTCGCTGTACACGCCCTGCAATTCCGGCGAGAAGCCCGGCAGCATATTAATGCCCTCTTCCAGCGCCAGGAAGTAACGCTGTACTGCTCCGCCCCAGACCTCACCCGGCACTACGCACAGCACGCCCGGCGGATATGGCAGCGCGCCTTCGGCGGCAATGCGCCCTTCAGCGTCACGAATAGGCACCAGCTCTACGTTCCCGCGAATGTACTCCTGGTTGGCATCCTGCGGGTTCATCACTACGGCGGGCAGGCTCTCCTGGCGGAACATCGCCTTCTGGAGATCCTTCACGTTAAAGCTGACGTAGAGATCGTGCATCTCCTGGCACAGCTGACGGATCGTGTAGTCGCGGTAACGCACCGGGTATTTCTGATAGATAGTCGGCAGCACATCCGCGAGCTGCGTGTCGTCTTCAATATGCTGTTCGAACTGCCCCAGCATCGCCACCAGCTGCATTAACTTCTCCTCGCTCTCCGCTGGCGTCAGCAGGAACAGGATGGAGTTGAGGTCACACTTCTCCGGCACAATGCCGTTTTCGCGCAGGTAGTGGGCGAGAATGGTCGCCGGAATGCCGAAATCGGTATAGTGACCTGTTTCTGCATCAATGCCCGGCGTGGTCAGCAGCAGCTTGCACGGATCGACGAAATACTGCTCGCGAGCATAGCCTTCAAAACCGTGCCATTTTGCCCCCGGCTCGAAGCTAAAGAAGCGACGCTCGCTGGCGATGACCTGCGTGGGGTGATCCTGCCACGGCCGCCCCGCCACCACTGGCGGGATAAACGGCTTGATCATATGGCAGTTGGCGATGATGGCCTTGCGCGCCTCAATGCCCAGCTCGACGCACTCCGCCCACAGTCTGCGCCCGCTCTCGCCCTCGTGGATTTTGGCGTTTACGTCCAGCGCCGCAAACAGCGGGTAAAACGGGCTGGTAGAGGCGTGCAGCATAAACGCATTATTAAGACGCTTGTGCGGACAGAAACGCGACTGGCCACGAATATGGTTATCTTTTTTATGGATCTGCGACGTTTGCGAGAACCCGGCCTGCTGCTTGTGTACCGACTGGGTCACAAAAATACCCGGATCGTTCTCGTTAAGCTCCAGCAAGAGCGGAGACGTTTCTGCCATCATCGGGATAAACTGCTCGTAGCCCACCCAGGCGGAGTCAAACAGAATGTAGTCACACAGGTGGCCGATCTTGTCGATCACCTGACGGGCGTTGTAGATCGTGCCGTCGTAGGTACCGAGCTGAATGATCGCCAGGCGGAACGGGCGGGACTCGTTGGCCTTTTCCGGCGCCGCCTCGCGGATCAGATCCCGCAGATACGCGTCATCAAAGCAGTGTTCATCGATTCCGCCGATAAAACCAAACGGATTACGCGCGGCCTCAAGATACACCGGCGTGGCGCCCGCCTGGATCAGCGCGCCGTGGTGGTTAGATTTATGGTTGTTGCGGTCGAACAGCACCAAGTCGCCACGGGTCAGCAGCGCGTTGGTCACCACCTTGTTGGCCGCCGACGTGCCGTTCAGCACAAAGTAGGTTTTGTCCGCGTTGAATACTTTCGCCGCGAACTTTTGCGCGTGCTTGGCAGAACCCTCATGGATCAGCAAATCCCCGAGCTTCACGTCGGCATTGCACATATCGGCGCGAAACACGTTTTCGCCGAAGAAATCATAGAACTGGCGCCCGGCGGGATGTTTTTTGAAAAACGCGCCGTGCTGGTGACCCGGACAGGCAAAGGTGCTGTTCCCCATTGCGACATACTGGCTCAGGGTGTCAAAAAAGGGTGGCAGCAGGTTCTCTTCATACCGGCAGGCGGCGGATTCCAGTTCCAGGAACTCCTGCGCTTTACCCGAGATAATCGCCGTGACGCCATCAGGCACCTCTCCAGGCTCATGCGAGAACATAAACACCGGTAGCTGAAAGCCCGTACGCTTCAGCAACGCGAGAATGCCGCTGTAGCTTTCAACCACCGTAATGACGACTGCCGCCACATCAGTGAAATCGGTGTTATCCAGCGTCACCTTTTCACGGTGCGTAGAAACTTTGGATACCAGCTCACGGCTGACGGCAATTTTCATGGTTTTCATAAGCGCAAATACCCTCACCGAACGGTGAGACAGGGAGGAGAAAATTCGCGCAATCATGTCACCTTTTATTTTCAGGCGCAAGAAGGAATCAGTATGCATTACGCCTCCCAAAGCTAACCATAATCAGGGCTGGACGTGCCATAATCATGCAATGCCAGTGCTTAAATAACAGGAGTTAAACGTGGTAATTGGACCCTTTATCAATGCGGGAGCTGTACTGCTGGGCGGTGTACTTGGGGCAGTATTGAGCCAGCGGTTGCCGGAGCGTATTCGCGTCTCCATGCCCTCCATTTTTGGCCTGGCGTCGCTGGGGATTGGTATCCTTTTAGTGGTGAAGTGCGCCAACCTGCCGGTAATGGTGCTGGCAACCTTGCTCGGCGCGCTGATTGGCGAATTTTGCTATCTGGAAAAAGGCATAAATAGCGCGGTAGGCAAAGCTAAAAACCTGATTGCCCGACCGGGCAAGGCGAAGCACGGCACGCACGAGTCGTTTATTCAAAACTACGTTGCGATCGTTATTCTGTTCTGTGCCAGCGGTACGGGGATTTTCGGTTCGATGCAGGAAGGAATGACCGGCGATCCCAGCATCCTGATTGCGAAAGCGTTCCTGGATTTCTTCACCGCCACCATTTTTGCCACTACGCTCGGCATCGCCGTCGCCGCGATTTGCGTGCCAATGCTGCTGATTCAGCTGGCGCTGGCCACCTGCGCCACGCTGATCCTGCCGCTGACGACGCCCGCGATGATGGCAGACTTTACCGCCGTCGGCGGCCTGTTGCTGCTGGCGACAGGGCTGCGCATCTGTGGCATCAAAATGTTTGCAGTGGTGAACATGCTCCCTGCCCTGCTGCTCGCCATGCCGCTTTCCGCACTCTGGACGCACTTTTTCGCTTAAGTTTGCGGCGAAATGGTGAGAGAGTGTGCAGTCTGCACCGAAAGCAATAAATTTCGTTGACGTCGGAGGGCGGATCGGGTTTAATGCGCCCCGTTGCCCGGATAGCTCAGTCGGTAGAGCAGGGGATTGAAAATCCCCGTGTCCTTGGTTCGATTCCGAGTCCGGGCACCAAATTCATATTAACGGACCTCCACGGAGGTCCGTTTTTGCATTCTAAGCCCGCCAGAATCAACCCTTCTGCATTCCCTTAACGACATCCTGACCACTGCGTAAGCAGCGCATGCAGCTTAGCCGGCTCAAGAGGCTTGCGGAGTACCAGGTACCCTTCCTGCTCTGCCTCCAGCAGAACCGGTGAATTAAATTCGCCGCTGACTATCGCGCCGCTCATATCCGGCAGGCGTTCAAAAAGCGCTTTCAGGATATCAAAGCCGCTTTCGCCGGATCGCAGGCGCTGGTCGCACAGCACGGCGAACGGCGTAAAGCCGTCGTCGATGATGGCAAACGCTTCTTCAGCGGAGGCCGCACAGCGTACGTTGATTCCCCAGACGCTCATCAGGCTCTCCCAGGCAGACATCACCAGCGGATCGTCATCTACGACCAGGCAGGAACCGTGCAGCGGCGCATAGCGTACCGGCGTAGCGGTGTTGTCAGAGGCGGGCGGGATATCCGGCGCAATGTCTTCGCCAGCGTATTGGGTGAAGCGCATCCAGAAGCGTGAGCCTTTACCTTCAATGGATTGCATCCCGTATTTCACCTTCATCAGCTTGGCACAACGGGCAACGACGGCCAGCCCCAGCCCGTGCCCGGCGCTATCGATCTTCCATGCCAGCTCGGGGCGGTAGTAAGGTGAGAAGATTTTGCCTTTCTCATCATCGGCGATACCGACCCCCGTGTCCCACACTTCCACCATACACTCGTCACCGCGCGGTCGGATGCCGACCAGCACGCCACCCTTGAGCGTGTAGCGAAGGGCATTTTGAATCAGGTTAATCAGGGACTGTCGCACCAGCAGCGGATCGCCCATCACGTAGATGCGGCGTTTAGGTCGCCGGGTGCCCAGCCTAAGCGCGCGGCTGTTGGCTTCTTCGCGAAACAGCGTGATGACCGAGTCGAGCAGAGCGCCGATATCCACTTTGCCAGGGGCAGAAAGTACGTTCCCGGATTCTATTTTGCTGAGATCGAGCAGAGAATTGAGCATCAAATGTACCGAGCGAACGCTCTGCTGTAGGTCAAGAAGCTGCGGCGTCAGGCTGTCGTCCCGGTTTCGGTGGAGGATGGCTTCGATCAGAAAGCCCATAGCGTGCACGGGCTGGCGCAGATCGTGGCTGGCGGTTGTCAGAAACTGATTTTTATCCAGCAGCGCCTGCTCAGCGTCCTCTTTAGCCTGACGAAACTGTTCCGCCAGGCGCGAGCTTTTTTCCTCAAGCAGCGCTTGCTGAATAAAGAACGCATGTGACGTTAACGCATGGCGGTAAATCGCGAAGCCGTAAAGCAGATTCAGCATGAGCACGATGAACATCAACTCATCGAGCCGCCAGATAATACCGAGGTTCAGCACCCCCCATGAGGCGAAGAAAAAGCGCGTAAAGGTGCTGATGACCGGCGTCAGATGCGTCGCATTGGCGGCGACGATAGCGGCGATGCTGATATTAAGTAACAGGAAAAAGTCAAAGTTCTGCGTCTGTGGCGTAATTAAATAGAGTGATGAAATGCCCAGCCCGTGAATAAAGGCAATATTATCAATACGCGGAAGCCAGCGTCGCAGGACGTCCCTTTCATCGTTTTCTTTTGCTTCGCGCTGATAGCGTCGGTGCAATATTCGTATCGCCAAGGCACATAGCAGATAAATGATTATCCAGATAATCGTTGGGCCGAGTTTGTCCCCAAGCATATAAATCCAGATGGCGAAAGGAATGCCAACAAAGGGTACCGCGCTAAAGCTGAATACCAGCCGCAGAAACGTGTTGTTTAGCAAACGGATCTGCGCCGGAGCAGAGATACCCTCGTTTTGTAAGCTCTGGAAAAACCTCATTCCGACGGTTCCTGCTTGCCATGCAAAAGCGTGATGGCTTCGACCCGACTGTTAACGCCTATCTTTTTCAAAATATTGCTGATGTGTTCTTTGACCGTGGGTTCAGAAATTGAAAGCTGGGCGGCGATGCGTTTATTTGGCAGACCGCGCATAATCATATTTAATACGTCAATTTGTCGCGGCGTTAAGTTAAATTTACTTAACCGCTCATTATTCGACTTAACGGAAATTTCGTTACCCTCAGGAAACCAGGTCAGATTATCAGTGAGGGCAAAAACGGCCCGTGAGAACATTTCTGGCGGCTCTCTTTTCAATACAAATCCGTGCCCCCCGGCGGCATGAACTTTCCGCCAGATATCATTATTGTCATCCCCGCTGACCACCAGGAGTCGTACCTGGGGGTAAAGTTCTTTTACTTCTTTGAGTAATTTCAAGGCCGTACCGGACGAGAGCCAAAAATCGATTACCAGCAAACGTGGCGGGCCATGGTCCCTAATTTGACGGTAGCAATCATCCTCATTCGTCACCACATACGCCTGCTTAAATTGGCAATGTGTAATCAGAAAATTGGCGATGCCGCTTGCTACCAATGGATGGTCATCAACGACTAACGCATAATTCTGTCCCAAAGGATCCTCCTTTTACCTTCGCATATCTTAGAGTACGGATGAATTATTCTCTACCCACCCTACTTTAGGAGGGTTTTTTCGATTAGGAAAGAGAAATATATTATTCGCTGGTTTGGGTAAAAGAAAACATAAATACAATCAGTAAAATTAACTGATTGGATATCAAGGATAATTTATGAAAAAGCCACTAATCGTTATAACCGTTACGTTGATGCTGGCGGGTTGTTCCACGTTGAAAACCGATCAGGCTATTCCACTTCTACAGGCAGAGACCGCTAAAATGCTGGGGCTGGGCTCATCAGATGAAATAACCGTGACCAACGTTAACGGCGCCCAGCCGGACGCACTGGGAGGACAAAAACTGACTTATCGCGCTACGACGGAAAAAGGGCGCATTTTTGATTGTTCATCAATGATGATGCCGGGAATTTTAGGATCCGCACCGACGCTGAGCGCGCCAACCTGTACACCTGTTGTCACACATAAATAATTAACGCCACATCAAAAGGCGTACATTAATAACGCCTTTTACATTATTCGACGTATCTGAGTTGTCATATAAAAACGATTTTCCTGACATCACGCTAATGAGTACGGAGATAGCCCGTGAATAACTCTACATCGCATTCTTTAGCGGTTAAGACGCCGCTTTCCAGACTTTACCTCGCTCTTTTTTCCGCACCGCTGCTACTGCTTTTACCTGTCGATGTCGCGCGTGCGGCCGATGCTATTTTTGATGGCGACTCGCGTATTACCGAAACGCTGGGTTACACCGGAGATGTTTATGTTGGACGTAACCAACGCGGAAACCTGCTGATCGATAACGGCAAAATCACCGCCTATAACATCAATATCGGTCGGCTGTTCGACGGCCAAATTTATGAAAGCGTGGTCACGGTCCGCGGACCAAACGCTGAGCTTAACGCGGTGAACGATCGGTACGTCCTGCGCGGCGACCTGAATCTTGGCCTCGGCACCCTGCGGGTTGAAGAAGGCGCGCTGGCGAGCGCAAAGGAGATCGTTGTCGGCACCACCCGCGGCTACGACAGCCACCTTATCGCCACGGGTGCCAGCTCTCGTGTGACCAGTAATTTTCTTAGCGTAGGCACCGATCTGGGCGCACGCTCCACGCTGGCGATTGAGGACGGCGCGGCGCTCAGCACCGCCTACGATGCGCGCATCGGCAACGGTACCGGGCCGGGTGAAACCGACACGCTAAGCCCGAAAGCCACCGTCACGGGGAGCGGCTCACAGTGGAACGTTGGCCGTACGTTGACGCTTTATGGCGACCTGGACGTGCTGAACGGCGGTGCGGTTAACGTGGGCGGCGTGCAGGTGGCGGGCGTCTCCGGGGCAGGTAAAACGGCTGAGCTGGTTATTGCGGGCAAAGACTCGCGCTTTACCAGCGGCAGCAGCGTGAGCGTGGGCGATTATGGCAATGGCGTGCTGTCGGTGATTGACGGCGGTTCATTTTCCGCTGGCAGCAATACGCTGATCGTGGGGACCTCGGGTTCCGGCTCGAACCGGGGAGCGCTCATCATCGGCAGCCGCGGCAATATGGACACCGGCACGGGTTTAACTGAGCCAACGCTTGGCACGGCGGGCGGCGCAGGTACCCTCGATGCGAAGACGGCAATCAGCCTGCGCGGCGGGCTGTTCGGCAGCTATGTCTACTTCAACCATACCGACGCAAATTACGTCTTCAGCAACAAGATGAGCGGTGAAGGTGAGGTCATCAACACCTCCGGGCAGACGACGCTGATCGGCGATCTTTCCGGACTCAAGGCGAACGTAACCGCGCGGGGTGGTAAAGTCATCATTGCCAGCAATATTAACACCCAGCCAGAAGACGATATTTTTGATATTCAGACGCTTAGCGCGGAGAACGGCGGCACGCTGATCCTCAACGCGACGGCGGGTTCAGACGTCAGCAACGGGGCGGGTTACAGCAGCGCCGCGTCAATCAAGGCCGGCGGCACGCTGGGCGGCAACGGCACGCTGGGCCAGACCGAGATCTTGTCCGGCGGGCATATCTCGCCCGGCGACGGCACTATCGGTACGTTGACGCTGAAACGCTATCTGAACTTTATCGGCGAATCCTTCTATGACGTAGATATCGCGGGAGATGGCAGCAGCGACCAACTGCTGGTATCGGGCAAAACCACCATCAGCGATCAGGCTAAGGTACAGGTCACCGCGCTGGACCCGCAAACCAGCTATAAAACGGGCCAAAGCTACCGCATTTTAACCTCCGAGGGAGGGATTGACGGTGAGTTCGCCGGCGCGATTTCCAAATCCGCCTTCCTGGACGTGGCGCTCAAGCAAGGCACCAACGCCGTGGATCTGACCATCGCGCAGAAAGAGACCGGCGGCGAGAATCCTGGAGGCGAAAACCCGGGAGGTGAGAATCCTGGAGGAGAAAACCCCGGAGGCGAAAATCCGGGAGGTGAGAATCCAGGAGGGGAAAACCCCGGAGGCGAAAATCCGGGAGGTGAGAATCCAGGAGGGGAAAACCCTGGCGGTGAGGATCCTGGCGGTGAAAACCCGGGCAGCGGCAAGCCGGGGATTTTCCAGACCGTGGCCAAAAGCAGCAACCAGTGGAATACCGCCGGCGCGCTCTCCACGCTAACGCAAAGCGGCCCGTCGCTGGCGCTGTATAACTCGCTGCTGCTGCTCAGCGCACCGGAAGCGCGCGAGGCGTTCAACCAGCTGTCTGGCGAAGTTTATCCGTCAATGCAGTCCAACCTGATCGCCAGCAGCACGCAGGTTTTTAACGTGTTAAACCAGCGTATGCAGCGCGCGTTTGATAACGACAGCCTGCCGATACCACCGTTAGCAATGTCGCTGGTGCAGCAGCCGGAGCCGCAAAATAATGGCGTCTGGGGCCAGACCTTCAGCTCCTGGAGTAAAAACAGCGGCGACGATAACGTAGGCAAGCTGGACGGCAATACCACCGGCTTCCTGCTGGGGGCAGATCGCAAGCTGGCGGATCATAACGTGCGTGTCGGTGGCTATTTCGGCTACAGCCGGGGTGATTACGACGTCGACAGCCGTCGTTCCTCAGCGGATACCGATAACTACCATCTTGGCCTGTATGCGGCGGGTCAACAGGATGCGTTCTCCCTTCGCGGCGCGCTGGGTTACACCTGGCACAAGATCGAAGGCGAGCGCAATGTTGATTTCAGCGGCTTCTCGGATCGGCTGAAGTCGGATTACGACGCCAACTCGCTGCTGGCGTTCACCGAAGCGGGTTACCGTTTCGGCCAGCCTGATATGAATATTGAGCCGTTCGTCAATTTATCGTACATCCGGCTGCATACCGACAGCTTCAGGGAAGACGGCGGTGCCGCTGCACTGAGTGTACGTAACGAAACGATGAACACCTTCTATTCCACACTCGGGGTACGCGGTGTGACCGAGCTGCCGAAGAACGTTAACCTCTACGGATCGCTGGGCTGGCAGCACGCTTATGGCGATAAGAATACCTCTTCGCGCATGGCGTTTGCGGGAAGCGACGCGTTCATTACTCAGGGCCAGGCCGTCGATGAGGACGTAATGGTGGGTGATATCGGCGTGAGCGTACAGCTGTCGCGTGCTGCGACGCTGGATGTGGGTTACCAGGGACAATATGGTGCGGATACCCGCGTCAACTCGGTTAACGCCAATCTGCGCTGGTCGTTCTGAATTATGTCCATTAAAAGAACCCGCCCTCGTGGCGGGTTTGTGCTTTTGGCTTCTGACTGAGCTAGGGATCGTTCCCAACCGCGTCCAGCAGTTTGTTTTTGAAGATGAACAAACACGCCTCGTTGAAGTTCCCCGCCCCTAACCGCTCCGACAGCACCGTTCGCTTGCGATAGAGGCTTTTGACCGACATATTTAGCTTATCTGCAATCTCTTCCATTGACCTCCCTGCCTTCAGCAACCGGATCATTACCGCTTCGTGTCGACTCAGGCGTAAGTTAAGCAGCCATTTGGTTGTCAGACGCCTGCCTTTCATATCGAGCACCAGATTGAATAACGACGCCATATCCGGCGCCGTAAGCGACGTGTTCATAAACAGCTTCATACTGAGAAGGTCCTCCTCTCGAGGGTGCATATCCAGCATAACGCAGCAGATCGTTTTTCTCGTTCTGGCCGGATGGCGTATCAGGTAATCATATAAACGGAGCGGCGTACGGCTATCAATCAGTACAGTATATTCATCTGCACTGGTATCAAATATGTTTCTGTCAATCGAACTGAGGCAAATTATATCCGGGAAAAATAGCCGCATCCCCCTGACAAGGAAACAATCCTGAGTCACTAACACAATTGAAGTCGCCACTAACCATCCCTTTTAGATTAAAGCAAGCCCGCCTCTTAAGAAAGAAGAACGCTTTCGCTTATAGCGCTTTACATTAACGGCAAATGTTTTCTGGCTTTGATCATCCCTCAATATGCACATTGGTGAGCTAGACTTTTCATAGACTATCACTCAATGGCTGACGTTAATTATAAATAAAAAAGAATTTCAGAAAAGTCACTTCCCTGAACATTAAGAATTTTTGTCATGAAACTTCCCAAACACGCACCGGAAAGTACTTTAATTAACTGAGCAGAACTTCATTTCGAATATAACGAAAAGAAAAACAACCGAATAAAAAATCAATATTATCAATAAGTTAAAAACAAGCGCCGCGAATTAAATTATCTAAAAAAGCGTCATCTTCCAGAATTATCTCAAAACACCCCACCCGCTTTTCAACTTATTTATCCCCCAACACATCGGGTGTACATTACCCCCAACTGAATCACCGAGATGAGGGCTCATAATTACCTTTAAGTAAGTATCCCGTAACGTAGCACCATTCAGATTTAATGTTCTCCTTTATGGCCTTTAACGCTGAGTTAAAAGGCGGCCGTGTTATGCAATGGATTCATGATAAACAAATGGCAAATAGATATGGAAAGATCGCTTCGCTTCACTACGTTATTCTTTTATCGCACCACAATATTATTACTCCTGCCTTTACTCTTTCCTGTTCTGGTTCAGGCTGATGAATCCGCTTATGCGCATCAGATTCAACAGGCACGTAACGGTAATTACGCTCAGTTTCTTGATTATCTACAGCGCTATGAGCAACAACATGCGTTAACGCCCGAACAGGTTGCGGACTGGTTACAGGTTGCCTCCTGGGCAGGGCGCGATGATGAGGTTATCCAGGTCTGGCAGCGTTATGGCATCTATATGCCGCTGCCCGCTCGCGCCATCGCTGCTGTCGCGCAATCCAGGAGAAACCAAAAGGCCTGGCCATCTGCCCTGTCGCTGTGGAAAGAGGCGCGCAGCCTTGCGCCGGATAACGACGATTACCGCATCGGCTATGTGAAGACCCTGGCCGATGCCCGCATGGATCGTCTCGCGCTATCGGAAGCCCGGCAACTGGTAAAGGAAGAGCCTTCTTCCGCGCACCTTGAGACGCTCTCCTATGTCTGGATGCGCCAGGGAAAAAACAGGGATCGGCTGCTGGCGGACATGCGCGCGCTGAGCGCCGCGCCAGGGAATGAGGCCCTTCTTCGCGAGACGATCGATGCGCTAACGGATAACCGGGTAAGCACGCCTGCACTCTGGCTGTCACAAAACGCGGCGCTCTCTCCTGCGGAGCGCCGCCGCCTTGAGCGTAACGCCGCGGCTGAACGGGTACGCCTGGCGGATGTGCCGGGCAGAACGGAGAAAGAGCGCCTGCGGCTGGCACAAAGCGCATTAGATCGTTACCAGGCCCTGCTTTCCCGCTGGCAAAACGACCCGCAGGCGGCTGAAGACATCGTCCTTGCCCGTATCGATCGGCTTGGTGCGCTGTATGCGCAGGGTGATTACCGGCAGGTCATTAGCGAATATCAGGCGCTGACAGCCGCACAGCATCCGGTGCCGGAGTGGGCCATCGGCTGGGTGATCTCTGCATATTTGCAGGAGAAAAACGCCGTCGCCGCCTTCTCGCTTGTGCAACGCTATCCACAATACGCCTCCGATCCGCAGGACGAGGAACATGCGCTTTTCTACGCCTGGCTGGATACGGGGCAGTATCAGGCCGCCCGCCGCTACGTTGAGCGCGAGACCCGCAGCGTTCCCTGGACCCGCTACGATTTCGGGTCCCCCACCGCCCAGCCAAACGATCGGTGGCTTACCGGGCAGTCACTCAACTTTAACTATTTGCTGGCGACCAACGCCCTGCCGGAGGCCGAAAAGCTGGCGCATCGTCTGGCGTCAACGGCACCGGGCAATCAGGGGTTACAGATTGATTATGCCGCCCTGCTTCAGGCACGGGGCCTGCCGCGCGCGGCCGAGCAAAAGCTTAAGCAAGCAGAGGCGCTTGAACCGTCGAATCTGGAGCTTGAAAAACAGCAGGCTTACGTCGCAATGGGCCTTCAGGAGTGGCGACAGATGGATTTACTGGCTGAGGACGTGCTGTCTCGCGCACCCACCGATCGCAGCGCCCGCCGCCTGGACCGGCTCAGGGCGGTCCACCATATGTCTGAACTGCGTCTGAACGCGGGTAAAGGATTGCACTCAGATAACCCCGTCAGCGGTACCCACGACATGAGCTGGGACGCCACGCTCTATGGCCCGCCCGTGGCGGATAGCTGGCGGCTGTTTGCCGGCGCCCGCTATGCACAGGGCAATTTTGACGAAGGCAAAGGCATCAGCCGCCACCTGTTGGGCGGCGTTGAGTGGCGGCCACGCGACCTGACGCTCGAAGCCGAGATCTCCAGCAACCGCTATCACGGTGAAAACAAGCCGGGTGCCCGGCTCTCAACGACTTACAGCCTCAGTGACAGCTGGCAGATCAGCGGTAGCCTCGAACGGCTGTCCCGCACCACGCCCTTACGGGCGCTACGCAATGGCATAAGCGCGAACCGTGGCGAAGGCGGAGTGCGCTGGTATCAAAACGAGCGCCGGGAGTATCAGCTTAGCGCCGCCGTCAGCCGCTTCTCAGACCATAACTGCCGTCAGGAATATGTCCTCACGGGGAAAGAGCGCCTCTGGCAGACCCCGTCCCTGACGCTGGCTCTCGAACCGGGGATCGCCGCCAGTAAAAACAGCCTGCGGGATACGCTTTATTACAACCCGGCACGGGATCTGTCCGTCACGGCCGCCCTGTCCGTTGACCATGAGATGTACCGCCACTACGACACCCTCTGGAGCCAGCAGATTGTCGCCGGCGGCGGCAGATACTGGCAGAAAAATCAGTCACCTGGCGCCATTACCCTGCTGGGTTACGGGCAACGCATTCAGTGGAATAACGTCGTGGATACCGGGGTGATGCTGAACTGGGATAAACGCCCTTACGACGGCAAACGCGAAAGCAATCTCTCCGTCTCGTTTGATGCGACTTTACGCTTTTAAGGATGACTATGCTGAACACACGTTTTTCAGTGAGACTGTTACTCACCGCCTGTCTCTGCCTCAGCGCGAGCGTTTACGCGCAGGCGCTCTCGTTTATTGCGCCCAAAGAGAGGCCGCAGCAGGAGGCAAGCAAACCCTGGCCAAAAAACCAGTTTCTGGTGCTCGCCTATCACGACGTTGAAGATGATGCCGCCGATCAGCGCTACCTCTCCGTTCGCACCAGCGCGTTAAACGAGCAGATTAGCTGGCTTTTGCATAACGGCTATCACGCCATCAGCGTGCAGGACATTCTTGATGCCCATGACGGAAAGAAAACGCTGCCGCAGAAAGCCGTTTTGCTCAGCTTTGACGATGGCTACAGCAGCTTTTATACCCGCGTCTGGCCGCTGCTTCAGGCATGGAACGTTCCTGCGCTGTGGGCGCCGGTGGGCAGCTGGGTGGATACGCCGTCAAATCAAAAGGTTAACTTCGGCGGTCTGATGACGCCCCGCGATCGGTTCGCGACGTGGGACATGGTGCGCGAGTTAAGCCGCTCCCCGCTGGTTGAAATCGGCGCGCATACCTGGGCCTCACATTACGGCATTCCGGCCAACCCACAGGGCAGCCGTGAACCGGCCATCGCCAGCCGCTTTTATGATAAAGCGACGGGGCGCTATGAAACTGACGCACAGTTCAGCCAGCGGATCGGCGATGACGTGCGCAAGGTGACGGATAAAATAACTCAGGTAACCGGGAAAGCGCCGCGCGCCTGGGTCTGGCCGTACGGAGCAGCCAACGGCACGTCACTGTCTATTGCCAAAAAAGAGGGCTACCGGCTGGCCTTTACCCTGGAGGACGGACTGGGCGACGTGGGCAATCTCAGCAGCATTCCCCGCCTGCTGATTGCCGGGAATCCCTCGCTCAAAACCTTTGCCAGTACGGTCAGCCAGATCCAGGAGCACGACCCCGTGCGCGTCATGCACGTCGATCTCGACTACGTTTACGATCCCGACCCGGCTCAGCAGGCCCAGAATATCAACAAGCTGGTCCAGCGGGTCTACGACATGAAAATAAGCCATGTTTTCCTCCAGGCCTTTGCCGACCCGCAGGGCGACGGCAAAATCAAAGCGCTCTATTTCCCCAACCGCCGGCTTCCGGTTCGGGCCGATCTCTTTAATTTTGTCTCCTGGCAGCTCCAGACCCGGGCGGGCGTGAAGATCTTCGCGTGGATGCCGGTGCTCTCGTTCGATCTCGATCCTTCCCTGCCGCGCGTTCAGCGTCGGGATCGTCAGACAGGGGCATTGCACGAGGCCACCGATCCCTATATCAGGCTTTCGCCATGGAACCCGCAGGTTCGCCAGCAGGTGACGGAAATCTATGAAGATTTAGCCCGGCATGCCAGCTTCAACGGGATTGTGTTCCATGACGATGCGGTGCTGACGGACGTTGACGATGCCGGGCAGGATACCGCGCGCCAGAGGAGCCAGCTGCTTATTAGGTTCACCCAGGCCTTAAGCCAGGCGGTAAAGGACATTCGTGGTCCGCAAATTAAAACCGCGCGGAATATGTTCGTCTTGCCCATTCTGCAACCCGAAAGCGAAGCGTGGTTTGCGCAGAATCTTGATGATTTTCTGGCGGCCTATGACTGGACGGTACCGATGGCAATGCCCCTGATGGAGTCCGTCCCGGTAGAGGAGAGCAATGCATGGCTTACGCGTTTGGTTAAAGCCGTCGCCGCGCGGCCCGGCGCGCTCAATAAGACCATTTTTGAACTCCAGGCGAGAGACTGGTCGCAAACACCGCAACGCCCCGTTCCCGACGAACGTCTGGTGGAGTGGATGCGCGTGCTCCAGCTGAACGGCGTCAAAAACTACGGTTACTACCCCGACGATTTCATTAACAACCAGCCTGCTATATCCCGCATCAGGCCTGAATTATCTTCCTACTGGTATCCTGACAATGACTGATCGCATTATCGCATTCTCTATTTTATGTCTGGTGCTCGGGCTGCCATTAGGCGTTGCCGCCCTGTTTACCGGCAAGCTGATCCTGGATTTTGTGTTCTTCTGGCCGCTGTTCATGTCCGTATTGTGGATTACCGGCGGTCTCTACTTCTGGTTTCAGCTCGAACGACGCTGGCCGTGGGGCAAAGAAACGCCAGCCCCGATGCTCGCCGGTGAGCCGTTAATTTCCATCCTTATTCCCTGTTTCAACGAGGAAAGGAATGCCAGAGAGACCATCAGCGCAGCGCTGGCTCAGCGGTATGAAAATATTGAAGTTATCGCCATTAACGACGGATCTTCCGACAACACCGCCCGGGAGTTACACCAGCTCGCGCTGGAGCAGCCGCGCCTGCGGGTGATTAACCTCGCGGAGAACCAGGGGAAAGCCGTTGCGCTCAAGGCCGGGGCAGCGGCGGCCCGTGGCGATCTGCTGGTCTGCATTGACGGCGACGCCCTGCTTGACCGCGACACGGCGGCGTATCTGGTGGCGCCGCTGATCCAGTATCCCCACGTTGGGGCCGTCACCGGGAACCCGCGCATTCGCACGCGCTCGACGCTGATTGGCCGTATTCAGGTGGGCGAGTTCTCATCCATCATTGGGCTTATCAAACGGACGCAGCGGATCTATGGCCGGGTCTTTACCGTCTCGGGCGTGATCGCCGCCTTTCGCCGCCAGGCGCTGGCGGACGTCGGGTACTGGAGTCCGGACATGATCACGGAAGACATCGACATCAGCTGGAAGCTCCAGCTGCGCCACTGGGATATCTTTTTCGAGCCGCGGGCGCTGTGCTGGATCCTGATGCCGGAGACCCTCAAAGGCCTGTGGAAACAGCGTCTGCGCTGGGCGCAGGGCGGCGCGGAGGTATTTCTGGTCAACCTTCGCAGAATAGTGCGCTGGGAACACCATCGCATGTGGCCCCTGTTTATGGAGTACGCGCTGTCAACGCTGTGGGCGTTTGCTTACGCGGTGACGGTACTGTTATTCCTCATCAGCCATGTCGCGCCGGTGCCCGCCAACCTGACCGTTGAAACCCTCTTTCCACCGGCGTTTACCGGGCTATTGCTGGGCGTTATGTGCCTGATGCAGTTCCTTGTCAGCCTGTACATCGAGCGGCGGTACGAGCGAAAAGTGGCGAGCTCGCTTTTCTGGGTGATTTGGTTCCCGATGGTCTACTGGATGATTGGCCTGTTCACCACCCTTGTTGCATTTCCAAAAGTTATGCTTAAGCGCCAGCGCGGACGCGCACGCTGGATCAGCCCGGACCGGGGAAAAGGACGTCTTCAATGAACGAAAATACCTTAATTTTGACTGAACACCGGCTACTCCCACGCCTTTTCGATACCGCGTTAACGCTGCTGGCGTGGGGAGGATTTCTGTTTTTTCTGTATGCCCGGCTGTGGATGCAGTTAACTGAAGAGAGCGAGTACCGGTGGGGAGACATCATTGCTTCCTTTAACACGGTACTAATTTATTTGCTGCTCGCCGTACTCAACGGCTGGCTTCTGATTTTATGGTATCAGTACAATCGTCGACGTACCCACGTAAGACGCCGTCGTGCGGGCTATTTGCACCATGACGAGCTTGCCAGAAGCTTTGACGTTTCACCGCAGCTTATCTCGGAGATGAGCCAGTACAACCTGCTGACGGTCTATCATGACCAGATCGGCCGCATCATTGATCTCAAGATTAGCGAACAGCAGGACGAGGAAGAAGCGTAAGAAAAAGCCCCCGCAGGTTATCCGACGGGGGCTTTTTGTCGCGGGTATGAATTACTTATCCTTCACCACAATCAGCGGCTCAATATCGCTCTCTTTTTTCACCACCAGCGAGTCATCCCCGCGCAGACAGGTTCCGCCATAGTTCCCGCCCACGGTAAAGGTGCAGACCTGAATGTATTTGCCGTCAACCTTCGGCAGGCACCACAGCTGCTGATAGATATTTTTACGATCGACAAATTTGCCGCTGGATTTATCCAGCAACTCATCCTGAGCGCTGATGAGGTCGATGTTGCTCCCGCAGCGTCCGGCAATAGGCTTAACGGCGTAACCGGTCTGCTTCAGCAGGTCGTTCACCTCGAAGTCGGTATCCAGCAGATAGCGGTGGTTCGGGAACAGCTGCCACAGCACCGGCAGAATCGCCTTGTTACCGGGGATCACCGTCCACAGCGGTTCGAAGACCAGCACTTCCGGGCGCAGAAGGACGTCGATCAGGCGTACTTCACCCTGCGGGTGTCCGGTGCGGATAGGCACGGCGGCGTACTCGGTTTCGCTCACCTCGCGGATCTGCTCAATCGCCGTTTCCCATGCCCAGGTTTTCCATACGCAGTTGACGTGACGGCCTTCATCATCAATCAGTTGCCCGGCGGCATCCCAGCTCAGCGCGCCCAGGCCATGGAGGATTTTGGTTTCAAACCCGGCCTGGATCAGCGAGCGCTGAATAAAGAGTGCGTGGTAATCCTCTTCAGTATCGTTGTCCTGCATGATATGCACGAACGGCCGCGCGTGGCTGTGCTTCCAGGCGCCGGTCAGCTCCTCCAGCAAGCCTTCCGCCGGATTGTGGCCGGTGCCGCGATAGCCGTTTTTCACCCACTCTTCGAGAATGAGCCCGCCCTCGGTATGGCAGGAGGCGGAATCCGCGTTGTACTCGTAAACCTTGATGCCGCGCTCATCCATACAGAAATCCATACGACCGGTGATCATATGGTGACGACGCCACTGCCAGGAGAGGCGCAGGCGCGGCCAGAGGATTTTCGGGATGTCGAAAAGTGCGAGGAGATTGTCGTCTTTCAGCACCTTGTCGGTGGCGTGGAGGTACATCAGGTGCAGTTCGTTGGTGGCTTTGATCAGCTCCTGCTCGGCGCTTTCGGTAATGGTGAAGTACTGGCAGGGATCGTTGTTGATAACGTGGCCGTTGGCGCGAACGTACGCCTGTTGCAGGGCGTCGTTTTCATTGAGCCATTTCCCGTCAAACTGACGGCTGTTCTTCAGCCGCGCGCCGCTGATTTTCAGCAGCTCACCGTCGATCTCCGGCTGAGGGATGCTGTGTTCAGTCTCCTCCGTCTGGATCATCCAGCCGAGGATCTCGGTATCGCTGAACGTGTCATGAAGCGTATAGCAGCCGTTTTCAACGCTCAGACGCAGCTCGCGCGTCCACTGCTGCCCCAGCGGCAGCGGGGCATGGATCACGTTCTGCTCCGCAATGCGCACCCTGTCGTCCAGCAACTGGGTGATGACGGCCACGTGTCCGGTCTCCTGAAACTCACCGCCCTTTTGCCAGATAAGCAGCGCCCCGGCCTGCGGCGCGCGCTTCGAGCCATTGGCAAAGGCCTGTAACGGCAAAATGTTGTCGTTCACCACCTGGCGTAAAAAACGCAGAGAGAAGATCTCCCACGCCATCCCGACGTCGGTAAAGACAAACCCGTGGTTGAGAAACAGGAAGCGGCGCGCAAACTCAACGCACTGCCATTTATGGCCCATGTATTCGTTGCCGATATAGCTGCGGAATTCCGCGTCTTCCGGGTAGTGGCGCGGATCGAGACTGCCATAATTTGAAGAGTAAATCGCCACGCCACCCGGCGCATAACCTAATAACGTCCCGAAGGGTGCGTCACTGCTTAACGTTCCTTTACGCATGTGTCCAACCTAAAACAGGCAGGCGGCAATTTTTTGTGGGGTTGTCGTCGTCTGCACGTTGTAATTAACTGACAGAGGTGGCGTTATCATACACCCGCCCTGACCATTACGCTCGCATCGTTAAACGGTTCCTATATCTCCTGCTACACTGCCTCAACACAACACCAAAAAGGCAGGCCAACATGTCCGAAAATACCTATCAGCCACCGAAAGTGTGGGAATGGAAACAGAATAACGGCGGCGCGTTCGCCAATATCAACCGTCCTGTCTCGGGCGCCACGCACGAGAAAGAGCTCCCCGTGGGCGCGCACCCGCTCCAGCTGTACTCTCTGGGTACGCCGAATGGACAGAAAGTTACCATCATGCTGGAGGAGCTGCTGGCGCTGGGCGTGACGGGCGCGGAATACGACGCATGGCTAATCCGCATCGGTGAGGGCGATCAGTTCTCCAGCGGGTTTGTCGACGTGAACCCGAACTCGAAGATCCCGGCGCTGCGTGACCACTCCACCACCCCGCCGACGCGCGTCTTTGAATCCGGCAATATCCTGCTCTATCTGGCCGAAAAGTTTGGTCACTTCCTGCCAAAAGATCCGGCAGGACGAACGGAAACCCTGAACTGGCTGTTCTGGTTACAGGGCGCGGCCCCGTTCCTCGGCGGCGGTTTCGGCCACTTCTACAACTACGCGCCGGTGAAGATTGAGTACGCTATCGATCGCTTCACCATGGAAGCTAAACGCCTGTTCGACGTGCTGGACAAACAGCTGGCGCGCGGCCGCTACGTGGCAGGCGAAGAGTACACCATCGCCGATATGGCGATCTGGCCGTGGTTTGGCTGCGTGGCGCTGGGCAGCGTTTACAACGCCGCCGAGTTCCTCGACGCCGGGAAGTACACCAACGTGCAGCGCTGGGCAAAAGATGTGGCGAATCGCCCGGGGGTGAAACGCGGGCGCATCGTTAACCGCACCAACGGCGAGCTGAGCGAGCAGTTGCATGAGCGCCATTCAGCGAGCGACTTCGATACCCAGACGGAAGATAAACGTCAGGCCTGACGGATGACCGGGCGGTTCGCCGCCCTTCTTCTGCGATGAGAAAAGTGAGTCAGCACGCGTACGCAAGGAACCTCGTATGTCAGACCAGACGCTGAAAGCAACCCGACAGCAGCGCCTTATCGCTTTGCTGAGTAAAAGCGACTGGCTGACCACCGATGTGCTGGCTGAGAAGCTCTCCGTCAGTAAAGAGACAATCCGCCGGGATTTGAAGTCGTTGCAGCAGCAGGGGAAGCTCCTGCGTCAGCACGGACGGGCGCGTCTGATTCATCCCGATAGCCGCGACAGCGGTGAACCCTTTGGCGCACGGCTGAAAAGCCATTATGCCGACAAAGCCGATATTGCCCGCCACGCGCTAGGCTGGATCAGCGAAGGGATGACCATTGCCCTTGATGCCAGTTCGACCTGCTTTCATCTGGCGCGCCAGCTTCCGGATATCGAACTCACCGTGTTCACCAATAGCCTGCCTATCTGCCACGAGATGGCGAAGCGCGAGCGGATCACGCTTATCTGTTCCGGCGGAACGCTTGAGCGTAAGTATCGCTGCTATGTTAACCCGGCGCTGGTGACGCAGCTAAAAGGGCTGGAGATCGATCTGTTTATCTTCTCGTGTGAAGGGGTCGATGAGCATGGCGTCCTTTGGGATCCGTCCGAGCACAACGCGGGCTTTAAGGCGCTGCTGTTAAGCCGCGCCAGCCAGTCGCTGCTGCTGATCGATAAAAGTAAACTTATGCGGGCAAGCGAAGTGAAAATCGGCCAGCTGTCGCAGGTGACACAGATTATTCAGAGCGATAAACGTCAGGCCGCCAGTAACGACCTGACGCGATGATGTTACGCGGAGAGACGGAACTTCTGCACTGAGCGCTGGAGCTCTTCAGTCTGCCGCTCCAGTGCGGCGGCGGCGGCGGAAACCTGCTCCACCAGCGAGGCGTTCTGCTGGGTCACGCCGTCCATCTGGGTGATGGCCACGCCCACCTGCGAAATGCCTTTACTCTGCTCCTCTGACGCGGTGGCGATCTGCTTCATAATGACGGTCACCTCCGTCACGTCCCGCAGGATGGCTTCCATCGTCGTGCCGGTATCGTTCACCAGCTGTGCCCCCTGCGCCACGCGGGAAACGGAATCTGCAATCAGCCCTTCGATCTCCTTTGCCGCGTTCGCGCTGCGGCTGGCCAGATTACGCACCTCACCCGCAACGACCGCAAAGCCACGCCCCTGCTCCCCTGCCCGGGCCGCCTCGACCGCGGCGTTAAGCGCCAGAATGTTGGTCTGGAAGGCGATACTGTTAATCACGGAGGTGATTTCAGCAATCTTCTTCGAGCTGGCTGAGATGCCGCTCATGGTGGTGACGACCTCGTCGACCAGCGAACCGCCGCGGCTGGCCGTGCCGGAGGCAACGTCCGCCAGCTGGCTGGCCTGGCGTGCGCTTTCGGCGTTCAGCTTCACCGTTGCGGTAAGCTGCTCCATGCTCGCCGCCGTCTCTTCCAGCGCAGCGGCCTGCTCTTCGGTACGCGAAGAGAGATCGTTATTCCCGCTGGAGATCTCCGTTGCCCCGCGCCAGATATTCTCGCTGCCGGAACGGATGGTGCTGACCGCCTCACGCAGGCTGTCCTGCATGGCGCTCAGCAGCGGCACCAGCTGGCCCACGCAGTTGCGGCCAATGGGCTCAATCGGCTGGCTGAGATCGCCCTGCGCAATCTGGCGGAACTGCTGGCGGATGCGTTCCAGCGGCTTCACCAGCAGCGCCACCAGGTAGCGGTCGGTGAAGAGCAGGATCAGCAGACCGACGATCGTGGCGGTAACGATCACCGTCCGGGTTATGCTGGTGAGGCTGTCGACCACCACGCGCGTACTGTCGAGCGCCGTCACCGCAGAATTGTTAAAGTTCTCAACCGCGGCGCCAAACGCGCGGCTCAGCGGCGGCGTGACGTTGTTGGCCTGCTGACGATAGCCTTCGAGCGTCGCCTGCTTCGCCTGCGCCATCTGCGGCGTAACGCCCCGATCGAGCAGCGCCTGCCAGGTGGAAATGACCTGCGCAGAGACCTTTTCATCCATCGGGCCCGGGGAGATGGCCTTCATCTCCGCCAGCTTTTTGCTCATGTTATCCAGAGCCTGCTGGGCGGAAGCCAGGTCCGGCGTGCCGCCCGCCGCTTTAACGTCCATCGCGCGGCTCAGGCGGGTGACAAAGCGAAAATACTGATCGTTACCCTGGCTCAATACCGTCATTTGCCGGACCAACTGACGGTCAACGTCGTTACCATCAGAAACGCGGGACAGAGACCAGGTGCTGTAAAGCCCTACGCCCGCCCACATGACACAAAAGATCCCCAGTATCGTCAGCATGACGAAACGGATGGTGAAATTACGAAGCATGTTCATTGAGTGTTCCTTGCCGTGAGGGTGAATTCGCCCAGAGGCGAGTGCTATCCTCGTTATCGGCAGGGACAGGGGAAAAGATAACCCCTTGTGATGATTTATTTAAGCAGTGCTTATTATTCCAGGTGCTTTTTAAACCAGCTTAACGTTCTCGACCAGCCAGCTCGGCTGCGGTCTGGTCATAGCGTGGGCATAATAGTCATCGTAATCAATCAGCTCGTGCGGAAAATTCTTGGTAGTCAGGCGCGTCGTCGCTTATCTCCACGATTTATGATTTGATAGGCTTAGAATAAAAACGCTGTTTCGAAAATTCACCGATAAGAAAGGAGACATCATGTCCTGGCACCCTTACTCCGGCCGATACGAAAATATGCAATACCGATACTGCGGCAAAAGTGGCCTGCGCTTACCGGCGCTGTCGCTGGGCCTGTGGCACAGCTTCGGTCACGTTCAGGCGCTCGATTCCCAGCGTACGCTGCTGCGTAAAGCCTTCGATCTCGGCATTACCCATTTTGACCTTGCCAATAACTACGGCCCTCCTGCGGGCAGCGCTGAAGAAAATTTTGGCCGCCTGCTGCGGGAAGATTTTGCCGGTTATCGCGACGAGCTGATTATCTCCACCAAAGCGGGCTACGACATGTGGCCAGGGCCGTACGGTTCGGGCGGTTCACGTAAATATCTGCTCGCCAGCCTCGACCAGAGCCTGAAACGCATGGGCGTGGAGTATGTGGATATTTTCTATTCTCACCGCGTTGACGAACACACGCCGATGGAAGAGACCGCCGCCGCGCTGGCACACGCGGTGCAGAGCGGAAAAGCGCTGTATGTCGGCATTTCGTCTTACTCCACGGAACGCACGACGGCGATGGCCGAACTGCTGCGCGAGTGGAAGATCCCGCTTTTGATCCACCAGCCGTCTTACAACCTGCTTAACCGCTGGGTCGACAAAACTGGCCTGCTGGACGCGCTGGAGAAAAACGGAACGGGCTGTATCGCCTTTACCCCGCTGGCGCAGGGCCTGCTGACCGGTAAATACCTGAACGGTATTCCGGACGGTTCACGCATGCAGCGGGAAGGGAAGAAAGTGCGCGGCCTGACGGAGAACATGCTGACGGAAGCTAACCTGAGTAGCCTTCGTCTGCTGAATGAAATGGCGCACGCGCGCGGGCAGACGATGGCGCAGATGGCGCTAAGCTGGCTGTTGAAAGACGCGCGCGTAACGTCGGTGCTCATTGGTGCGAGCCGCCCGGAGCAGCTGGAAGAGAACGTGCAGGCGCTGAATAATCTGCGCTTTACCGAAGATGAACTGACGCGGATTGACCAGCACGTGGCGGACGGTGAACTGAATTTGTGGCAGGCGTCGTCGGATAAATAGCGCGCCTGCTGCCCTCACCCCGGCCCTCTCCCACAGGAAGAGGGTTAGGGTGAGGGGCGTGGTGAATTTATTTCTTACTGATCTTATCCAGATACCCCATCACAAACGCCGACAGCACAAACGTCAGGTGGATAATGACATACCACATCAGCTTATTGTCCGGGACGTTCTTCGCGTCCATAAAGACGCGTAACAGGTGAATAGACGAAATCGCCACAATTGACGCCGCGACTTTATTTTTCAGCGAGGAGGCGTCCATTTTCCCCAGCCAGCTGAGCTTTTCTTTATGCTCGGCGATATCAAGCTGAGAGACGAAGTTCTCATAACCGGAGAACATCACCATCACCAGTAATCCCCCCACCAGCGTCATATCCACCAGCGACAGCAGAACCAGAATCAAGTCGGCTTCTGCCACGGAGAAAATGTTTGGCAGGACGTGGAAAATCTCCTGGAAGAACTTGATCGTCAGAGCGACCAGCGCCAGGGAAAGACCAAAATAGACGGGTGCGAGCAGCCAGCGAGAGGCATACATTGCGTTTTCAAAAAAGCGTTCCATAAAATCCTGTCTGCAAACGAAACCAGCGCTCAGTATATCTCAACTACACATCGTTGGGATCTACATCCGGGCGCGCATACTCCGGCCAGACCAGCGCAACCAGTTCCGGGTAGGCTTCCAGGCTAAACTCGCGAAAACACTGGCGCAGATTTAATACGTCCAAATCGGAGTACGACACCTTCTCACCATTCAGACAGCGCTTTTTGATATTGTCATAATATTTATAGACGGCGGAATTAAGGTCGCTACAGCGGCGCTGCGCATCGAACAGGCCGGGCGTGTCATTAATGTCGGACATTTTCATCCGCTTAATTGTCGCATGAAGAAAATCGATATATTCGTGATTCACCCGCCAGTACCACACAGGCGTTACGGCGTTCATCAATACGGAGAAATGATCTTCCCCCTCCTCTTTGGACATCAATTCAGGCTGCGGCGGTTCACTGACGTCTTTTGACACTTTCGTTTTATTGAACTCTTGCATCAATAAAAGCACGCCAGCGGTCAGTAATAGTAACGTTATGACCGTAAAGAAAATGCTGTTCATGGGTAGGCTCCATTTTTTTTGATTTTAAAATTGCCTCATGTTATTGTCAACGAATCTCACCCTTTTTCCAACCCCACCCTTTTGAAATTAAAGGAAATTAAAATGCTGCCCGACAATATTGTCCCGGCAATGTACCACATTACGCCTGTGGAACAGCCTTCGACGGAAGCAGATAAAGAGGCGAATTTCACTCAAGGAAAAAGAAAACTCTCCGACTACGAAGCCGACATATTAATTGGTGTTTCGCGCACCGGCAAATCTCGTAATATGGTGCTGGAAGAGCACGATCGCCATTTAAAAGAACGTTTATTTCGGGCCATCAAGATTGAAGCTTTGGTTCATCTGCTGAATGATTTACAGGCCGAAGGGGAAATAGATGCCCAGACTTTAAGTCAAATAATGGCCGAGAAAACGCAGCAAATAAATGAAGCGGGCAATGAAATTTGGCTTAATTTAATTACGCGTGAAAAAAACAATCCCATTTTTTATCAGCTGGGGGAAGATTAACGTGAATAATGATACCGGTAATAACGTTTATTTGACTTTAGATGATAAGAAAAGCGATGAATTTATCTTAAAGCAAAACCTCGACGCCCTCAAAAAGATAAAAAATGACGAGATGACGCGTATTACGCAGGATTTAATTTCAATTCCGGCCACGCTGGTGCGCCTGAAATGGCAGAACCGCCGGGAGATTTATGCCTTGCAGGTCAAAGAGGAAATTTACGGCGCGGTAATGAACGCCATTATCGAACAGCGCCCTGAGCTTAAGGAGAAGATCCTCGGGCGGCTGGAGGCGAGCTATCAGTACCTGCTGGCACGCGAAACCGCCACCCTGCGCCTGACCCGTAAACTCTCGGAAGGCAACTATCGCACATCAAACGTCACCTGCGTGGCGCTCGATGAAGAGGCGTCAACAACATCTTCCGACTGCTGACAACGTGGTTCGCCCGGCAGCGCTAACCTGAAAATGTAGGCCGGGTAAGGCGAAGCCGCCACCCGGCACGGAAGGCGGCTTCGCCTTCGTTTTACTTCGCGGCCGCTTTCTCTTCGCCGACCAGACCAATCTTCAGGTAACCCGCCTGATGCAGCGTGTCCATTACCTTCATCATGGTTTCGTAATCGACGGTTTTATCCGCGCGGAAGAAGACGGTGGTGTCTTTCTTGCCGCCGGTCAGCTGGTCCAGCGCCGGAATAACCGAGGCATCCGTCACCGGGTCGTTGCCCAGGAACATGGATTTATCAGCCTTCACCGACAGGTAGATAGGCTTTTCCGGACGCGGCTGCGGCTGGCTGGAGGACGCAGGCAGATTCACCTTCACGTCCACCGTTGCCAGCGGCGCGGCAACCATAAAGATAATCAGCAGAACCAGCATGACGTCGATAAACGGCGTCACGTTGATCTCATGCATTTCACCGTTATCGTCCAGATTTTCATTAAGACGCATTGCCATACAATCAACCTACGCGCAGTTTGGAGGCCGCATGCACCGGCTTAACGGCGCTGGCGTTCAGGTCCAGGTCGCGGCTTTGCAGCAGCAGAACCTGCGCGGCAACGTCGCCCAGCGTGGCTTTGTAACTGCCAATCATGCGCGCAAAGATGTTATAGATAACCACCGCCGGGATAGCGGCAACCAGACCGATAGCCGTTGCCAGCAGCGCTTCTGCGATACCCGGCGCGACGACCGCAAGGTTAGTGGTCTGCGTCTGGGCGATGCCGATAAAGCTGTTCATGATGCCCCAGACGGTACCAAACAGGCCGACAAACGGGGAGATGGCGCCGATAGTCGCCAGGTAGCCGTTACCGCGGCCCATATGACGGCCTACGGCTGCAACGCGACGCTCCAGACGGAAGCCGGTACGCTCTTTAATGCCTTCGTTATCTTCACTGCCTGCGGAGAGTTCCTGCTCGTTCTGAGCTTCATTCACTAACAGGGTGGTCAGGCTTTTCGCATGGAAGGATGAGGTGATATCAGAAGCCTGATCCAGAGAGCGGGCTTCTGCCAGCTGCTTCTGCTCACGCTTGAGGCGACGTTTTTGTGAAAGAAGTTCGGCGCTCTTGCTGAAGAAGATAGCCCAGGTGATCACGGACGCCAGAATCAGGCCGATCATCACAATCTTAACTACGATGTCAGCATGATGGTACATGCCCCAAACGGAGAGATCCGTCTGCATCAAATTATTACCCACTCTGTATCTCCAGGACGCAAATCACAAATCTGAACGTAATAATATCAAAACGTCGTCGAATTGATAGTAGTTCTCATTAGTATTTACATAGTGCCGTAATTTTCGCTCACTTTCCTTGCGCTTACGCAGTAAAAATTTTTTATGCGTATTTTTAATAATATTTTCTGCTTATTCGATAAGCATCCGGATGCACATTCTGACAATCATGGTAGTCTGGACGTCCAGACGTATAAAAATAGGGTTAGCGAACATGACTAAAAAGCAGCTTGAGACCACGCTGGTGCAGGCAGGACGCAGTAAGAAATACACCCAGGGCTCCGTCAACAGCGTGATCCAGCGCGCCTCCTCGCTGGTGTTTGATACCGTCGAGGATAAAAAAATCGCCACGCGTAATCGCGCGAAGGGTGGGCTGTTTTACGGTCGTCGCGGCACGCTAACCCATTTCTCGTTGCAGGAAGCCATGTGCGAACTGGAGGGCGGCGCGGGCTGCGCGCTGTTCCCGTGCGGCGCGGCGGCGGTCGCCAATACCATTCTGGCGTTTGTGGAACAGGGCGACCACGTCCTGATGACCAATACCGCCTACGAGCCAAGCCAGGACTTCTGCACCAAAATTCTCAGCAAGCTCGGCGTCACCACCAGCTGGTTCGATCCGCTGATTGGGTCAGGCATTGCCGGGCTTGTTCAGCCCAACACGCGCGTGGTGTTCCTGGAATCTCCCGGCTCCATCACCATGGAAGTGCATGACGTCCCGGCCATCGTGAACGCGGTGCGCAGTATCGCGCCGGAAGCGATTATCATGATCGACAATACCTGGGCGGCAGGCGTGCTGTTTAAAGCGCTGGACTTTGATATTGATATCTCCATACAGGCGGCGACTAAATATCTGATTGGCCATTCCGACGGCATGATCGGTACGGCGGTAGCTAACGCCCGCTGCTGGGATCAACTGCGTGAAAACGCCTACCTGATGGGTCAGATGGTGGATGCCGATACCGCCTACATGACCAGCCGGGGCATCCGTACGCTCGGCGTGCGTCTGCGTCAGCACCACGAAAGCAGCCTGCAAATTGCCCAGTGGCTGGCGCTGCATCCGCAGGTGGAGCGCGTTAACCATCCGGCGCTGCCGGGCAGTAAAGGCCACGAATACTGGCAACGTGACTTTACGGGCAGCAGCGGGCTGTTCTCATTTGTTCTTAAAAAGCGCCTGAATGACGCCGAGCTGGCGCGCTATCTGGATCACTTTACCCTCTTCAGCATGGCCTATTCCTGGGGTGGATTTGAATCGCTGATCCTGCCTAACCAGCCGGAGCAGATTGCGGCGCTGCGCCCGGGCGGCGAGGTGGACTTTGAGGGGACCTTAATCCGCCTGCATATCGGGCTGGAAAATGTGGACGATTTAATTGCGGATTTATCGGCAGGGTTTGAGCGCATCGTGTAAAGTGCTGGCTGAAATGTACTCCCCGGAAGCCATTCTGAACACCGCAAGCGGAAAAGTCTGTATGAGATGCGCCTGCGATCAACCCCGACAGGCAAATTTGGGAGTACAATAGCGTTATATCTGCTGTTCCACAGGAAAGTCCATGGCTGTTATTCAAAATATCATCACGGCGCTCTGGCAACACGATTTTGCCGCGCTGGCGGACCCGCATGTCGTCGGGATTGTCTATTTCGTGATGTTCGCGACGCTGTTTCTGGAAAATGGACTACTGCCAGCCTCATTTTTACCCGGAGACAGCCTGCTTCTGCTCGCAGGGGCGTTAATCGGCAAGGGCGTGATGGACTTCGCACCGACAATGGTGATCCTCACCTCTGCGGCCAGTCTCGGCTGCTGGCTGAGCTATTTGCAGGGGCGCTGGCTTGGAAACACCCGCGTGGTGAAGGGCTGGCTGGCGCAGCTGCCGCATAAATATCACCAGCGTGCGACCTGCATGTTTGACCGCCACGGCCTGCTGGCGCTGCTCGCCGGGCGTTTTCTGGCGTTTGTGCGTACCCTGCTGCCGACCATGGCGGGAATTTCAGGTCTGTCTAACCGCCGCTTCCAGTTCTTCAACTGGCTGAGTGCCCTGCTCTGGGTGGGCGTGGTCACCACGCTCGGCTACGCGCTGAATATGATCCCCTTTGTTAAGCGCCATGAAGACCAGGTGATGACATTCCTGATGGTGCTGCCGATCTTCCTGCTGGTTGCTGGGCTGGTGGGTACCATTGCGGTGGTGATTAAGAAAAAGTATTGCAGTGCATAAGCAAAAGCCGGGTGGCGCTACCGCTTACCCGGCCTACGTTTCCCTTCAGGCTCCCTGCATGGTTCTGATGCGCGACGCATCTTCCCCCGGCGTAACGCCGAAGTAACGCTTAAACTCCCGACTAAACTGCGACGCGCTTTCATATCCAACCCGCATCGCCGCCGCGCTGGCTTTCATGCCATCGTGGATCATCAGCATCCGCGCCTTGTGCAGACGGTAGGTTTTGAGGTACTGCAACGGCGACGTGCTGGTGACGGATTTAAAGTTATGGTGAAACGCCGAGACGCTCATATTGGCTTCCGCCGCCAGCTGGTCAACGCTGAGGTTTTCCGTGTACTGGCTCTCAATGCGCTTCAGCACGCGGCTAATCAGGCTGAAGTGCGTTTGCCGGCTTACCAGCGCCAGCAGCGCCCCGCCGCCCGGCCCCAGCAGCACGTGATAAAGAATTTCGCGGATAATCTGCTTTCCGAGAATACGGGCGTCCAGCGGCCTTTCCATCACATCTAACAGGCGTTCGATCGCGCAAAGAATTTCATCCGATAAGGTCGCGGAATTGATACCGCTTGCTGCCATCGACGGCCGGAACAGTTCGTCCTCCCCTATCTCCATCAGCAGCTCCTGCAACTGGAGGATATCGACGTTGACGCGGATCCCGGCCAGGGGCACATCCTCTGTCGCGAAGGTTTCACATTCGAAGGGTAAAGGTACTGTCAGAAGCAGATATTCATTGGGATCGTAACGGAAAACGCGCTCGTTGATATAGCCAATCTTATGGCCAGAAAAGAGAAAAACGATGCCGGGCTGATACATCACCGGGGTGCGTGTCCCGGGCTGGGTTCCGTAGAGCAGCCGAATATCCGGCAATAGCCCGGACACATTATTTCCATTATCTGTCAGTCTCTTAATCTGCGACGTTAGCTGATGGCAGATGGCATCACGGTTCATTTTCAGTTACTCCGGGTACGGTTTCCGACGTTAACAGTGTGCGCATTTTCTTACCGTTTCTCCAGCGCGCTGTAGAAATGGGCAAGACATCGGCAGGAATGTGCATTGAGAGGATAGCGCCTGCCCGCCACAATGTGCAGCATCAGGTTGCCTTCTGCGCCACCACGATTTTTTACCCACTACAGGGAACAAGCCATGAACAACTTTAACCTTCACACCCCAACCCGCATTCTGTTTGGTAAAGACGCTATCGCTGACCTGCGTGCACAAATCCCGACAGACGCCCGCGTCCTGATTACCTACGGCGGCGGCAGCGTGAAAAAAACCGGCGTACTGGATCAGGTTTACCGCGCGCTGGAAGGACTGGACGTGCGCGAGTTCGGCGGGATCGAGCCTAACCCGTCTTATGAAACGCTGATGAACGCGGTGAAAATCGCCCGCGAGGAGCAGATCACTTTCCTGCTGGCGGTGGGCGGCGGCTCCGTGCTGGACGGCACCAAATTCATCGCGGCGGCAGCGCATTACGCTGACGGCATCGACCCGTGGCATATTCTGGAAACGGGCGGCAGCGACATTAGCAGTGCGATCCCGATGGGCTCCGTGTTGACGCTGCCGGCCACCGGCTCTGAATCCAACAAAGGCGCGGTCATCTCCCGTAAAACCACCGGTGACAAGCAGGCCTTTATGAACGAACACGTTCAGCCCGTTTTCGCGATCCTCGATCCGGTTTACACCTATACCCTGCCAGCGCGTCAGGTGGCGAACGGCGTGGTCGACGCCTTTGTTCACACCGTTGAGCAGTACGTGACTTATCCTGTTAATGCCAAAATTCAGGATCGCTTTGCGGAAGGCATTCTGCTGACGCTGATTGAGGAAGGTCCGAAAGCGCTGAAAGAGCCTGAAAACTACGACGTGCGTGCCAACGTCATGTGGGCCGCCACCCAGGCGCTGAACGGCCTGATCGGTGCAGGCGTGCCGCAGGACTGGGCTACCCATATGCTCGGCCACGAGCTGACGGCAATGCACGGCCTGGATCACGCCCAGACGCTGGCGGTGGTTCTGCCTGCGCTGTGGAACGAAAAACGTGACGTTAAACGCGCCAAGCTGCTCCAGTACGCCGAACGCGTGTGGAACATCACCGAGGGTTCCGACGATGCGCGTATTGATGCCGCGATTGCAGCCACCCGTCAGTTCTTTGAAAGCCTGGGTGTGCCAACGCGTCTCTCTGACTACGGCCTGGACGGCAGCTCCATCCCTGCCCTGCTGGCGAAACTGGAAGCACACGGCATGACGCAGATCGGCGAGCATGGCGACATCACCCTGGACGTCAGCCGTCGCATTTACGAAGCGGCACGCTAAGCGTTTTTAGGATCCTGACTTTCGTTTTTTGACATTTCGTCCAGACTTAATGCACATCACATCGTCGGAGGTTCCCTCCGGCGATGAGCACCTGAAGGAGGAAAAATGGCAAACCAAACCGTAATCAAGCTACAGGACGGCAACGTGATGCCCCAGCTGGGGCTAGGTGTATGGAAAGCCGGTAACGACGAGGTCGTCTCCGCCATTCATAAAGCCCTGGAAGTCGGCTATCGGTCCATCGATACTGCCGCCGCCTATAAAAACGAGGACGGCGTGGGGACCGCACTTGCCAGCGCTGGCGTTCCCCGCGATGAGTTATTCATCACCACCAAGCTGTGGAATGACGATCAAAAGCGTCCCCGCGAAGCGTTGCAGGAGAGCCTGGAGAAACTCCAGCTCGATTTTGTCGATCTCTATCTGATGCACTGGCCGGTTCCGGCTATCGATCATTACGTTGATGCCTGGAAGGGGATGATTGACCTGCAAAAAGAGGGGCTGATTAAAAGCATCGGCGTCTGTAATTTCCAGGTTCATCACCTGCAACGCCTGATTGATGAAACGGGCGTCGCACCGGTAATTAACCAGATTGAGCTGCACCCGCTGATGCAGCAGCGCCAGCTTCATTCGTGGAACGCCACGCACAAGATCCAGACCGAATCCTGGAGCCCGCTGGCTCAGGGTGGCGAAGGGGTGTTTGACCAGAAAATTATCCGCGAACTGGCGGATAAGTACGGTAAAACGCCGGCGCAGATTGTCATCCGCTGGCATCTGGACAGCGGTCTGGTAGTGATCCCGAAATCGGTCACGCCGTCGCGTATCGCCGAGAACTTCGACGTCTGGGATTTCCGCCTGGATAAAGACGAACTGGGTGAGATTGCGAAGCTGGATCAGGGTAAGCGCCTTGGGCCGGATCCGGACCAGTTTGGCGGTTAATAAAAAGCCGGGTGGCGGCTTCGCCTTACCCGGCCTACATGTCTTCATAAAAAACCCCGGCTTGCCGGGGTTTTTCTTTTTACGCTTTGCGCTTCACGGGCTTCTTCGCGCTGGAATTACCATTCGAACGCTGATGCACAATCGGCGTGTGCTTGGTCAACGCCGGGCGCGTATTGCGGTTCTGGCGGCGCGCTTCGCGCATCTCTTCCAGCGTTGGCGCAGGCACCAGACAATCACGACGCGAGCCAATGAGGTGCTTTTTGCCCATCTCTTCCAGCGCCTGACGGATCAGCGGCCAGTTTTTCGGGTCGTGATAGCGCAGCAGCGCTTTGTGCAGACGGCGCTGTTTATCCCCTTTCGGCACCACCACGTCTTCACTCTTATAGCCAATCTTACTCAGCGGGTTCTTGCCGGTGTAATACATGGTCGTCGAGTTAGCGAGCGGCGACGGATAGAAGTTCTGCACCTGATCCAGACGGAACCGACGCTGCTTCAGCCACAGCGCCAGGTTCACCATGTCTTCATCACGCGTGCCAGGGTGCGCGGAGATGAAGTAAGGGATCAGATACTGCTCTTTCCCCGCCTGTTTTGAGTAGGTGTCGAAGAGCTGTTTAAAGCGGTCGTAGCTGCCCATACCCGGCTTCATCATTTTGGACAGCGGGCCTTCTTCGATGTGCTCCGGGGCGATCTTCAAATACCCGCCCACGTGGTGCGTCGCCAGCTCTTTAATGTAGCGCGGATCTTCCACGGCGATGTCGTAACGCACGCCAGAGGCGATCAGGATCTTCTTGATGCCTTTGAGATCGCGCGCGCGGCGGTAGAGGTTGATCGTCGGCTCGTGGTTGGTGTCCATATGCTCACAAATGCTCGGATAGACACAGGAGAGACGGCGGCAGGTCTGCTCGGCGCGCGGCGATTTACAGCGCAGCATATACATGTTCGCCGTCGGGCCACCCAGATCGGAGATCACGCCGGTAAAGCCCGGCACCGAGTCGCGAATCGCTTCGATCTCGTTAACAATCGACTCTTCGGAGCGGCTCTGAATAATACGGCCTTCGTGTTCGGTGATCGAACAGAAGGAGCACCCGCCAAAGCAGCCGCGCATGATATTGACCGAGAAGCGGATCATCTCGTACGCCGGAATACGGCTGTTGCCGTATGACGGATGCGGCACGCGCTTGTACGGCAGGGCAAAGACGCTGTCCATCTCTTCGGTAGAGAGCGGGATCGCCGGCGGGTTAACCCAGATATAGCGCTCACCGTGCTTTTGCATCAGCGCTCGGGCGCAGCCCGGGTTGGTTTCGTGGTGCAGAATACGCGACGCGTGGGCGTAGAGCACCTTATCGCTTTTCACCTTCTCGTAAGACGGCAGCAGCACGTAGGTCTTCTCCCACGGCTTCGGACGCGGCGGCTGCACCACCACGGCCTTTGCTTCGGCTTTCTTCGGTTCAACCGGTTTGTTATCCGCGCACGGCAGATCGTCACCGTACGGATGTGGAATAGGGTCGATTTTGCCCGGCATATCGATAATGCGGGAATCTACCCCGCTCCAGCCCGGCAGCGCCTCTTTCACCATGATCGCGGTGTTGCGCACGTCGCGGATCTCGCTGACCGCTTCGCCCTGCGCCAGACGGTGTGCCACTTCCACCAGCGGACGCTCACCGTTGCCGAAGATCAGCATATCGGCTTTCGAATCCACCAGCACCGAGCGGCGCACGGTGTCAGACCAGTAGTCGTAGTGCGCGGTACGGCGCAGGCTCGCCTCGATGCCGCCCAGGATCACCGGCACGTCTTTCCATGCTTCTTTGCATCGCTGGGTGTAAACGAGGGTCGCGCGATCGGGACGTTTACCCGCCACGTTGTCTGCCGTATAAGCATCGTCATGGCGCAGCTTACGGTCAGCGGTATAACGGTTGATCATCGAGTCCATGTTGCCCGCGGTCACGCCGAAGAACAGGTTTGGCTTGCCCAGACGCATGAAGTCGTCTTTGCTGTTCCAGTCAGGCTGGGAGATGATCCCCACGCGGAAACCCTGGGCTTCAAGCATACGGCCACAGATCGCCATGCCGAAGCTCGGGTGATCGACATACGCATCACCCGTCACCAGAATGATATCGCAGCTGTCCCAGCCCAGTTGATCCATCTCTTCCCGGGACATCGGCAGAAACGGCGCCGGTCCAAAGCAGGCCGCCCAGTACTGGGGCCAGGAGAAGAGGTCGCGATCCGGCTGGATCAGGGAAATAGCGCTCATAATGCTTCCGAAGAAAAAATAGACAAAAGGAGCGGGATTATACGCTGGAACATTGTGGGAAATGAAGGGGTATTTATTGCCCGGTGGCGCTACGCTTACCGGGCCTGCGCGCCTGTAGGTCGGGTAAGGCGAAGCCGCCACCCGACACGTTTTACGGCGCCGGATTGACCAGCATCTGCCCTACCGAGCCCCTGTCCATCATCTCCAGCGTCTGGCTGTGGAACAGGAACGGGAAGTGCGGCCACGACGGTTGACCATAGTAGACCAGCAGTTCTACCTGTCCATCCACCCAGACGGTATCTTTCCAGCCTCTGTCTTCCGGGAACGGCATCGCCCCGTTGACGTTGCGGATCAGGAACGACACCCCTTCAATATGGAACGACTGCGGCATCTCCGAGCGGACGGTCCAGCGCTCCCAGGTTCCCTGCTGGGCGGTGATATCAATGCGGTTAACGTCCCACAGCGCGCCGTTGATGCCCGGGTCATCGCCCAGGCTGATATCACGACTGCGCACTGCCGGCCCGGTCACGATCTCCTGCGGCAGCAGGCGCATCGGCAGGCTGTCAGTCACCAGCGGCAGCAGACCGGTCGGGCGCAGCGTCAGCACCAGCGTGGAGACCAGAACGCTCGACGGCTCAAAGAACCCGCGTATGCGGTCAACAATGCTTGCCGCTTCGCCGCAGGTCACGGACACTTCATCTCCGTTGGTCATATCAACGAGGATTTCACGCCGTTCGCCCGGCGCCAGCGCCAGCTGTTTCACCGATACCGGCGCGGGTAATAATCCCTGATCGCCTGAAATAACATGCAGCGCACGGCCGTCGCTCATCTGCAACTGGTAGCGGCGCGAGTTAGAGGCGTTCAGCAGACGCAGGCGCACCCAGCCACGTGACACTTCCACAAACGGGCTTTGCGCACCGTTAACCAGCAGCGTATCGCCCACAAAGCCACCGCTGCCCGGCTCGCTGTACTCCGGCGTGCCAAAGTTATCCAGGCGCTTGTCCTGGATGATGACCGGGAAATCGTCCACGCCGTAGTGATTTGGGATCGGCAGCGTTTTACTGACCTCATCCTCGATCAGCCACATCCCGGCCAGGCCGTTGTAGACCTGCTGGGCGGTGCGGTTCGGGGTATTGGCGTGATACCACAGTGTCGCCGCGCTCTGACGAATCGGGAGCACGGGCGCCCAGTCGGCATTCGGCGACATCATGCGCGCCGCGCCGCCAATCAGCGGCCCCGGCACCTGCAATCCACTGACGGTCATCGCGACATTTTCAGTCGTCCGGTTACTGTAGATGAGCTTAACGTCATCGCCATTCCACACGCGAATAGTCGGCCCAAGATAGCGTCCGTTAATGCCCCATACCTGCGCGCGCGTTCCCTGGGTAAAGGACCAGTGGCTACGCTGAAGCGTGAGGAATAGCGGTTGCCCGCGACGGGATTCAATCAACGGCGGAATGGGCAGCGGCTGTTGCTGCCCGGCGGCGCTGGCTGTCCGCGGCATCGCACCCGCACAAAGGGCGATACCCGAAGCCTGAATAAACTGACGCCGACTGAGTGACATATAAGCTCCATCTGAAACGACTAACAACGCGGGAATTCGTTTTCCCTTAAACGACGCCGGTTAAATCTTACCGGCGGCTTCTCGCTCTGCAACTTCTTTATCGAGCTGCGCAATATGCTGAGCCATCAGCTCACGACAGTGCGTGGCCAGCTCGCGCACCTGGTCTTTACCGTATTTAGAGGTATCCACCGGCGGCAGCATTTCGACAATCACCAGTCCGTTATTCAGACGGTTAAGATTAATCTTATTCGATGTATTGGAAACACACACGGGAATAATTGGAACACCCGCCGCAATTGCAGCATGAAACGCGCCGGTCTTGAACGGCAGCAGGCCGCGACCGCGGCTGCGCGTCCCTTCCGGGAACATCCAGATTGAGATCCGGCGCTTTTTAAACTGATCCACCACTTCCGCAATGGTGCCATGCGCTTTGGCGCGGTTGTTACGGTCAATCAGCAAGTTACCGGTGAGCCAGTACAGCTGGCCGAAAAACGGGATCCACAGCAGGCTCTTTTTGCCCACGGTTACGGTCGGCGGAAGAACAATATTTGAGGCCGTCACCATATCGAAGTTGTTCTGATGGTTAGCGATATAGATGGCGTTACCGAAATTCTCCGCCCCTTCAGGCAGACGCTTCTCAACCTTCAGGCCAAACAGCGGCGCAAGACGGCCAAACATGTGGCCAAACGTCGCGACATGCTTTGGGTTGCGCGGGCTGAACAGGCAGTAAATCGATCCGAAAATACAGACCAGAATGCAGTAAATAACGGTAAGAATGAGACGAACAATGTATAGCATAGCGACCTCTGAAGCCCTGACAGCTGACAATTATACTTCACCTGTGGCCAGGTAAGGACTTTATTACGAGCGCGTATTGTTAATCGCAACGCACGAATTAACAACGATTTTACGGGAAATTTTCGTGAAATGCCCCCCTCCGGAACGGAGGGGGGAGGCGTTACGTTACTCTTCGCTGTCGCCCGCGGTGCTGCGCGCAGGAGAGTCAATCTCCACGCGGTCGATACGCTGCAGGCCACGCATCAGCGAGCCACGACGACCGCGCTCGCCAACAACCTTCTGCAGCTCTTCCGGACGCAGTTTGATTTTACGCTTGCCGACATGAATCGTCAGCGTGCTCTGCGGCGGCAGAATGAAGAGGTGCGCCAGGCCATCCTCGCCTTTCGCCGCTTCCGCTGACGGGATGTTGATGATCTTGTTGCCTTTACCTTTCGACAGCTCCGGCAGGTCGCTGACCGGGAACATCAGCATACGTCCGGCAGAGGTGATCGCCAGCAGCATGTCGCTCTCGTTCTCAATCACCAGCGGCGTCATCACGTGGGCGTTGTCCGGCAGGCTAATCAGCGCTTTACCGGCGCGGTTACGCGACACGAGATCGTTAAAGGTACAGATAAAGCCGTAGCCCGCATCGGAGGCCATCAGCAGTTTTTGGTCATCCGCTTCCATCAGCATATGGTCAACCGTCGCGCCCGGCGGGAGCGTCAGCTTGCCGGTCAGCGGTTCACCCTGCCCGCGCGCGGAAGGCAGCGTGATCGGGTCGATGGCGTAGCTGCGACCGGTGGAATCGATAAACGCCACCGGCTGGTTGCTTTTGCCTTTCACCGCCGCTTTGAAGCTGTCGCCCGCTTTATAGCTCAGGCCCGGCGCGTCGATATCGTGGCCTTTGGCGCTACGCACCCAGCCACTCTGCGACAGCACAATGGTCACCGGCTCGGACGGCTGCATGTCGTGCTCGTTCATCGCCTTCGCTTCTTCGCGCTCGTGCAGCGGAGAACGACGGTCGTCGCCAAAGGCTTCGGCATCCGCCTGCAGCTCTTTCTTCAGCAGGGTATTCATCTTGCGCTCGGACGCCAGAATCGCCTGCAGCTGATCGCGCTCTTTTTCCAGCTCGTTCTGCTCGCCGCGGATCTTCATCTCTTCCAGTTTGGCGAGATGACGCAGCTTCAGTTCGAGGATGGCTTCGGCCTGGGTTTCGCTGATGCCAAAGCGCGACATCAGCGCGGGCTTCGGCTCGTCCTCGGTACGGATGATCTCAATCACTTCGTCGATATTGAGGAACGCCACCAGCAAACCTTCGAGGATATGCAGGCGCTTAAGCACTTTTTCCAGACGGTGGTTCAGACGACGGCGCACCGTATCGCGGCGGAACGTCAGCCATTCAGTGAGGATCTCCAGCAGGTTTTTCACCGCCGGGCGACCGTCAAGGCCAATCATGTTCAGGTTGATGCGGTAGCTTTTTTCCAGATCGGTGGTGGCGAACAGGTGGTTCATCACCTGTTCCATGTCCACGCGGTTAGAACGCGGGACGATCACCAGACGGGTCGGGTTTTCGTGATCCGATTCGTCGCGCAGGTCGTCCACCATCGGCAGCTTTTTATTGCGCATCTGGGAGGCGATCTGCTCCAGCACTTTCGCGCCGGAGACCTGATGCGGCAGCGCGGTGATCACCACAGCACCGTCTTCTTTATTCCACACCGCGCGCATGCGTACGGAGCCGCGACCGTTCTGGTAGATTTTGCGGATTTCCGCGCGCGAGGTGATGATCTCGGCTTCGGTCGGGTAATCCGGCCCCTGCACGATATCCAGCAGCTCGTCCAGCGAGGTTTTCGGCTGTTCAATCAGGGTGATGGCGGCTTTCGCCACTTCGCGCAGGTTGTGCGGCGGAATGTCCGTCGCCATACCGACCGCGATACCGGTGGTGCCGTTCAGCAGGATGTTCGGCAGACGCGCAGGCAGCATTTTCGGCTCCTGCATCGTACCGTCGAAGTTTGGCACCCAGTCAACGGTTCCCTGACCCAGCTCGCCCAGCAGCACTTCGGCGTATTTAGACAGGCGGGATTCGGTATAACGCATCGCCGCGAAGGATTTCGGATCGTCCGGCGCACCCCAGTTCCCCTGCCCGTCCACCAGCGGGTAGCGGTAAGAGAACGGCTGCGCCATCAGCACCATCGCTTCATAACAGGCGCTGTCGCCGTGCGGATGGTATTTACCCAGTACGTCACCGACGGTACGGGCGGATTTCTTGAACTTGGCGGTGGCGTTCAGCCCCAGTTCGGACATCGCATAGACGATGCGGCGCTGAACGGGCTTCAGGCCATCCCCGATAAACGGCAACGCCCTGTCCATGATGACGTACATGGAGTAGTTCAGGTAGGCGTTTTCCGTGAATTCATGTAGCGCGAGGCGCTCTGCCATATCGCTCATTACGTGTGATTCCTCAACTCAGAAACCGATGGGTTTCAGGCAATATTGCCGCAGATACTACCTCATCTGGCGAGTTGAGTCACAAAGAAAAAGGGCCGCTCATGCGGCCCTTTCCGGGTTATTTGTTCAGCTTGATAACCTGCTTCACGTCGATTTCAAACTCGTTCCAGTCTTTATCGATTTTCCCCTGAAGCTCGACTTTATCCTGTGGCGTTACCGTCATGCCGTTCCAGCGCTTGTGGTCGATCTCAACCACCACCGTGCCACTTTCGTCGCGGAAGGTGTAACGGTCATCGGACAGGCGCTCGGTGATGTTACCGCGCAGCTTCACCCAACTGTCGTCCTTCATGTCTTTCACTTTAGCCGCGGTGGTGAGGTTGGCGTTGTTATCGACAAAGCCGCCCTGCTGGGTTTGCGTCTGGGTCTGTGTTGCAGATGGGCCCGTGAAGCCGCCCTGTGCAGCAAAAACAGGGGCAGTGGTCATCATCATGATGGCAGCAATTGCAGCGTATTTTTTCATCTTAATCTCTCCCTTTATTGTCGTTTCACAATCCATTAAACAGGGTAAACCTTAACAACTTCTTAAGGGGAAAATTTATTTATTTTTACTGTACAGCATGCGCGTGCAGAAGGTTTACTGACGGCATCAAGGAGGGACAATGCGCATTTTACTGGTAGAAGACGACAAGCTTATCGGCGATGGCATCAAAGCGGGCTTAAGCAAAATGGGCTTTAACGTGGACTGGTTTACCGACGGTAAAACCGGGCAGGCGGCCCTGTACACCGCGCCGTACGATGCCGTGGTGCTGGACCTGACGCTGCCGGAGATCGACGGCCTTGAGATCCTGCGCGCCTGGCGCGAAAGCGGTAAGAGCGAGCCAGTGCTGATCCTGACGGCGCGGGATGCGCTGAATCAGCGCGTGGAAGGCTTACGCCTGGGGGCGGATGATTACCTGTGTAAACCGTTCGCGCTGATTGAAGTGGCAGCCCGCCTCGAAGCGCTGGTGCGCCGCAGCCACGGGCAGGCGCGCAGCGAGCTGCGTCACGGCAAGGTCACGCTCGACCCGACAAGCCTTGTCGCCACGCTGGACGGCGAAACGCTGGTGCTTAAACCAAAAGAGTTCGCCCTACTGGAACTGCTGTTGCGCAACGCGGGTCGCGTGCTGCCGCGCAAGGCCATCGAAGAGAAACTCTACAACTGGGATGATGACGTCTCCAGCAACGCCGTCGAAGTCCATGTACATCATTTACGCCGCAAGCTCGGCAGCGAATTTATCCGCACCGTGCACGGCATCGGTTATACCCTGGGTGACGCATGAAACTGACCCAACGCCTGAGCCTGAAGCTGCGCCTGACGCTGCTCTTTTTGCTGCTTTCCCTGGCGGCCTGGTTTGCCGCAAGCGTGGTCGCCTGGCACCAGACAACCGACAAGCTCGATAAACTGTTCGATACCCAGCAGATGCTGTTTGCCAAACGGCTGCTGACGATGGACGTGGACGAACTCCGCGCGCCGGAACGCATGCGCGAGGTGCCGAAAAAAGCGAAACACGGCCATCTTGACGACGACGCGCTGGCCTTCGCGATCTTCACCGCCGACGGCAGCATGGTGCTTAACGACGGCGAGAACGGGCGCGACATCCCCTATCACTACCGCCGGGACGGGTTTGATGACGGTCGGTTGCAGGATGACAGTGACGAATGGCGTTTCCTGTGGCTAACCTCCCCGGACGGGAAATACCGCGTGGTGGTCGGTCAGGAGTGGGAGTACCGACAGGATATGGCGCTGGACGTGGTCAGCTCGCAGCTGACGCCGTGGCTGGTGGCGCTGCCCGTGATGCTGCTGTTGCTGATTGTCCTGCTGAGCCGGGAACTGAAGCCGTTGAAAAACCTGGCGCAGACCCTGCGCTCGCGCTCGCCGGATGCGACCGATACGCTGCCCACCCACGGCGTGCCAACGGAGGTTCGTCCCCTGCTTGATGCGCTTAACCATCTTTTTGCCCGTACGCAGGAGATGATGGCCCGCGAGCGCCGCTTCACCTCGGACGCCGCCCACGAGCTGCGCAGCCCGCTGGCCGCGCTGAAGGTGCAAACCGACGTGGCGCAGCTTTCCCACGACGATCCCGAGGCGCAGTCTAAAGCGCTGGGGCAACTGCATGCGGGCATCGACCGCGCCTCCCGGCTGGTGGACCAGCTTCTTATTCTGTCGCGCCTGGATTCACTGGATAACCTTGATGACATCGAACCCGTGGCGATGGCTGATTTGCTGCAATCCGCGGTGCTGGACATCTGGCATCCGGCGCAGCAGGCGGGCTTTGATGTTCGGCTCAACGTTAATGCGCCCGAGGTGATGCGTCATGGGCAGCCGCTGCTGCTGAGCCTGCTGGCGCGTAACCTGCTGGACAATGCCGTGCGTTACAGCCCGCGCGGCAGCGTGGTGGACGTGACGCTGAACACCCAAAGCTTTACCGTGCGCGATAACGGACCGGGCATTTCTCCTGAAGCGCTGGCACGCATCGGCGAGCGTTTTTATCGTCCACCCGGGCAGGACGCCACCGGCAGCGGCCTGGGGCTGTCTATCGTGAAACGTATCGCAACGCTACACGGGATGCGCGTCTCGCTGGACAATGCGCCCCAAGGGGGCTTTGCGGTGACCGTCAGCTGGTAAGATTATTGCGCTTAGCGCAAAAGACTTTGCACATTTTGCTCATTTTTCCGCTCCGTCCTCGCGCGTAGAATACCCGGCATACTCTCAGCAACGAGGACAAATAATGAGCAACATTCTGATTATCAACGGCGCAAAAGAATTTGCGCACTCTAAAGGCCAGCTGAATGACACCCTGACCGAGGTCGCGGATGGTTTCCTGCGCGACGCCGGACATGATGTTAAGGTCGTGCGCGCGGACAGCGATTATGACGTGAAGGCCGAAGTGCAGAACTTCCTGTGGGCCGACGTGGTTGTCTGGCAGATGCCGGGCTGGTGGATGGGCGCACCGTGGACCGTGAAAAAATACATGGACGACGTGTTCACCGAAGGTCACGGTTCGCTGTATGCCAGCGACGGCCGTACCCGTTCAGATGCGTCTAAAAAATACGGTTCCGGCGGCCTGATTCAGGGCAAAAAATATATGCTCTCCCTGACCTGGAACGCGCCTCTTGAAGCGTTCACCGAGAACGATCAGTTCTTTGAAGGCGTGGGCGTAGACGGCGCGTATCTGCCGTTCCACAAGGCTAACCAGTTCCTGGGCATGACGCCGCTGCCGACCTTTATCGTCAACGACGTGATTAAAATGCCGGACGTCCCGCGCTATATCGCAGAATATCGCAAGCATCTCGCGGAAATTTTTGCTTAACTGTTAGCCTGGAATTAGAAGGAGTTAACCATGCTTACCGTAATTGCTGAAATCCGTACGCGTCCCGGCCAACATCACCGCCAGGCGGTGCTGGATCAGTTCGCAAAAATCATCCCGACCGTTCTGAAGGAAGAAGGCTGCCACGGCTACGCGCCGATGGTGGATGCCGCTACCGACGCTAGCTTCCAGGCAACCGCGCCAGACTCCATCATCATGGTGGAGCAGTGGGAAACCGTCGCCCACCTTGAAGCGCATTTGCAGACCGCGCATATGAAAGCGTGGAGCGATGCGGTGAAAGGGGATGTCCTTGAAACCCACATCCGTATTCTGGAGCAAGGGGTTTAAGTTCTGTGAAATTTGCCGGGTGGCACTGCGTTTACCTGGCCTACAACTTTCCCCCGCAGGCCCGGTAAGCGTTAACGCCACCGGGCTTTTTTTATCACCTTACCGCTCAACTGCTATGCTTATTCTGACTTCATGTTTAACAGGAGGATGGAATGGGTCTTTTTAACTTCGTGAAAGAAGCAGGCGAAAAGCTGTGGGACAACCTGACCGATCATAAGGGTCAGAGCGACAAAATCACCGAGCACCTCAAGAAACTCAACATTCCCGGTTCCGATAAAGTTCAGGTTAACGTCACCGACGGCAAGGCCAGCGTAACGGGCGACGGACTGACGCAGGAGCAGAAAGAAAAAATCCAGGTCGCCGTCGGCAACATCGCGGGCGTCAGCGAGGTGGAGAACAATATCACCGCAACGGACGCCAAAGATGAAGCAACCTACTATACGGTGAAATCCGGCGACACCCTGAGCGCCATCTCTAAAACCGTGTACGGCGATGCCAACCAGTACAACAAGATCTTTGAGGCGAACCGCCCGATGCTCACCAGCCCGGATAAAATTTATCCCGGCCAGACGCTGCGTATTCCTAAGGCATAACGTCTGAGGCTATTGGTTCACGTTGCGCAGAGGAACAGCATGAAAATCGCTTGTCTTGGCTGGGGCTCGTTAATCTGGAAAAGCGGCGCGTTACCGGTAGCCGGTGAGTGGCAAACCGACGGGCCATCACTGCCCGTCGAGTTCTGCCGCGTAAGCGATGGCGGCGAACTGGCGACCGCCATCTGCATGAACGCGCCCGCCCTGCCTGTGCTTTGGGTATGGCTGAACGCCACTTCGCTCAGCGTGGCCTCTCAGGCCCTGCGCGAGCGGGAGGGCATTCCTGACGATCGTTGCGATGGTATCGGCTCGCTGCTGATAACCGGACGCAACGCGGGAGTGATCTCGACATGGGCGAGGGAGAGAGGAATTGAGGCGCTCATCTGGACCGGGCTTCCCCCGAGAAGCGCGTCGCAGGAAGGCAGAGTTCCTGCCGTGGACGAGGCCATCGCCTATCTCGACAGCCTCAGCGGACAGACTCGCAGCCATGCGCGGGACTATATTTGCCGCGTGCCTGCCCAGCTTGATACGCCCTACCGGCGCGCCATTAAAGAGGTGCTTGGGTGGTGATACCCCTGCCGGTTACCAGTACAGCTTCCAGCTCTGGGTGAAGCGCATCAGCGCCTCAACGTAGAAGTAATCGCCCCAGCTTGCGCATTCATCCACGCCTTTGTTGCTCGCCAGGTGGTAGACCGAGTGCTTGAGGATCCCGTTGCCCTTCTCGTCTTTGCCCATCAGATAGTGCTTCGTCAGCGACGACATGATGCCTTTCGCCCACTCCAGATACCGCTCCCGGTCCGGATCCGTCACCGGCAGATGCTTCACCAGCTCCAGCAGCCCGCACACCGCGATTGCCGCCGACGATGAGTCGCGCAGCGCGTCGGTGCCCACCAGCGCCAGATCCCAGTGGCAGACGTAATCCTCCGGCAGGCGGTTGAGGAAGTAGTTCGCCAGCCGTTTCGACAGGGCAATCATCGTTTCATCGCCGGTATAGATATAGCTCAGCAGGAAGCCGTAAATCCCCCACGCCTGCCCGCGCGACCAGCACGAGTCGTCGGCATAGCCCTGCTGCGTGTTGCCGTAGCGTGGCGCGCCGGTTAACACATCCATATAGTAGGTGTGGAAGGTGGACGCATCGTCACGAATAAGGTACGTCGCCGCCTGCATGACGTGCGCTTTGGCCGCGTCGGCAAAACGCGGATCGCCCGTCTGCTCGGTTGCCCAGTAGAGCAGCGGCAGGTTCATGTTGCAGTCGATGATCATCCGCCCGGCCTGATCGGGATCGGAGAGATCGCCCCACGCCTGGATGATCTTCGCCTTCTCATGGAAGCGCTCCAGCAGCGCCTCCGCCGCCAGCAGCGAGAAGCCGCGCGCCTCGCGGTTGCCGGTGAGTCGCCAGGCCGCCACGCAGGAAAGCGTGTACAGGAAGCCTAAATCGTGGGTGTTGGTGTCGTTGCGCCCGGCGATGCGCAGGCCAAAGGAGCGCACGTGTTTTTCCGCCATCGCGCGAAATTTCTCCTCGCCGCTCATCTCCCACGCCAGCCACAGCTGGCCGGTCCAGAAGCTGGTGGTCCACTCCACGTTTTCGGTCAGCGGATAAAAGCCCTCTTTACAGGTCTCCGCCGGGAATTTATCGCCGAACGCCGTTAAATGACGGCTAATCAGGTCGAGAACGTGGCCGCGGGCCGAACTCAGCTCATCGCTGAACGCGCGGGAATCAACGGGCGCAGCGATAGCGGACAGACGTTCCTCTTTGATACGACTTAACATATTTCGGTTCCTTCTTTGACGGCGTAATTAGCGTGTTGAGGTTTCTGCTACGTTCAGCGCACGGGCCCCGCGCCACTTGCTCTGACAGGCGGATAACGTAAAGGCAGAAATAAGGGTAAAGGTCAGCGCCGTAGCGCCCATGATGATATAGGTGTGCTCAAAGCCGATGCGGTCGTACATATAGCCGGCTGGGGAAGAGACCACCACGTTGCCAACGTACAGCATCGCCTGATAGCCAAGTAAATACATGGTGGCATTGACGCGCTTGTCGAAATGCTCGGCGATATATTTAAAGACCGACACCAGCAGCAGGCATATTTCCAGGCCGTACAGCGGCTTAAGCACGGAAATTAACAGGTGAGAGTCACACATGCCGGAAATAATCAGACGCGCCCCGACAATCAGCCCGACAATTAACAGCCCGCGCTTGGCGCCAATAAAATTCACAAACAGCGGGACCACCATATACATGACAAATTCCATGCCCGACTGCACCGTACCGAGGTAGCCAAATACCGCGTTGCCCTCGTGAATATCGTCGAAGAAGGTGACGAAATAGCGCGAGAACTGCTGCTCGGCGATAAACATCATCCACGCCACGCCCGCCACGTACAGGCAGAAGGCCCAGAATTTGCGGTTTCGCAGCAGGGCGTAAACGTCAGACGGGGCGATTTTCTCTTTCGTCAGCACCTCCCCTGCGTGAGCGGAGTTAGTGTTCACTTTCAGGTTCAGCAGGACGATCAGCATCACCACCGACGCCACGCTGCCGAGAATAAAATTGTACGCCGGTGAGAGGTTAAACAGCAGGCCGGAGAAGGACGACGCCACCGCCCAGCCGAGCGAGCCCCACATGCGAATTTGCCCGAACTCCATGCCGTTCAGGCGGCTAAAGCGGTCGGAATAAGATTCGCACGCCGCCACGCCCGCGTACCAGGCAAAGCTTAAATAGAGCGCGCCGATAATAATCCCCAGCAGGGTGTTGGATATTAACAGCGGCTGGTAAACATAAATAAAGAACGGAGCCATTAGCGCCGACATGATCACCACAAAATAAAGCAGGTATTTGCTCATGCCGATCTTATCGAGAATATAGCCGTAGATCGGTTTGAGAATAACGGAGAAGATCCCGTTAACCGCAAAGACGGTTCCAATCACCGACCCGCTAAGATTGGCTTTCTGGCCGAGCCAGATCGCCAGCAGACCAATACTGGCAGACCAGGTAAAGAAATAGAGAAAAATAAAGCTGCTGATTTTGTAATATTCCGTTCTGCTGGTTGTCGATGTACTTTTCATATCATCCTCGCCGACGTGTAGGGCCAGATTTTTTATAGTGTGAACGACAGCTTACGTTCGCTTCCGGGTTCGTGGATCACGACCTGGTGATGGGTAATGTTCAGCTGCGGTACCGCCGCAGATATCGGTTTTTCGCAGGCCAGGACGGCGCAGCAGAGCCAGCTCTCCCCCGGCGGGAGTTCGGTTTGCAATAGCGGAATGGAGGCGCACCCGGCAAACATCACGCTGCTGTTGGGCGGGGTGACGACGCTGCCCGGCGTGCGGGTGATTTCGGGCGAGAGATCGACAATCGCGCTGCTGCCGTTTTCTGCCGTCAGGTAACTTCCCCGCTCGCGCAGCTGGTGGTCCGTTTTCAGCACCGCAAAGCCGCCCTCGACGGTTTGCAGGGTACGTGCGCTGTTGATACGGTGCAGGCGCAGGTGCCACTCCCCGAACGGGATCTGCCAAGTCTCTATGTGCACGTCGCGCCACGGCGACCAGCGCGAAAAAATGTAGTTTTCCTCCACCCGAACCTCGTCGCATTCGCGACGGCCGCGGAAATAGTCGTCTCCGTCCGCCAGCAGCAGCATGGAATCGCAGGCCGCATGCTTCAGGCCAAAACGCCCGCGCTCAATGGTGAAGCCGAAGCGGCTGGAGTAGGCAAATTTGGTGTATTTCGCTTCGGTGTTGACGTAGTTGTTCAGCTCCAGCTGGCCGGCGGTGAGCATGACGGCATGCTGCGAATCTTTCGAATGCATCAGGATCTGCTGCGCGTGCGGGATCACGCGCGTCTCAGCCAGCGCGGGCAGCGGCTGCTCGTCGGCCTGCCAGAACGGATGCGTCTCCGGCAGCGCCAGAATCAGGTAGGTTTTCAGCGCCCAGTACGGTGAACCGGGGGAGTTGTAGTCCTCGCACATCGCCAGGTTCGGGCAGGCAAAGCCGAGGGTGAGAATGCCGTCGCGGTCGGTAATCGGCTGCTGCTGCCACCAGCGCAGATGCCGCAGCACGATGCCCTTCACGATGCCTGGCGTGAACACGTCCAGCCCGGAAAAGGCCACCGCGCTCCAGAAGGCGACCATCGCAAAGCGGTAGGTCAGGCTGCGGCCAAACGGAACCGAGGCGCCGTCGGCGGCGGACCAGTAGATAAAGTCTTCCGCGAAGAGGCGCGAGCGCTCGCGCAGTACCTCCGCCCTTGCCTCGTCACCGCTCAGGGCGGCGTAAATCAGGCCGTAGAAGTGGAAGGCCATGGAGATGTAGTAGTCTTTCGGGCGGCCCGGGCCATCGGAATACCAGCCGTCGCCGAGGTAGTAGGCGTCCATCAGCGTAAAGCGACGGTCAATGGCGGCCTGGTCGTACGGCAGCCCGGCGCGCTTAAAGCCGAGCTGAACCATAATGGCAAAATAGTTCCAGTTGCTGTCCGGCATCTGCGCGTCGGTGATTTGGTTGAGCCACGCGTGCAGGTTCATCACCTCGCGCCCGGTAAAGCGCGCGGTGAGCGTCTCCCCCAGCAGAGCGAGTCCCAGACCGTAGGCCGCCATCTCCACCAGACGCTGATCGTACGGGCCGGTTTCGCCCCAGTAGCCTGTGCTTTGCGGGTCGGTACCGATCTTGATGGCGGTAAGGTACTTCTCGCTGAACGGCGTGCTTTCGCCGGACGCCATCAGCGGAAACAGCCCCCACAGCGCGCGGGAAAGGCCCTCCATCTGCGCAATATCCGTTGTGTAATGGGCGCAGGTATCGCCCAGCGAGAACCGTGAACGGTTTGCCGGAAAGTGCGTGTCCAGCGCTTGTAAAAGCTCATTCAACGACGCCACCACATCCTGGCGTGAAGACAACGGATTTGATTTTTCTTTGTTTGCCGCCCACATCGGTTCGCCCTCGTAATCAACTGCGGCAAAGCATAGTGAATCCGCAAGGGGCAGAAATGTTAGCCGTGTCACAGGCATGAACGATGAATAAACCTCCAGTTGAGAAAATTTAAAAAGGTGGTTTATAAAGACGGTCAGACGGGAAAAAGTTGAGTTTTATTGCACTATGCGCGACACGCCGACATCCGACCTTCTGGAACTGATCGCCCTGAACGATACCGTGGCCTCGTTCAGCCGCCTGTTTGCCAATACCGTGCGCTACCATCACTGGCATCAGTGTCTGGAGATCCTCTACGTGGAAGAGGGCTTTGGCGTAGCGATCGTCGATAATCGTCACTACACCATGCGCCCCGGAAGGCTGTTTTTCTTCCCGCCTTTTACGCTGCATAAGGTGATGGTGGACGAACAGGCAGAGGCGATTTACCGCCGCACCATCATTCACCTCGACCAGCATGCGGTGCTGAAGATCCTGCGGGATTTTCCCCAGAGCCAGCAGCGGCTGGAGCGGCTGTCACGCCGCGGGGGCGAAGCGTGGGTCGCCGATTTAGCCCACTGCCATCACTATATCGACCATCTGTTTGGCTGCTACAAACCGCCGATGAACAGCGAGAGTATCGCCAGCCTGCTGATCGGGCTGTTTGCGATGCTTCCCGCCGATCGCGACGGTGAGCCGGGCAACAGCCAGGGGATCGCCAGCCGGGTGATGTTCTGGCTCGACGAGCATTATAAGGAGAAATTTCGCCTGGACGCGCTGGCCAATGAGCTGGGGAAATCCCGCAGCTACGTATCGCGAAAATTCCATGCGGAAACGGGCGAAAAAATTCATGACTATCTGAACACGCTAAGGTTGCGTAAGGCGTGTGAGTGTTTACTCCACACTGATTCAAGCGTGCGTGACATTGCCGCACAGACGGGTTTTTCCGACGTGACGTGGTTTATCAGCGCGTTTAAAAAAGGGATTGGCGAGACGCCGTTGCAGTACCGGAAAAACCATCGTGCGGTGTGATCGAGGGGACTGCTCACGGCTTATCATCCAGCCCACACGGAGAGAGTGTAAATCAACCGCTCTTCTTGCCCGGCTTTAACCCTCGGTGAAATTCGTTGATGCGCTTCATGGACCTGATGGTGCGCTGCGGCTCGGTGGAGGCGACGGACAAAATAATCATCTCCAGACACAGCAGCACCGTGCCGTGCAGCGGGATTTTGCCCTTCTCGCCACCGCGCGGGACGTGGATCACCACGCTGGCCTCTTTGCTAAAGCGTGAGTCAGTGGCGTTGGTCAGCAATATGGTGGGAATGCCCAGGCGCTTCGCTTCACGCAGCGTCGTCAGCCCTTCCCGGTGCGCGGATTTTTGCGCCATCATCACCAGCACATCACCGCGCTGTAAGGCTATCAGCTGTTCGGCGAGGCCGATACCGGTGCGGTTGAGTGGGATCGCAGGCAGGCCGATGCGGCTAAACAGGCGGGAGGTGTACTCGGCCAGGATGCCGGATGCGCCAATACCAAAAATTGCGACCTGTCTCGCCTGCGCCAGCAGCGACACGGCCTGCGCCATCGCGTAACGGTTACCCGGTTCGGACAACACATTACAGGTATGCTGATGCCCTTCCAGCACAAAATCGATGCTCGCATTGACGTCACTGGTCAGCGTATTCACCGTGGTGGACATCTTCTCGCTGGAGGTGACCACCGGACCAAACCACTGCTCAAGCGTCTGCTTGAGATCCCGTAGCCCGCCAAACCCCAGCGCCTGAATGGCTCGCACCACGGTGGCGTCCGAGGTTTTTAGCACTGCGGCGATCTCCATGGCCGTCTGTTCCATAACGGCTTCACGGTTTTCATTGATATAGCGCGCCACCTGGAGCAGGCGCGGTGTCAGCTGGTGCGCCCGCGAGCGAAAGCGGTCGCCGTAGACATCAATTTTTCGAATCATCGTGCGGCCTCCGGCAGCGGACGACCCGCTATCTGCGACTGCACCTGCGCGACCATCAGTCCTAGCGAGGCGAACGAATTTGAGATCGCTTCCTCACGGGAGATCAGCACGTAATGCCCGGTCCGGCAGGCGTTAAGGAACTGGCACCAGCCCGGCATCACCGCGTCCATCGCCGCCAGCTCGTCCTGCGGTTTACCGCCGGTATCACCGCGCCAGGTGGCAAAGACGAAATCAGCATCCAGCTCCGGCAGGCGCTCGGCGCTGACGTCGATGCGCCCGCCCTCCGGGATGCTCTCAATCAACGGCGGAAACGTAAATCCCGCATCGCGCAGTACGCGCCCAAGTGAATGGTAGCTGTGCATGGCGTTAATCTTTCCCTGGTTAGCCTGAATCACCGAGACGGTGATTTTGCGGGTATCGATGGTCGCCTTCAGGGCCTTGATTTGCTCCTGGTAGCGACGCTCCAGAATCTTCAGCTTCGCCTGCGTGCCGGTCAGCTGTGCCAGCTTGCGGTAGATTTCCGGCGCGCCGCCGTCCAGGTGATCGATACTCACCGTCGGGGCAATTTTTTCCAGCTGTTCCACCGGCGTGTTGCGGGTTGGCTCAGTGACGATCAGGTCCGGCTTCGCGGCGGCGATGGCTTCGATATCGATATCCGCGGTGCCGATGAATGTGATGTCGGCATTATCAAAATCGATGCCCGTCAGCATACCGCTGGAACGCAGAAAATGGCTGCCGTCCGGTCGGGTACGGCCATGGCTGGCAACCGGCGGTACGCCAAGCTCGATCAGCGGAATGGTAATATCCAGGTCGTGCAGGGAAACAATTCGCTTCGGCTTAACCGGCACCACCACTTTGCGGTTCAGGTCATCAGTAAACGTCTGCGTTGGCTCTGCGGCTCCGACAGCAAAGCCCACCAGCAGCAGCATTGAGAAAAGTACGCGCATCACACACTCCTAAAATCGGTCCCGTCGTTGCCAGAGCAGCAGCAGGAAAAATGGTCCGCCAATCAATGAAATGACAATGCCCGCCGGCAGCTGCAACGGGAGGAATGCCAGCCGCCCGACGTTATCCGCCAGCAGCACCAGCAGCGCGCCCAGCACGGCGCTTCCCGTCAGCAATGCGGTTTGCCCGCCGCGCAGCAGCAGGCGCGCCATATGCGGCGCAATCAGCCCGACAAAACCTATACTCCCCACGCAGGAGACGCAGGCCGCCGTCAGCACCACGGGCGCAAACACGCGCAGCAGCGCGAGACGTGAGGTGCGTACGCCGAGCCCCGTTGCGGCCTGGTTGCCGAGCAAGGCCACGTCCGCGGCGCGCCCGGTAAAAAGCAGCAGGGCAAACGCGGGCAGCGCCCAGGCCGCAGCCATGCCGAGCAGGGTCCAGTTAGCGGCATGCAGGCTTCCGGCCAGCCACAGCATTGCGGTCTGCACGTCGCGCACGTCGGCAGTGGTCATAAAGACGCCCATCGCGGCGGCAAACGTCCACGACACGCCTATGCCGATCAGGATGAATCGCGGACGCGAGATATCGCGGGACAGCGCCACCACCAGCAGCGCAGTGAGTAGCCCACCCGCCATGCCGACCAGCGGACGCCACGCCAGCCCCACTGCCGGAAACTGAAAGATCAGCAGCAGCACCGCCGCGCTACAGCCCTCTTTCACGCCGATGAATCCGGGATCGGCCAGCCCGTTACGGGTGATGGACTGCATGGCTGCCCCCGCCATGCCAAGCATCGCCCCGCACAGCAGCGCCATCAGCAGGCGCGGCAGACGGATATCCATCACGATGTAATGCGCATCCGTCGTCAGACGTTCAGGATAAAACAGCGCACGTCCGATGGCGTAAGCTGGAATGGGCAGCGAGCCGTGCGTCAGGCCAAAACTCAGCAGCAGTAAAGCGGCAAGGGTTAAAACGGTCAGATACCACAGCGCCCTCGGGCGAACCAGCGCCGAGAGGGGCCCGAGGCGTAACGCACGCAGCCCGGCCCGATTCATTTGAACATCCTCGAGGCCATGAAGATAAAGGTCGGTGCGCCGACCATGGCGGTCATGACGCCCGTTGCCAGCTCATAGGGGGTAAACAGCGTGCGGGCGGCGATATCCGCCAGCAGCAGAACCAGTGCCCCGCACAGGGCCGAAAGCGGAACCATCACCCGTAGGTCCACCGAAACCAGACGACGCACGAGCTGCGGCACCACGAGCCCGATAAACCCGATCGGCCCGGCAATGGAAACGGCCGCGCCGCACAGCAGGGCAATGGCCAGCAGCGCGAACAGGCGGGTTTTTAAGAGCGACACGCCAAGCCCCTGCGCCATGCTGTCGCCCAGCGCCAGCATGTTCATTGCTGGCGACAGCCAGAGCGCCAGCGCAAAACCCACGGCTGCTACCCCAGCAGCGCTGCGGATAGCGTCTGCGTTTAGCCCCGCCAAATCTCCCGCCAGCCAGGTCCGCATGGCGAGCAGCGTCTGTTCATCCAGAATCAACACGGTGGCGGTAATCGACGAGGCAAATGCCGACATCGCCACGCCGCACAGCGTGACCTTCATCGGTGTGAGCCCGGTACGCCCGGAAGAGGAAAACATCAGCACCAGCAGAAACAGCACGGCGGCGCCTGCGCAGGCAATCAGCGGCCGCCCAAACGGCAGTGAAAGCCCGAGGGCGCTGGTCAGCACAACCGCCAGTGCTGCCCCGGCATTTAGCCCCAGGATGTGCGGTTCACCGAGCGGATTGCGGATCGCCGACTGCAACAGCACGCCCGCGACGCCGAGCGCGGCGCCCGTCACCATGGCGGCGCACAGGCGTATCAAGCGCAGCCTGACGATCACGTTATGGTCAAAATTGCGCGGATCGAAGTGGAAAAATGCCTCCACCACCGTTCGCGGAGCGATAACGCGCGCGCCAATGCCCAGGTGGGCAATCGCACCTGCCCCCAGCAGCAACGTGAACAGGATGAAAGCCAGAGACGTGCGCATCATGATTTGTCGGCCGCCTGACGAAACGGCATAAAAAAGGGTTTACCGGTCAGCGGATTAACAGACATATGCACATCAACATCAAACACCGATTTAATGAGCGCCGGCGTACAGGTGTCGCCTTCGTGCAATACGCCCTCGACTTTCCCCTGACGTAAAAAGACCAGCGAATCACCGTAGTTTACGGCGAAGTTGAGATCGTGCAGTACCACTACCACCGTGCGTCCGTGCCGGCGCGTGAGCGTATGCAGCAGTTCGAGGATCTCTACCTGATAGCGAAGATCGAGGTAAGTGGTCGGCTCATCAAGCAGGATATACGGCGTTTGCTGTGCCAGCGCCATCGCGATCCAGCAGCGCTGGCGCTGGCCGCCGGACAGGCTTTCCACGGGCAAATCGGCAAACGCCGCCGTGCCCGTCAAACATAACGCCTCTTCCACGGCCCGCTCATCTTCCTCGCTCCACTGGCGCATAACGTTCTGCCAGGGAAAACGCCCGCGCGAAACCAGCTCAAATACGGTTAACCCTTCCGGCAGCAGCGGAGACTGCGGCAGGATGCCAAGCTGTCGGGCAACCGCTTTGGTGGGCTGCGCGTGGATGGCTTTGCCGTCCAGCACCGCGCTGCCGCCAAGCGGCTGGAGCAGACGCGCGATGGTGCTCAGCAGCGTGGATTTTCCACAGCCGTTCGCCCCCACCAGAACGGTTATTTTCTGCTGGGGGATCGTGAGGGAGATATCATCAACGATGATTTTTTTCTGGTAACCCGCCGAAAGGTTCTTCAGAACCAGACCCGAGGTTGTCGTGTTGTGAGCCACGTGAATGCCAACGTAAAAAATAAATAAAAATAAAACTCATTCTCTTTTAAGAAGTTTGCCGCTGCGCCGTGTAGTAGTCAAGCCATGTAAAGCCCTAAAAAAAGCAGGGATGAATGCATAACACAACACAGTCATTAAGAAGTATTTTTGGTTTTAATTCAGAAAGTTAAACATCGGAAGTTGCGCAAAATAGCCGCGATAACTCGCTGTAGTCGATTTTTTCTTTTTTTCATTTACTACTACATTTGCGCATGTTTGAATGATTCTCAATTACAAGTTCGATGCTATTCAGGCTAACGAACAGACCGTAAGGGCAATGACTCACACATTTCTCCGCGAGCCTTCACTCGCCGGATTTTTCGGGATAACAGATTTAATGGCTAAATTCACACCTTCATTCTCTGGGATAAAAGGGCGCGCGCTCTTTTCACTGGTGTTTATGGCTCCCCTGGTACATGCAGCGGCAAAAGACGGCGACACCCTGACCGTTACCGCCGATCCGAATGCTACCCTTGACGCTACCAGCGGCTACCAGCCCCTGAACACCTCCACCGCCACGCTAACCAACATGCCGATGCTGGACATCCCGCAGGTGGTGAACACGGTTAGCGACAAAGTGCTGGAAGATCAACACGCGACGACGCTCGACGAGGCGCTGTATAACGTCAGCAACGTGGTGCAGACCAACACCCTGGGCGGCACGCAGGATGCCTTTGTGCGCCGCGGTTTTGGCGCGAACCGCGACGGGTCGATCATGACCAACGGCCTGCGTACCGTGCTGCCACGCAGCTTTAACGCGTCAACCGAGCGCGTGGAAGTGCTGAAAGGTCCAGCCTCAACGCTGTACGGGATCCTCGACCCCGGCGGGCTGATTAACGTGGTGACCAAACGCCCGGAAACCCACTTTGGCGGCACGCTATCAGCCACCTCCTCGAGCTTTGGCGGCGGCACCGGGCAGTTCGATGTCACTGGCCCGGTTGAAGGCACGCGCCTGGCGTATCGCCTGACGGGTGAATATCAGGATGAAGATTACTGGCGCAATTTTGGCACCGAGCGCAGCACTTTTATCGCCCCGTCGCTGACCTGGTTCGGCGATGATGCCACCGTGACGGTGCTCTATTCACATCGCGACTATAAGACGCCGTTCGATCGCGGGACAATTTTCGATCTCAACACTAAGCAGCCGGTAAACGTGGATCGCAAAACCCGCTTTGACGAGCCGTTTAACGTTACTGACGGGCAGTCCGATCTCGCTCAGCTCAACGCGGAATATCGCCTCAACGGCCAGTGGACCGCGAAGTTCGACTACAGCTTTAGTCAGGATAAATACAGCGATAACCAGGCGCGCGTGATGGCCTACGATTCAAAAACCGGCAACCTGACTCGCCGCGTGGATGCCACGCAGGGATCGACCCAGCGGATGCACACCACCCGCGCGGATCTTCAGGGGAACGTGGATATCGCAGGCTTCTACAATGAGATCCTGACCGGCATTTCGTATGAGAATTACGACCTGCTGCGCACGGATATGATCCGCTGCAAGAACGTTAAAGGTTTCAATATTTACAACCCGACGTATGGCGATATTGGCAAGTGCACCACCGTTTCAGCCTCCGACAGCGACCAGACCATCAGGCAGGAGAGCTACTCCGCCTATGCGCAGGACGCGCTGTACCTGACCGATAAATGGATTGCCGTTGCCGGTCTGCGCTACCAGTATTACACCCAGTACGCGGGCAAAGGCCGTCCGTTTAACGTGAACACCGACAGCCGCGACGACCAGTGGACGCCGAAGCTGGGCCTGGTATACAAGCTCACGCCTGCGGTCTCTTTATTTGCCAACTATTCCCAGACGTTTATGCCGCAATCGTCGATTGCGAGCTACATCGGCAACCTGCCACCAGAGACGTCAAATGCCTATGAAATCGGCGCTAAGTTCGACCTGTTTGACGGAATTACGGCTAATATCGCTCTGTTTGATATTCACAAGCGCAACGTGCTGTATACCGAGAGCGTGGGTGACGAAACCGTGGCTAAAACCGCAGGCCGCGTGCGCTCGCAGGGCGTGGAGGTGGATCTCGCCGGATCGCTTACGGAGAACACCAACATTATCGCGAGCTATGGCTATACCGACGCGAAAGTGCTGGAAGATCCGGACTACGCGGACAAACCGCTGCCGAACGTGCCTCGCCATACCGGCTCCCTGTTCCTGACGTACGATATTCACAATGCGTTTGCCGGGAATACGCTGACAATTGGCGGCGGCGGGCACGGCGTAAGCCGTCGTTCAGCAACCAACGGTGCGGATTATTATCTGCCGGGCTATTTCGTGGCGGATGCATTTGCGGCGTACAAAATAAAGCTGCAATATCCGGTGACGCTACAGGTGAACGTGAAAAACCTGTTTGATAAGACCTACTACACGTCGTCGATTGCGACCAACAACCTGGGCAATCAGATTGGCGATCCGCGTGAAGTGCAGTTTACGGTGAAGATGGCGTTTTAATAAGAACGGCCCGGTGGCGATACTCTCTACCGGGCCAGGACTTTTAACAGGAAAAATCTTAATTGCCCCGATAGCTAACAACCTCCGCATTTCATTTAATTCTTTATTCGGAATAAGCCGCGCTGAAATAATAAAAGCTTCCTTAATCCTGGCTCCAAATTCTTAAATCCAGCCTTTTACTATATCGTTCTTATGCGCTGTTGATTACTATATTGCCCCTCAGGTAGAAGGAGTCAGTGAAGCCACCAAAAGGACAAGCGGTAGTATGATTTCGATTTTGCTTGCAGACGATCATCCAGCAATTTGCTTTGCTTTAAAGGTACTGCTGGAGAAGCACGGAGATATGGTCGTCAGTACCTCTACAGGTGAAAAACTGCTGTCCCAGCTGCATCAGCAGCGTCCGGACCTATTAATTCTGGATCTCGAACTTAAGCACGCCGATGGCCTCGACCTGTTGCCCCGAATTAAACAACACTTCCCGGAACTTAAAATCCTGATCTTTACCAGCCAGTCAGCAGGGTTATATGCGCTGAGAACGCTCCAGGCCGGGGCGCAGGGCTTTATCAATAAAAATATGCCGCTGGAAAACGTTGAGCCACTGTGCCGGCTTATTATGACGGGCTATCAATGTTTTCCCGAAGGAACGCTGTTCAAAGCCGCCAGCGTCAATGAAAAAAGCGATGCGCCTGAATCACTCTCAAGCCGCTTCTCGGATCGTGAAATGGCCGTTCTCAATTACCTGAAACAGGGCAAGAGTAACAAAGAGATTGCCGATCTCCTGATGCTCAGCAATAAAACCATTAGCACCTATAAAACCCGGATGCTGCAAAAATGTGGCTGCGACGATCTCAATCAGCTCATTTCGCTGATCTTCAGAGAGTCTGATAATGAGAATACTTAGCGGACTGCTGCTGTTGCTCGTCGCGTTTATGGCTCAAGGTGCGACGGCGCAAGAACCTCTTAAGCTTCTCTCCCGCAGCATGGAGACGATTGCCGACCCGGGGCTCAGTGCTAGCGAATGGCGCTGGCTGCGTGAACACCGAAAGATCCGCCTGGCCGTCTGGCTGCCGATGTCGCCGCCCTATGACATTACCACCGGCCTGAACGATTACGGTGGCATCAATGCCGATTTCCTCGGTCTGGCGGCGGATAACCTGGGCGTCGAAATAGAGGTGATTCGCTACCCAAACTATCAGGCTGCACTGGAAGCGTTACGCGCAGGGGAAGCCGATTTCATCGCGCAGGCCAGCGATAACCAGCATCATCAGGGGCTGATACTGAGCCACCCTTACAGCCCAAATTCTGCCGTTGAAGTGGTCAATAACGAAGCCACACAGGATGATGCGGTCAGAAAGATTGCCATCGCGCCGGGCTACGATCCTCAACGCGTCCTGGAGCGCTACCCGAACGCGGAGATCGTCCCCTTCTATTCACCACGCCACGCGCTGGAAGCACTCGCGTTTCGAAAAATCGACCTTTTCTTTTGCGATGGCGTCACCGCTCGCTATCTGGTGAACCAGTCCAACATCAGCAACTTACTTATTCGCCCTCTCGACACCCCCTTCCCCGTGTCAGGATTTTCCTTTGCGGCAATGCCAAAGATGCGCATCTGGATCACGGTGTTGAATAACTTTCTGGCCACGTTACCGGAAAGTGCGAGCGTAGAGATACACCGTCGGTGGAATGGCGGCATCCCGCTTTCACTCAGCGAGCAGAAACCGGTCTTTACGTCGCTGGAGAACAAATGGATTGATGAGCACAAACGTATACGGGTGGCAGTGGCCGAGGATAACCCACCGATTGCCTTTTTTGATAAAGGCGGCAAGATGCGTGGCATTATTGCCGATGTCCTGACCGCATTACAGCTTCGCACCGGGTTTACCTTTGTTATCCAGCGTTTTCCTACCCAAAGGGCGGCCCTGGCGTCGGTAAAAGCGGGAAAATCGGATTTGGTTGCAGGCGTGACGCAGGGGGATATCTGGCGCACCGATTTACTGACCACCCGCACCTGGCTCTATAACTCCTGGGTGATGGTCGGACAAGCGCACTCGGTTCCTGGCGCGGTGAGTCCCGGCGTACTCAGCCTGGACGGGCAGTCGCCCGAAGAGTGGTTACGTAAGCAGAGCGGGGGCCAAACGGAAAAGGTCGACACCTGGCGACAGGGGCTTAACCGCATTGTTCACAGTAACGACAAAATGATGGCCATGCCGCTGATCGTCGCCAATACGCTCCTGGCGAATAAAGAGTATGCCGCGCTCCGTATTCTGGGAAGCATCGACATCGACCCAATGCGATTCTCGTTCGGGGCGTCCCGCCAGTCCTGGCCTTTGATCACCATTCTCAATAAAGCGCTCATTAATATTCCGCCGGAGGATCTCCATGCCCTGACCCGTGGCGGAAATGCGGGTAACAGCTTCACGTCGACAGGACCAAAACAGGTCGCGCTGAGCACGGTAGTGAGCGTCGGACTGGCAATCGCGTTCCTTCTCTGCCTCGCCGCCGCGTGGGGTTATCGTCGCCATCTGCACTATCAGCAGCGCATGCTGAAAATCATTTCGGCCCAGCGGCAATCCAGGAAACTTGCGCACCGCGCCAGCCGTGCGAAGAGCGTGTTTCTGACAACCATGAGCCACGAGATACGCACACCGATCGGCGCCATCATGGGGATGCTGGAGCTCGTGATGAAACGCCCTGGCGATACCCAGCAAAACCGCCAGTCCGTGCAGGTGGCGTGGGATGCCGCCCAGGCCCTGCTGGATTTGATCGGCAACATACTGGATGTGTCGCGTATCGAATCTGGCCGCCTGGTGCTTCGCCCCGAGCGTTCCTCGCTGCGCAAGCTGATTGAGGAGCCCGCCATGTTGTTCGAAGGCATGGCGGCGCAAAAAGGGCTGGCCTTCGTACTGGAACGTGATGCCGAACTGCGGGAGGACGTATTGGTCGATCGCAGCCGTTTCAGGCAGATTCTGGTTAACATCGTCGGAAACGCGATCAAATTCACCGAACGCGGACAGATAACGCTGAGCGTGCAGCTCGACGGACGTGACGAGGGCTATCTGCTGTTGCGTATCACGGTCGTCGATACCGGGGTAGGTATCGACGAGGCCACCCAACAGCGGTTATTCCAGCCCTTCGCTCAGGGAAACACCCCTAACGTTGCACAGGGGAGCGGGCTGGGCCTTTATATCTGCCGCACGTTAACAATGATGATGGGCGGCAGTTTAGCGATCCACAGCGAGCCAGGACAGGGAACGACGGTCACAGTCTCCCTTAAGCTGCCGATAATGGCAGAACGCCAGGATGTTCCTGATATACAGCCCGCGCCCCCGCTTTCTCGCCCCTCCCTGCGCGTTTTGATTATTGATGATAATCCCGTCGGCAGAATGGTACTCAGCCAGCAGCTAAGCTGGCTCGGTCATCGCGCGTTCGACGCCGACAGCTCAACCTCTGCGCTGGAAGCACTACAGCATGCGCAACCGGATGCGGTGATCACCGATTGCAATATGCCCGGCATGAGTGGGTTTGAGCTGGCTCAGATAATTCATACGAACTACCCCGACATTGTGGTCTTTGGCGCGACCGCTGACGCACGGGAAGTTGTCCGGGAGAGAGCAAGAGAAGCCGGTATGCGCCACTGTCTGTTTAAGCCGATCACCCTCACTATGCTTGCGGAACTGCTGGCCCCCCTGAAGGGATCAGCCCCGATTGCCGAAAGCCCGCAAGGGTCAATAGCGTGCAACCTGCCGCCCGAATTGCTGGAAGGGGATAACCTGCCCCTGTTCCTTTCGCTCCAGATTTCGGTCATTGATGAATCCCTTGCCCACCTGCGCGCCTGGCTCGTGACGCCGGATACCGCTCTGCGTGAGACGCTGCACAAACTGCGCGGCGGGCTGGCGTTACTGGGCGTGCCCGCGTTGATAGCCCGCTGTGAAGACCAGGAAGCCAACCCGGACCGCGACGGGATCCACCAGCTGTTAGCTGAACTTGAGCAGCTACGCGCCGCGTTACAGCGTTGGTACGATTCAGGACGACAACCTTAATCCACGTCCTACATGCGTTGAGGACGCGTCTGCATCGTTTTGACTATCCGCGTTGCAGTACTCTTTTGTTCACAGGAGATTGCCGGAGCATCCGTTCAGGCAATACATCAACAAAGGAGAAAGACTATGAAGAAATTAGTTTCCGTTCTGTCTGTCGTTGCAGCTGTTGGTATGTTCGCTACAGCATCAGCACACGCCGCTGAAAGCTGTGCTGCTAAAAGCGCTGCGCTGGAAAAAGAGATCAAAATTGCCCAGCAGTACGGCAATATCTACAAAGTGAATGGCCTGAAAAAAGCCCTGGCAGAAGTCAAAGCCCACTGTACTAACGCAAGCGTTCTGGCTGATGCCCAGAAAGACGTGCGTAAGCTGGAGAAAAAACTGGCTGAAAAACGTGGCGACGTTGCTGAAGTTCAGGCCGATCTGGCAGAAGCTAAAGCGAAGGGTGATGCTAAGAAGATCGCCAAGTACCAGAGAAAACTGGCAGAAAAACAGGCCGATCTGCGTGAAATTCAGCAGGAGCTGAATCAGGCTCGTGCTGAGCTGGCTGCCCTCAATAAATAAGCCATAGCGAGCTTAATCGTGGGCAGCAAAAGCTGCCCACGATGTTAACGCAGATGCAGATCCACCATGCAATTCGAGTGATGGTGCTGTTACTGACAGCAAACGCTGCGTCTGCAAATGAAAAGACATGGGTTATTCTTAATAACGACTATAAAGGCTCAATCTTTCTTGATTTTCACTCCGGTAAACCCTGCCTGACGCGTCCTCTCCTTGAAGAGTGGGGCGTAAAATCCTCCGTGCTTGACAGGCTTCACTGGGACACCAGGGCATGTCTGTGCGCCGACTCGGCGAACGCCTTCGACCTCCAGTCCTGGTATCGTCCGGATGCCAGCCTGCTCACGCTTTTATTTCCCCAGGAGGCGTTTAATCCGCAGCAAAACGGGGTCAGTACCAGCCGCTGGGATGATGGAATTAATGCCCTGTTTGTTAACTACCGGCTGGACGTCAATAACCAACGTGCGCAGTACCGTTGGGATACGCCGGGCACCGATGCAACGCTCGTGCTGGAAAACGGCCTCAACGTCGGACCATGGCGCATGCGCTACCAGAATACATTCTGGCGAGAGGCGGACCGCCAGCACGGCTCTTACAGCAATTCAGCCTCTGTCTGGCGCAGTATCACCTCTATGCGCTCCCGGCTTAACCTTGGCGACGGTTACACCTCATCGAACCTGTTCGACAGTATGTCCTATCGGGGGATTTCCCTGGCCAGCGATGAGGCGATGTTCCCGGATAGCTGGCGGCCCTATTCGCCGCTGATTAACGGCTATGCGCGCAGCGAAGCAGAAGTCACGCTTCGCCAGAACGGCGAGCGCGTCTATCGCATTCACGTCCCACCGGGGCCCTTTGTTATCCGTGATTTTTATCCCCCAGATTTACAGGGCAACCTTGAGCTGACGATTCAGGAGAGCGACGGGAGCGAGCGTACCCGGTCCATTCCGTACTCGATCATGCCCAATCTGGTGCAGTATAAAATGTTCAGTTACGAGCTGGTCGCCGGGCGTTATAAACCCTTTCACGGCGTGGAGCTGGATAAAGATCGTTTCTGGCAGAGCACGCTCTCCTGGGGCGTCGCCCCGCGCGCTACCGTTTTTGGTGGCATACAGCAGGGCGAGAATTACTTCAGTCATGTTGTGGGTTTGGGCGGCAATATGGGCAAATGGGGAGCGCTGTCTGCGGATGTACGTAGCGCCCGTTACCGTCAGCAGGGCAAAGCGCTCAGCGGCAGCGTCGGGCGAATGCGTTATGCCAAAACATTTTTCCAAACCGAAACCAGCCTTAACGCCCAGCTTCAGTGGTACCCGCGCGGTAGCCAGTATCGTTCGCTTGAGGAGCGGTTAAACCGCGCCTCGGTGCTGGCCTGGGGTTTCGATGATGACACCACTCAGCGTGCCCTTGAGGGCCAGATTGAGCTGACGCAAAACTTCGACGAAAACTCGAGTCTGAGCCTCTCGTGGCGCTGGCTGAAATCACGCGCTCGCGAGGCGGGCAGTAACAGCCTCACCCTGAGCCTTGACGCCAGCTGGGAGGACGTCGATTTTTCGCTTTATGGCGGCTATGACCGCTACGGCGACTCTGCCCCTGAATCAACGCTGGGGTTTAACATCAGCATCCCCTTCAGCATTGGAAGCCATTTTACCAATGTGGGACTGGTTTCTGACCTCGCCAGCCGAAACAAGAATACCCATGGAATCAACGTCAATGGCTCGCTGCTGGAGGATTATAGCCTGCGTTATGACGTGACGGCGGAGCATAGCGAACACGGGAACGATGCCCTGAAAAGCAGTATCGGCTATCAGTACAACAGCGGGGAGCTGAACGTCAGTATGACCCGCAGCGGCACGCAACGTGATTATCATGGAGACGTCAGCGGCAGCGTGCTGTTATATCAGGAGGGGGTTGTCCTGGGCCAGACGCTGGGAAGCACTGCGGCACTGGTTCAGGTGCCAGGTTCGGCGAAGATTGGATTTTATAACCAGTTCGGTTCGACCACTAATGCAGAGGGCGATCTGCTGGTGAGTTACCTCACCCCCTGGCGAGTAAACCGCATCACGGTTGACAGCCTCAGCCTGCCTGAAGGGACTGATATGGATGTGAATGAGCTGGAGACCGTCCCCACCGACGGCGCAATTGTTAATCTGCGTTTTTTGAAACCGGAAAAGACAGCGTTTCGCTGACGGGATTATGGCGCAATGCCCCGGTGCCCGGCGATCCCTCAGCCACCTGGGAGGCTGAGGGCCAGTGCATCAGGCTTCAATATCCGCCATATCGCCTTTCTCCTGTAGCCAGTTACGTCGGTCTTCAGAACGTTTCTTGGCCAGCAGCATGTCCATCACGGCGTTGGTTTGCTGTTCGTCTTCATCGCTGATGGTCAGCTGCACCAGACGGCGGGTGTTCGGATCCAGCGTGGTTTCACGCAGCTGCATCGGGTTCATCTCGCCCAGCCCCTTAAAGCGCTGCACGTTCGGTTTGCCCTTCTTGCGTTTGAGCTGCTCCAGCACGCCCGCTTTCTCTTCTTCCGTCAGCGCATAGTAAACTTCTTTGCCGAGGTCGATACGGTACAGCGGCGGCAGCGCCACGTGGACGTGACCGTTTTTCACCAGCGTGCGGAAGTGCTTAACGAACAGCGCACAGAGCAGCGTGGCGATGTGCAGCCCATCGGAGTCCGCATCCGCGAGAATGCAGATCTTGCCGTAGCGCAGCTGGCTCAGATCGTCGCTGTCCGGATCGATGCCGATCGCCACGGAGATGTCGTGCACTTCCTGCGAGGCCAGCACTTCATCGGACGAGACTTCCCAGGTGTTCAGGATCTTACCCTTGAGCGGCATGATCGCCTGATATTCACGATCGCGCGCCTGCTTGGCCGATCCGCCCGCCGAGTCCCCTTCCACGAGGAACAGCTCGGTGCGGTTGAGATCCTGCGCGGTACAGTCCGCCAGCTTGCCCGGCAGCGCGGGGCCGCTGGTCAGCTTTTTACGCACCACTTTCTTCGCCGCGCGCAGACGACGCTGGGCGCTGGAGATGGCCATTTCAGCCAGCATCTCAGCAGCCTGAACGTTCTGGTTCAGCCACAGGGTAAACGCATCTTTCACCACGCCGGAAACGAACGCCGCGCACTGGCGCGACGACAGACGCTCTTTAGTCTGACCGGCAAACTGCGGATCCTGCATCTTCACGGAAAGCACGTAGGCGCAGCGGTCCCAGATATCTTCTGCGGAAAGCTTCACGCCGCGCGGCAGAATGTTGCGGTATTCGCAGAACTCGCGCATCGCGTCCAGCAGGCCCTGACGCAGGCCGTTGACGTGCGTACCGCCGAGCATGGTTGGGATCAGGTTGACGTAGCTTTCGGTCAGCAGCTCGCCGCCTTCCGGCAGCCACAGCAGCGCCCAGTCCACCGCCTCGGTGTCGCCTTCGAAATTACCGACGAACGGTTTTTCCGGCAGGGTCGGCAGGCCGTTAACCGCTTCGCTCAGGTAGTCGTTGAGACCCTTTTCGTAGCGCCAGCTCTGCTCGGTGTTGTTAACGTGATCTTTAAAGGTAATTTCCACGCCGGGACACAGCACCGCTTTGGCTTTGAGCAGATGCGACAGGCGAGAAACGGAAAAACGTGGACTGTCGAAGAAGCTTTCGTCAGGCCAGAAGTGGACGCTGGTGCCGGTGTTGCGTTTACCGCACGTCCCGACGACCTGCAAATCCTGCACCTTTTCGCCGTTTTCAAACGCGATGTTATAGACCTGACCGTCGCGACGGACGTTCACTTCCACGCGCTTCGACAGGGCGTTAACCACGGAGATCCCCACGCCGTGCAAACCGCCGGAGAACTGGTAGTTTTTGTTGGAGAACTTACCGCCCGCGTGCAGACGACAGAGGATCAGCTCAACGGCAGGGACGCCCTCTTCCGGGTGAATATCCACCGGCATGCCGCGACCGTCGTCGATGACTTCCAGCGACTGATCGGCGTGCAGGATAACGTCCACGCGTTTGGCATGGCCTGCCAGCGCTTCGTCCACACTGTTATCAATTACTTCCTGGCCCAGGTGGTTTGGGCGCGTCGTATCGGTGTACATCCCCGGGCGGCGGCGAACCGGCTCAAGCCCGGTGAGTACCTCAATGGCATCAGCGTTATAGGTTTGCGTCATGATTTAAACTAGCAATTCGCATTGATTGTCAGTGGCTGTGCAGTCCAAGAAAATCGACAATCTGGGTGAAATGATCCTCAAAGCCCGTGAAAGCATGGTTTCCGCCCTCTTCTATCGTCTGGCGGCAGGATGCGTAATACGCCACTGCCTGGCGGTAATCCAGCACTTCATCACCCGTCTGCTGCAGCAGCCAGATGAGATCCGGCGCTTCAAGCGGGTCGACCTGCATAACTTTGAGATCGTAAATATGGCGTGACTCTAGCACATATTGTTGGCCGGTGTAGGGGTTCTCGTTTTCGCCAAGAAAGTCCCTGAGTAGCTCAAATGGCCGTACCGCTGGGTTAACCACCACTGCGGGCAGCATAAAGCATTGCGACAGCCAGGTGGCGTAATATCCTCCCAGCGATGAACCGACCACGCCAAAGGATTCGCCACCGTGTTCGAGGACGATCGATTCCAGCATCTCCGCCGCTTCCGCCGGGTATGGCGGCAGTTGCGGGACAATCATCTCAACGTGCGGATGATTCTCGCTCAGCCAGTGGCGAAACTGCGTCGCTTTCGCGGAGCGCGGCGAGCTGTTGAACCCGTGAAGATAGAGAAGCGTAGACATCAATAGCCTTCTGAAGCGGTATCGGGGCGGAATTTTGCGCCTGACAAACGGCACACTTCTGTCGTCAGGTTGCCATCGGCATGCAGTTCCAGCCAGCGCCAGCCTGGGGCGATGGTGTCCAGGGTGAAGTTGGCGCAATGCGGCTTAAATTGCACGCAAGTGGACGGCGTGGCGAGCATTCTGCGGCCATTCCAGTCGAGATCCTGTTCCTGATGAATATGTCCGCACAGCAGATTTTTCACGCGAGGGAAGTTCACCAGCACGCTGTCCAGCGCCGCTGAGTTACGCAGGCTGTGTTGATCGAGCCAGCTGCAGCCCGCTGGCAGCGGATGATGATGAAGCAACAGCAGCGTATTGCGTGCCGGTTCGGCAGCCAGTTTGGTTTCGAGCCAGTCAAGCTGAAACTCGCTTAACTCACCGTGCGGGACGCCAAAGACCTGGCTGTCGAGCAGTAAAATTTGCCAGTGGTCCCCTGCAAAAACACACTTCGCCGGGGAGATGCCCGACTCCAGGAGCGAGCTGTACATGGCAGGCTGGAAATCATGGTTGCCGGGCAGCCATACGCAAGGCACACTGAAGCTCGCGATGCCTTCAGCAAAATGCTGGTAGGCCGCGGAGGACTGATCCTGCGCCAGATCGCCCGTTGCGACAATCAGATCGCAGGCGCGATCTTCGGCGTGAATCGCGTTGAGTACAGCCTGATAGCTCTCCCAGGTATTCACGCCCAGCAGAGTTTCATGCTTTTCGGCAAACAGGTGGGTATCGGTGATTTGTAATATCCTGACTGGCGCCCCACCAGCAACAGTCAGGTTCAACAGGCTTTCCAAATGGTGTCCTTAGGTAGGTTTATGACGCTAACAAACCGGAATCGCCATTGCTCCATGTGCTAAACAATATCTTAGCCAGTCGGCTAAAAACTGGTTAATTTGATGCTTTTCGTCGCGTTGATGCAACTTTTTATTCGGGTAATCATACCGCGCTTTGAAGCGAAAGATCTGCTGGCTTGAACACACTTCAGCGACCATCGCATCGTGATAAAGACGTACCGTCATCGACGGCAGGCTCCAGTAGCTGATTTTCGGCGCCGTTTGCTCAATTTCAACCAGCGTAGTGTAGCGCGTTGATTCTGTTATCGTTAACCGATACTGGGCGTTGCTCACCTGATAGCTCACCGTTTCGCCGGGTGCGTCGTTTCGCGGCAGCAGGCGGCGCAGCTGTGCAAAATTGGTTTCGCACAGGCGCATCATTTCTGGGAAGTCAGGCGTATAGCGCTTCATTTTTTCCACTCGTTTCGTAAACTCTGATAGTGCAGTTGCAGCCATTGCAGGGCAATGACAGACGCTGCGTTGTCGATTTTCCCCTCTTCTACCCATTGGTAAGCCTGCTCCCGACTCACCACATGAACCCGAATATCTTCGTTTTCATCTGCCAGACCGTGGATCCCTTCCGCCGTCGTGGCGTCCACTTCGCCCACCATAATAGATGAACGTTCCGTTGTGCCGCCCGGGCTTGCCAGGTAGCTCAACACCGGTTTCGTCCGCCCCACCACTAGGCCCGCTTCTTCCAGCGCCTCGCGGCGAGCGACGTCCTCGACCGACTCACCTTCTTCAATCATCCCGGCCACCATTTCCAGCAGCCACGGGGTTTCGCTGGTATCATAAGCCGCAATGCGAACCTGCTCGACCAGCACAACTTCATCACGCACTGGGTCAAAGGGTAGCAACACAGCCGCATGCCCGCGCTCAAAAATTTCGCGTTTGATCTCGCCGCTCATTTCACCGTTAAACAGACGATGCCTGAAACGGTAAAGTTCCATTGAAAAAAAACCGCTATAAAGCGTTTCTCGTGCAATAATTTCTACATCGTTTTTGGCGAAGGTGACAGGCACGTTTTCTGGTTTTTGCATCGGTCAAGTCCTGGTAGCAATGGTGATGAAATTGTGAATTTCAAGGCTGTTTGGCTGCCGTTTGTATGGCTATATGGTAGATTGGAGCAAATTACCGCCAGATGGCACGTTACGCCAACCTTTTGGTGTGGATGATTCTGTTAGAATCGGCAATTATTTTTAATTAGATCAGCGCTAATACTGCTTCACAACAAGGAATGCAAATGAAGAAATTGCTCCCCATCCTTATCGGCCTGAGCCTGACGGGCTTCAGTGCAATGAGCCAGGCAGAGAACCTGTTACAGGTCTACCAGCAGGCACGTCTGGGCAACCCTGATTTACGTAAATCAGCGGCCGATCGTGATGCTGCGTTTGAAAAGATTAACGAAGCACGTAGCCCACTGCTGCCGCAGTTAGGCTTAGGTGCAGATTATACCTACACTAACGGTTTTCGCGATAACAACGGCATCGACTCGAATGCCACCAGCGCCTCTTTACAGCTTACACAGACTCTGTTCGATATGTCCAAATGGCGTGAACTGAGTTTGCAGGAAAAGAGTGCGGGCATTCAGGATGTCACCTATCAGACCGATCAGCAAACGCTGATCCTGAATACCGCGACCGCGTATTTCCAGGTACTGAGCGCGATTGACGCCCTCTCCTACACCGAAGCGCAGAAGCAGGCGATTTACCGTCAGTTAGATCAAACCACCCAGCGTTTCAACGTGGGTCTGGTGGCGATCACTGACGTGCAGAACGCCCGTTCACAGTACGATACCGTACTGGCTAACGAAGTGACCGCACGTAACAACCTCGACAACGCGCTGGAAGCTCTGCGCCAGGTCACCGGTAACTACTATCCTGAGCTGGCCTCTCTGAACGTGGACAGCTTCAAGACGGACAAACCGCAGGCGGTTAACGCCCTGCTGAAAGAAGCGGAAAACCGCAACCTGACCCTGTTGCAGGCACGCCTGAGCCAGGATCTGGCACGCGAGCAGATCCGCCTTGCACAGGACGGCCACCTGCCAACCCTGAGCCTGAGCGCCTCAACCGGCGTATCGGATACCAGCTACAGCGGCTCTAAAACGACGTCTCAGGCCTATGACGACAATAACATTGGTCAGAACAAAGTGGGCCTGAGCTTCTCTCTGCCGCTGTATCAGGGCGGGATGGTTAACTCCCAGGTTAAACAGGCGCAGTACAACTTTGTTGGCGCAAGCGAGCAGCTGGAAAGCGCGCACCGCAACGTGGTGCAAACCGTGCGTTCTTCCTTTAACAACGTGAACGCGTCTATCAGCAGCATCAACGCCTACAAACAGGCCGTTGTCTCTGCGCAAAGCTCTCTGGACGCGATGGAAGCGGGTTACTCCGTCGGTACGCGTACCATTGTTGACGTGTTAGACGCAACGACCACGCTGTATAACGCTAAGCAGCAGCTCTCCAGCGCACGTTACCAGTACCTGATTAACCAGCTGAACATCAAGCAGGCTCTGGGTACGCTGAACGAGCAGGATCTGCAAATGCTGAACAGCACGCTGGGTAAACCGGTTTCCACGTCGCCTGACAGCGTCGCGCCGGAAAACCCAGAGCAGGATGCCGCGGTTGATAACTTCAACGCTAACGGCAGCATGCCAGCAGCGCAGCCAGCGGCCGCGCGTAGCACGGCACCTGCAAGCAGCGGTTCTAACCCGTTCCGTAACTAAGCATTGCCCGATGGCGCTTCGCTTATCGGGCCTACTGAATCGTAGGCCGGGTAAGCGCAGCGCCACCCGGCGCAAAATCCCCCCGAACGTAAGCCAACGTAAAGATCCCCTGCATTTCGCCCCTCTTCGCTTCATTTTCAACCACTCATCCTCTATCCTGAGCGTTATTACCACTGGGTCCCGGAAGACAAATATGAAACGGACAAAAACGATGAATCACGCGTCGTTCCGCAAAAGCTGGAACGCACGCCACCTGACACCTGTCGCGCTGGCGGTCACTGCCGTCTTTATGCTGGCAGGCTGTGAGCAGAGCGACGAAACGGTCTCGATGTACCAAAACGCCGACGACTGTTCGGCTGCCACCGGTAAAGCCGCCGAATGTACAACGGCCTATAACAACGCCCTGAAAGAAGCGGAACGTACCGCGCCGAAATATGCCTCACGCGAAGACTGTGTCGCTGAATTCGGTGAAGGCCAGTGCCAGCAGGCGCCGGCTCAGGCGGGTATGGCTCCGGAAAACCAGGCGCAGGCTCAGTCCAGCGGCAGCTTCTGGATGCCGCTGATGGCGGGTTATATGATGGGCCGTCTGATGAGCGGCGGTGCGGGCTATCAGCAGCAGCCGCTGTTTAGCTCCAAAAACCCGAACAGCCCGGCGTACGGTAAATACACCGATGCCACCGGCAAGGGTTACGGCGCAGCAACGCCGGGCCGTACGATGACCGTACCGAAAACCGCGATGGCACCGAAACCCGCAACCACCAGCACCATCACCCGTGGCGGCTTCGGTGAGTCCGTGGCGAAACAAACCACCATGCAGCGTAGTGCGGCCGGCTCTTCGACTCGCTCAATGGGCGGCTGATCATGGAACGAGTCAGTATTGTCGAGCGCCCGGACTGGCGCGAAAAAGCCACCGAATACGGTTTCAACTTTCACACCATGTACGGCGAGCCGTACTGGTGCGAAGACGCTTACTATAAGCTCACGCTCGCTCAGGTTGAAAAGCTTGAAGAGGTGACCGCTGAGCTGCACCAGATGTGCCTGAAGGTGGTCGAGAAAGTTATCGACAGCGATGCGCTGATGACCAAATTCCGCATTCCAAAGCACACCTGGAGCTTCATTCGTCAGTCCTGGAAAACGAATCAGCCTTCGCTTTATTCTCGCCTCGATCTGGCATGGGACGGCGTGGGTGAGCCGAAGCTGTTAGAAAACAACGCGGATACGCCAACCTCGCTGTACGAAGCCGCGTTCTTCCAGTGGATCTGGCTGGAAGATCAGGCGAATGCCGGAAACCTGCCGGAAGGCAGCGACCAGTTCAACAGCCTACAGGAAAAGCTGATTGAGCGTTTCGCCGAACTGCGTGAACAGCACGGTTTCAACCTGCTGCACCTCGCCTGCTGCCGCGATACCGAAGAAGATCGCGGTACGGTTCAGTATTTGCAGGACTGCGCAGCCGAAGCGGAAGTGGCGACGGAGTTCCTCTATATCGAAGATATCGGTTTAGGTGAAAAAGGTCAGTTTACGGACATGCAGGATCAGGTGATCAGCAACCTGTTCAAGCTCTATCCATGGGAGTACATGCTGCGCGAGATGTTCTCGACCAAACTGGAAGACGCCGGCGTGCGCTGGCTGGAACCGGCCTGGAAGAGCATTATCTCCAATAAAGCCCTGCTGCCGATGCTGTGGGAGATGTTCCCGAACCACCCGAACCTGCTGCCTGCGTACTTTGCCGAAGATGAGTTCCCGCCGATGGAGAAATACGTCGTTAAGCCGATCTTCTCCCGCGAAGGCGCGAACGTCTCCATTATCGAAAACGGTAAAACGCTGGAAGCGGTTGAAGGGCCGTACGGTGAAGAAGGGATGATCGTCCAGGAGTTTTATCAACTGCCGAAGTTTGGCGACAGCTATACGCTGATCGGCAGCTGGCTTATTAACGATCAACCTGCCGGGATTGGCATTCGCGAAGATCGCGCGCTGATTACGCAGGATCTGTCACGGTTCTATCCGCATATTTTTGTTGAATAAAACTTGCCCGGTGGCGCTACGCTTACCGGGCCAACGCTCCACATGCAGGCCGGGTAAGGCGAAGCCGCCACCCGGCATGTTTTTACCCCACCTGCACCGACAGCATACTCAAACTCCCCATCTCAATGCCGTCGACCGGGATGGTAATCTCCTCCTGACCATCCCACGTGCCTAACACATACAGCAGCGGCAGGAAGTGATCCGCCGTGGGGTTAGAGAGCGAACCGCCTTCGTGATCCAGATAGTTCACCAGCGGATGCTGCTCAACCGGCCCCTGCCAGGCGAGGTTGTCTTTAACATAGTTGTTAAAAGACGTCGCCCAGGGATACGGGGTATTCTCCCCGTGCCAGCGCGCCGTACGCAGGTTATGCACCACGTTACCGCTCGCGACCAGCATGATGCCTTCATCACGCAGGGTTGCCAGCTTGCGGCCCATCTCCATGTGCCAGGCCGCTGGTTTGGTGCTGTCGACGCTCAGCTGCACCATCGGGATATCGGCCTCGGGATACATTTTAATCAGGACGCCCCAGGAGCCATGGTCAAAGCCCCAGGCTTCTTTATCCAGCGTCACCGGAACCGGTGCGAGCAGATCCACCAGCCGCTGCGCCAGCGCAGGGGAGCCGGGCGCAGGATAGTGCGTGTCATACAGGGCCTGCGGAAAGCCGCCAAAATCATGGATAGTTTTCGGTGCTTCCATAGCCGTTACGCCGGTACCACGGGTAAACCAGTGCGCAGACACCACCACAATCGCCTTCGGTCGCGGCAACGTCTCGCCCAGGTGTCGCCAGGTACGGGTATAGACGTTATCTTCCAGAACGTTCATTGGGCTGCCATGGCCTAAAAACAGTGCTGGCATACGAGATGAAGACATGGTGATATCCTTACAGGAGGTGTCAATTTGATGGTTCTACATTACGCGCATTCAGGTGAAGATGAACGCAGATAACCGTGAAGATCATCATCAGGAAATTTGAATGTCAGATACAGCTTAAGGAGAGTGCATGTCAGTACCCTTGATTTTGACCGTACTTGCGGGTGCCGCGACCTTTATCGGCGCGTTCCTCGGCGTGCTCGGACAAAAACCGTCTAACCGCCTTCTGGCCTTCTCGCTGGGTTTCGCCGCCGGGATCATGCTGCTTATCTCGCTGATGGAGATGCTGCCCGCAGCCCTTCATACCGAGGGAATGTCGCCAGTGCTGGGCTACGGCATGTTCATCGTCGGCCTGCTGGGCTATTTTGCGCTCGACCGTATGCTGCCTCACGCGCACCCTCAGGATCTGATGCAAAAACGCGCGGCTCCCCTTCCGGGCAACATCAAGCGCACGGCCATCCTGCTGACGCTCGGCATCAGCCTGCATAATTTTCCGGAAGGCGTTGCCACCTACGTCACGGCCAGCAGCAATCTGGAAATGGGGTTTGGCGTGGCGCTGGCGGTAGCCTTACACAATATTCCTGAAGGACTTGCCGTTGCCGGCCCGGTTTACGCGGCCACCGGTTCAAAACGGACTGCCGTACTCTGGGCTGGGGTTTCCGGCCTGGCTGAAATTCTCGGCGGCGTACTGGCGTGGCTGATCCTCGGCAGCCTCGTTTCGCCTGTGGTGATGGCTGCCATCATGGCGGCGGTGGCCGGGATCATGGTCGCGCTCTCCGTCGATGAGCTGATGCCGCTGGCGAAAGAGATCGACCCTAACAATAATCCCAGCTACGGCGTGCTGTGCGGCATGTCGGTGATGGGGCTCAGCCTGGTTCTGCTGCAAACGGCAGGTATAGGCTGACACGGATGCCCTCATCAATGAGGGCAATTCTTTAATGCGCCCCGGCGCAGCCGTTACATTTTACAATGTCTACGACTCTGTATTTACAATTGGAAAATCAAGAACTTTTATGGATATTTTTAAGCGCAATATTTCCCAATTAAATTGCGTTTAAAAAGCCGCTGCTGCATGAAATATTAACCGGTTACGATAGTAATAAATTATATATTAACCTTATCTAAAAATATCTTTAAGTCTCATTAATCGCAAACGCCTCTCTCAACCCGTTATACTTTGCGAGTATTCTGAAAATTAATATTCAGATTATGAATTCAATTGAAAAAGGATATTTTCATGTATATGGGTAAAAAAGTACTGTTAGCGGTTGCGATGGCTGCCATTGTTTCGGGTTCTGCTTTTGCTGAAGAACAGGGTTCAGGCAAAATCAAATTCAAAGGTGTGGTCATCGATGCGCCGTGCAGCATTGCACCAGACAGCGTTGATAAAGAAGTTGACCTGGGTGAAGTCACCACCGCCGTTATCAATGCCAACAAAAAATCAACGCCTGTTCCGGTCGATATTAATCTGGAAAACTGCCAGCTTGACGATCCGGCAGACGAGACCGACACGCCAATTACCAAAGTCGATGTCACCTTCACCAGCGCAGCAACGGACGCGACGGATACCAGCCTGATGAGCAACACCTATGCCAGCGGTGCTCAGAACGTGGGTGTGCGTTTGATGGATAACGCGGAGTCTAACATTACGCTGGGACAAGCTAACGAGATTGACCTGCTGCCAGGTTCAACCACGCAGACGCTGCATTTTAAAGCGCTTATGGAAGTCGCGGCAGGTAAAACCGCGACAGCAGGCCAGGTGGAAGCTACCGCTAACTATGTCCTGATGTACAAATAAAAACGTTGCGTCACGGTATAAACCGACTGGCATTTTATGCCAGTCGGCACGAAATATTATTCTTCGAGTAACAGGATGATGACATATAAATTACAATGGTTACTCATCATTACGTCCCTGTTAATGACGAAAGTCGCCTCTGCCACCGAATTCAACATTAATGCCATCGATAAAGATCAGCGCGGCGGCGTTGATTTGTCGCTTTTTAAAGATCAAATATCCGTTATCCCGGGGCGTTATTTCGTCACGGTTTCAATTAATGATATTCCGCTGGCCAACGGCTGGCAGCTAAGCTGGCGGGAAATAAACGATGCGGTTCAGGTCTGTATCCCTCCCGAGCTGGCCGATACGTTTGCGTTGCAGGATAACGTTCGTCAGGCGTTACCGGAAAAAGAGGGATGCGTTGACTTCACCGCCAGGCCAGACATCAAATTCAACTTTGAGCAGGCCAGCCAGACGCTGAAAGTGTCGATCCCTCAGGCGTGGTTGCAGTATCGCGCAGCCGACTGGATGCCCCCGGCCACCTGGGATAACGGCGTACCGGGCGTGCTGCTGGATTACAATCTTTTCGCCAGCCATTATCAGCCCGATAGCGGCAGCAGCAATGACAACGCCAACACCTACGGCACCGCCGGTGCGAACATGGGGGCGTGGCGGCTGCGCAGTGATTTCCAGTACACGCAAAGCCATACCGAAGCGGGCTCGGAGCACGAGGGCCGTTTTTCTCGCGTCTATATGTTCCGCCCCCTGCCCTCGCTCGGCGCAAAGCTGACGCTCGGGGAAACTGATTTCCAGTCCGCGATTTTCGACGCCTTCACCTATACCGGCGCCTCGCTGATCAGCGACGAGCGCATGCTGCCGTGGTCGTTGCGCGGCTATGCTCCGCAAATTACCGGCATTGCCCAGACCAACGCCACGGTGACCGTTAGCCTTGCCGACCGCGTGATTTACCAGAGTAAAGTGCCGCCCGGCCCCTTTGTTATTCAGGATCTAAACCAGTCGGTTCAGGGTACGCTGGACGTTAAGGTGACGGAAGAGGACGGGCGCGTGAGCACCTTCCAGGTTTCTGCCGAATCCGTCCCCTTCTTAACGCGCAAGGGCCAGCTACGCTACAAGCTCGCGGCCGGGAAGGCGCGCAAGGACGCCTCTCACGACGTTGAAGATAACGGCTTCATGAGCGGCGAGTTTTCCTGGGGCGTTCTGTCACAAACCTCCCTGTACGGCGGTACGCTGGCTGATGGCGACCATTATCGTTCCGTTGCCGCCGGCATCGGCCAGAACATGGCGTACCTCGGCGCGCTCTCGTTTGACGTTACGCAGTCCACCAGCCAGCTACCCGGCCAAAGCAGCCAGACAGGCTACAGCTACCGCGTTAACTACAGTAAGCGTTTCGATACGACCGGCAGCCAGCTCACGCTTGCCAGCTATCGCTACTCAGACCCGCAGTTTTTGAGCTACGCCCGTTACCTTGACTATGACGACAGTGAACGCCAGACCGAAAAACAGACGCTCAGCGTCACGGCAAGCCAGTATATTTCGGCACTATCGCTGAATCTGTATGTGAACATGCTGCGCCAGACCTGGTGGAACGACGCGCCCTCCACAACGGGCAGCGTCACGGCGGGCTACAACTTTGACGTGGGCCGTTGGAAAAACCTGGGCGTGAGCGTGTCCTGGAGTAAAACGCATTACGAAGATGAAGACCAGAACGACGACACCCAGTTTTACCTCTCGCTCAGCGTACCGCTCGATCCCGACCATCGCCTGAACTATGACCTGCGCAACAGCGACACGCTCAGCCATAACGTGTCGTGGTATGACACCTCGGACCGCAATAACACCTGGGGCGTTTCCGCAGGTGCGGAAAGTGAAAAGCCGGACGCCGGCGCGCAGGTCAGCGGAAATTATCAGCATTATTCGACCTTTGGCGATCTGAACCTTTCCGGCAGCTATAAGGCCGATGAATACACATCCCTCAGCGCAAGCTGGAACGGATCGTTCACCTCAACGGCGAAAGGTGCCGCCCTGCATCGACGCAGCTACGGCAATGAGCCGCGCGTGATGGTAAGCACCGACGGCGTGGGCAGTATCCCGCTGAACATGTCGCGGGATGAGACCAACCGGTTTGGCATTGGCGTTTTGCCGTCATTCTCCAGCTATACGCCCTCCAGCGTGCAGGTCAATATGAACAACCTCCCGGATGGCGTGGATGTGGACAACCGCGTCGTCACCTCCACCTGGACCGAGGGCGCCATTGGATACCGTCAGATTGCCACGCGGGCGGGTAAGGACATCGCGGGCATTTTACGAACGCCGTCAGGCACGCCGCCACTGGGGGCGATCGTTCGACTTAAGGAGAGCGATTTGCAGGTTGGGATGGTCGCCGATGAAGGCCACGTCTGGCTGGGCGCGGTTGAGCCAGAACAACAGTTTCGGGTGACGTGGGGCGACAATCAGCAGTGTCGCTTCTCGCTACCTTCTCACTTAGAAAACAGTATGCAGCTGATACTGCCTTGTCAGTAAGAAATCATGATGAAATTAACCCCGCTTAAAAGCCTGTGTCTGATGCTCTTCAGCGCAGCATGTACCACTCACGCCGCCATTAACCTGGACCGCACGCGCATTGTTTTCCCCGAAAGCGATAAGGCCAGCAGCCTGAAAGTGGACAACCAGAGCAAGGCGCTGCCTTACCTGGCGCTTTCCTGGATTGAAGATGAAAAAGGGCGCAAAGAAGACGCGCACTTTATGGCGCTTCCGCCCATTCAGCGCATTGAGGCAGGCTCCTCATCCCAGGTGAGAATTGTGAAACAAGCCGCGACCGGTCAACTGCCTAAAGACCGGGAGTCCCTGTTTTACTTCAACCTGCGCAAAGTGCCGCCTAAAAGCAGCAGCGCAAGCGAGGAGCGCAGCGTGATGCAGGTGGCGATGCAGAGCCGAATCAAACTGTTCTGGCGTCCAAAGGCGATCGCCAAAAAACCGGGGGAGATGACGGAAATGCGGATGGAAATTACCGCCAGCGCGAAAGGCCTGACGGTGCATAACCCGACGCCCTACTACATCACGCTGGCGTGGCTGAGCAAAAACGCCAAAACCATGCTGCCGGGCTTTGACAGCCTGATGATTGCGCCTTTTGCCACGGAAACTACCTCCACCGGGGATTATCACGGCAGCTATTACAGCATCGGGTATATCGACGATTACGGCGCGCTCAGGAAAGTGGATGCGCAATGCGCGGGAACAGCTTACTGCAAGCTCACCGAACGGAAGGTCAGCCCTGATGCGCAAGCTCATTAACCTCATGCTGCTTCTGCTGGCCTTTTTACCGCTGAAAGAGGCGCTGGCGCTTAACTGCTATCTGGGCGGCTCGGGCGGGCCCGTCGAGGAGACAAAAACGATCTCGCCTTTTGCTATCCCCAGCAACGCGCAGGTTGGGCAAAAAATCTGGGAATCGAACGACATTAAAATTCCGGTGACGTGCGATCACAACGTCACCAGCGGGTTTGAGCCAGAAGATGTGTATGCCTGGGTCAACCCGTACCCCTCCGCAACCGATCCTTACTATGAGCTCGGCGTCACGTATGAAGGGATGGATTACGATGCGACAGGCCAGTCCAACGGCGTTGATACGCATCAGTGCCTGGATAACAACAACATCACGATCTACACCCCTTCACAGATACGCCAGATGGGCTGGGAAAACCGCATCTGCTCCGGTAACCCGGACGATATCCACACCTCGCGCACGTTTATCGCCCGCCTGCGTCTGTTCGTCAAAATCAAGGCCGTTCCGCCCCACGGCTACGTCAGCTCGCTGAGCGATTACATCGTGGTGCAGTTTGACGGCAAGGGCGGGGTGAACCAGATGGTTGACGCGAAGAACCTTAAGTACCACATCAACGGCCTGCAAAACATTACGGTACTGGACTGCGGGGCAACCTTCAGCATTTTCCCGGAAAATCAGGAAATTGATTTCGGCACCTTTAGCGCCCGCGATATTGTGAATCAGCAAACGCGCAAGCGGACCTTTTCGGTCAGGACCACGAAGGTTCAGGACGCCCAGTGCTCCGACGGATTTAAGATGGATTCGTCGTTTTACACTACCGACACGCTCACCGCGGACGATACCGCGCTGCTGATTGGCAACGGCTTAAAGCTGCGTATTCTGAACGGGACGGAGCCCTATACGTTTAACCAGTATAAAGAGTATGCGGATTTTACGGGCAGCACGTTGCAGTATGAGCAAAACTACACCGCAGAGCTGTCACCGGTGGAGGGAAAAGCGATCCGGTCTGGGCCGTTTGAAACCGTGGTACTGTTCAAAATTAACTACCACTAGCAACAAAAAAGCCGGGTTTCCCCGGCTTTTTCACGTCAGCGCGTTCAGCTGGCCTTACGCTCGTGCGCCTGGCGGTACTCCACCAGATCGTCAATCGTCACCACCGGCATGTTGTGCAGACGGGCAAAGGTGATGCACTCCGGCGCGCGCGCCATGGTGCCGTCATCGTTGGTCAGCTCGCACAGGACGCCCGCAGGCTTGAAGCCAGCCAGCGTCACCAGATCGATGGTCGCTTCGGTATGACCACCACGGGTCAGCACGCCGCCCGGCTGCGCGCGCAGCGGGAAAACGTGGCCAGGACGGTGCAGATCGGAAGGTTTCGCGCCATCGGCAATGGCTGCGCGTACGGTAGTCAGGCGGTCAGCCGCCGACACGCCGGTGGTTACGCCATGCGCCGCTTCAATGGTCACGGTAAAACCGGTCCCGAAGGCGCTGGTGTTGTTTTCAACCATCATCGGCAGCTCAAGCTGCTGGCGACGGTCTTCGGTAATACACAGGCATACGATGCCGCTGCCATGACGAATGGTCAGCGCCATCTGCTCAACGGTCATGTTTTCGGCGGCGAAAATCATGTCGCCTTCGTTTTCACGATTTTCGTTGTCCAGCACCATCACGCCGCGGCCTTCGCGCAGTGCGTCCAGTGCATGTTCAACACGTTGAGTTGAAGTGCCAAAAGAGGAAAGTAGCGTCTGATTCATGGTAAAAAAACCTCATTAACTTTATGGTTACCAGAATCAGGGCAGTCTTAGGAGCGCCGTACAAGCGGCAAAAAAATAACGTGAGCGGGCCTCGCCCGACTTGATCGTTACTCTCTCCCATCCGGACTCTAACCGTCGGCCCCGGAATTACACCGGATCTGCTGACCTTTGAGAATTCACCCAAAGCGCTCGCGGGCTTTCAGCGCTAAGCTGATTTACCGCCGGTGGGGAATTTCGCCCCGCCCTGAGAATAAGCGAGATAACTATAACGCTATTGATTACCCTGGGCAATGCATAAGCTTCAAACAATTTTGTTTAACCCGCGGCATGACGCGCTACAATAGGCACTAACACCTTTTCATCAAGGGAAACGACAATGATTGACCCAAAGAAAATTGAGCAGATCGCGCGTCAGGTTCATGAGTCCATGCCGAAAGGCATTCGTGAGTTTGGTGATGACGTTGAGAAGAAAATCCGCCAGACGTTGCAGGCACAGTTGGTTCGCCTTGATTTAGTCAGCCGCGAAGAGTTTGACGTGCAGACTCAGGTTCTGCTGCGCACCCGCGAGAAGCTGGCGCTGCTGGAACAGCGTCTGAGCGATCTGGAAAACCGTAATGCGCCGGAAGAAGTGAAGCCGGCTCCGGCCATTCCGCCGGTGGATGACCAGGAGTAAGTGCGGCCTGTTGTGCCCGGTGGCGGCTCTGCCTTACCGGGCCTGGATGAACGCGTAGGTCGGGTAAGGCGCAGCCGCCACCCGACATAAAAAAACGGGCCAGCTGGCCCGTTTTTTTACTGACTGTCTTTCTGGATCTTCCTGATGATGTTGGTGGTTGAGCACCCGTCCTCAAAGTTGAGCACCATCACTTCACCGCCATTCGCCCAGACCTCTTCGCTACCCGCGATTTGCTCTGGCTTGTAATCGCCGCCCTTCACCAGCAGGTCAGGCAGGATCCCGGCAATCAGGCGCTGCGGGGTATCTTCTTCAAACGACACCACCCAGTCCACCGCTTCCAGCGCGCCGAGCACGATCATGCGCTGCTCTAGCGGGTTCACCGGGCGCGTTTCGCCTTTCAGACGTTTGGTCGACGCATCGCTGTTGACCGCCACAATCAGGCGATCGCCCAGCTTGCGCGCGTTCGCCAGATACGAAACATGACCCGCATGCAGGATGTCGAACACGCCGTTAGTCATCACCACTTTTTCACCGCGTTTACGCGCGGCGGCAACGGCCACCTTCAGCTCGTCTTCGGTCATGACGCCAAAGCCGGTATCCGCACGCCCGCGCACCGCGTTTTCCAGCTCGATTGGCGAAACGGTGGAGGTCCCGAGTTTACCGACAACCACGCCCGCCGCGGCGTTCGCGAAGTAGCACGCCTCTTCCAGGGAGTTACCCGCCGCCAGCGTCGCCGCCAGCACGCCGATCACCGTATCACCGGCACCGGTCACGTCGTACACTTCCTGCGCCTGGGTTGGCATATGCAGCGGTGCCTTGCCCGGTTGCAGCAGCGTCATGCCCTGTTCAGAACGGGTGACCAGCAGCGCAGACAGCTCGAAATCAGCGATGATTTTCATGCCGCGCTCAACCAGCTCTTCTTCCGTTTTGCACTTGCCCGCCACCGCTTCGAACTCAGAAAGGTTTGGCGTTAGCAGGGTTGCGCCGCGATAGCGCTCAAAATCGGTGCCTTTCGGGTCGATCAGCACCGGTACGCTGGCTTTACGCGCCAGCTGGATCATGGTCTGCACGCTCGCCAGCGCACCTTTGGCATAATCAGACAGCACCAGCGCGCCGATATTGCCCAGCGCCTGGCTGATGCGCTCGTGCAGCGGCTCAGGATCAACGCCTTCGAACCCTTCTTCAAAATCGAGGCGGATCAGCTGCTGGTTACGCGACAGCACGCGCAGCTTGGTGATGGTTGGGTGTGTCGGAACAGAAACGAAGTCGCACTTCACGTTCACGTCCGCCAGCGACTGACTCAGCGCACGCGCCGCATCGTCAATGCCGGTCAGGCCCACCAGACGCGAATGCGCGCCCAGCGAGGCGATGTTCATCGCCACGTTTGCCGCGCCGCCTGGACGCTCTTCAATGGTGTCGACCTTAACCACCGGCACCGGTGCTTCCGGAGAGATACGGCTGGTCGGCCCATACCAGTAGCGATCCAGCATCACATCACCGACAACCATAACTCCAGCACGTTCAAACTCTGGCAGTGTTACTTTCATTCCTGACTCCAGAAAGATTCACAATTTGCGCGCGATAATATCACACTTGTTTTGATACGCACGGTTCCACCAGCCACTTCTGCCAGCTTGTGGTCACCTGCGCGCGTTCATCGATGAAACAGTCCAGCGCCACATGGCCCGGCTGTTCCTGCAACGCCAGGTGGTGCAGCTCATCACGCAGCGTGGTGTAGGCGCGGGTTAAGGCCTGCGCCTCCTGCTCGTCCATGATGTCGTTCTGTGCCAGCAGTTCCAGAATGCGCACGTTATCGGACCAGCGGGTCAGCTTCGGCTTGTCGTGCGCGTGCAGCAGCACCAGATACTGGGTGATAAACTCAATATCGGTAATTCCGCCCTCATCGGCTTTGATATCAAAGCGATCGCGATGTTTGTTGCCCAAATGCGCGCGCATTTTCTCACGCATTTCACGCACTTCAGTTTGCAAGGTGCTGCCCTCGCGCGGGGTCGTCATGACTGACTTGCGGATCGCATCGAACTGCGTTTTGAGCTGCGGATCGCCGTACACCACGCGGGCGCGCACCAGCGCCTGATGTTCCCACGTCCAGGCTTCATTCTTCTGATAGTCAGCAAAAGCGTCCGTCGAGGTGACCAACATGCCTGCCGCGCCGGACGGGCGCAGACGCGCGTCCACCTCGTACAGAATGCCCGACGAAGTGCGGGTGCTAAACAGGTGCATGATGCGCTGGGCCAGGCGAAGGTAGAACTGCCGCCCGTCGATTTCACGTTCGCCGTCGGTCATCACGTCAACCGGACAGTCGTGCAGGAAAATCAGATCCAGATCGGAGCTGTAGCCCAGCTCCCAGCCGCCCAGCTTGCCGTAACCCACCACCGCAAATCCACGGCCTTCGCGGTCGGCAAGGTGCGTCGGCTGGCCGTAGCGGGCCACCATCTGCACCCATGCCTGGTGGACTACCGCGTCGATGATCGCCTCCGCCAGCCAGGTTAAGTGATCGCTCACTTTCATTACCGGCAGCGTACCGGCGATATCCGCCGCCGCCACGCGCAGCATCTGCGCCTGCTTAAACTGACGCAGCGCCTCCAGCTGCTGCTCTTCGTCCTCTTCCGGCACGCGCAGCAGATACTGGCGCAGCTCGTCGCGGTAGGCGTCCGTCGCCGTCGGCTGATAGAGCGTATTCGGATCGAGCAGCTCGTCCAGTAGCAACGGATAACGCGCCAGCTTGTTGGCGACCATCGGCGAGGCGGCGCAGAGGGAAATAAGGTGCTTCAGCGCGCCGGGAAACTCGCTCAGCAGTTCCAGGTAGGTGGTACGCGTGACGATCCCGCTCAGCAGCGGCATCATGCGCGACAGCGGCACCGGCGCATCCTCGCGGGAGCAGACGTCGCTCAGCAGATGCGGCATCAGATGATCCAGCACCTGCCGACCGCGCGGGCCAATGGCGCGCTTGTTCAGCTCAAGGCGAAAATCGGCAATCAACGCCACCACGCGATGGCGGGCGTCGTCGCTTAAGTGCGCCAGCACCGGCGTGGTGTCATCTTCCTGGAGCGCGTCCTGCCACAGTTCGCGCCAGTGCTCGGAGAGCGCATCGTCCTGCGATTCACTTTCGTCGTCACCAATCAGATCGTTAAAGATGCGGCGCACGCCCGCCATATGGGCTTCTAGCCGTGCCGTCAGCGCCGCCCAGTCATCCACCCGCATGCCCCAGGCCAGACGCGCCCGGTTCAGCTCGTCGCCGGGCAACGTCTGGGTCTGTTCGTCGTTAATGCTTTGCAGCAGGTTTTCCAGACGGCGCAGGAAGAGATAGGCCTCCCGCAGCGTTTGCGCGTCGCCTTCCGGCAGGAGATGCAGCCGATCAATAGCGCTCAGCGTCGGCAGCAGCGAGCGGGACTGCAATGAGGGCTCACGCCCGCCGCGAATCAGCTGGAAGACCTGCACGATAAATTCGATTTCACGTATACCGCCCGCGCCGAGCTTGATGTTGTCCTTCAGGCCACGCCGGCGCACCTCGCGGGCGATCATCCCTTTCATATTGCGCAGGGACTGGATCACGCTGAAGTCGATGTAGCGGCGGAACACGAACGGGCGCAGCATGGCGCGCAGCTCGTTGGCGTAGGCGTCTTCGCCGTCGCCCATGATCCGCGCTTTGACCATCGCGTAACGCTCCCAGTCGCGCCCCTGCTCCTGGTAATAATCCTCAAGCGCAGCAAAGCTCAGCACCAGCGGACCGCTGTCGCCAAACGGACGCAGGCGCATGTCCACGCGGTAGACAAAACCGTCCTGCGTGGGCTGATCCAGCGCCTTAATCAGCCGCTGGCCCAGACGGGTAAAGAACTGGGCGTTATCCAGCTCGCGACGACCGCCGCGCGTGGAGCCGTTCTCCGGCCAGGCAAAAATCAGGTCAATGTCCGATGAGAAGTTCAGCTCGCAGCCGCCCAGCTTGCCCATCCCCAGAATCAACAGCGGCTGCGGAACCCCGTCTTCGCTGCACGGCGTGCCCCACTCCTTACAGCAGGCGGCGTAGAGCCAGTCCCGCGCGGCAACAATCAGCGTCTGCGCCAACTCGCTCAGCTGCTGCAAGGTGCTCTCTTCGCTCACCAACGCCAGCGCCTGCGCCCAGGCAATGCGTACCATCACCCGGCGGCGGAACTGGCGCAGAACGCGCATCAGCGTGGCTTCATCCGCTACCCCTTCCAGCGCGTTTTGCAGCCAGCCAGCATAATGCCGCCACTCGTCAGCCTGCGGCGGCGCGCTTTCCAGCTCTGCCAGCCAGTCCGGGTTGGCGCTGATGCTCTCCTGCACAAAATCACTGAACGTGAGCACGCTTTTCGCCTGCTCGCTTAACGATGACGCGGGTAACGACTCGGGCAGACGTTCGCAAACGGTCTGCCAGTGCTGCTGTAACTGCGAAGAAAGCGGCATATCAGGGGTTCCTTGCCAGAATTAACGTTTTCCGCTGTGCAGCCAGTACGGATCCTGCGAAATGGCCTCGTTGCGGAAATGCTCGATCTCAATCTGCTGACGGGTCTCGATGGCATGCTGAAGCCCCTGCCAGTTCTCCAGCCAGGCCTGCGCCTTCACGCCCTCATACGCACCGGACAGCAGCAGCATGCAGTCGATGTTACGCGCCAGACGGGGAAGCTGGTCGCCATACTGGTCGCCCAGCGGATGCGCGAAGGTGGTTCTCAGCTCGGCGGCGTGACGGGAAAGATGGATATCCGCGAAGCGTTTGAAGTTCTCCGCGATTTTGGTCTGGCCTTTCGCATCCAGGAACGTGCGCCAGCCGCGGGTCACCAGAAACTCGGTCAGCGCCAGTTTCGCGCTGGCGTTTTGCGGGCTGTAGATTGCCGTTTGCGCCGAGACGTCGGAAAGCATCAGCGTTTCGGTTTGGGTGAGCAAATCACGTAAGTGAGCGCTCGCTTTACGCGGGACGATACCGCCGAACAGCGCCAGGGTATGACGCACCAGCCCCATTGCAGCAAGCACCTGTTTTTTGGCGTTTTTCACGTTACGCGCCCACAGCTCTTCGTGGTACTGCCACTGAGAGAGCGCCAGCTCCAGCGCCGCCTCCATGCCCTGCTCAACGCTGGCTTTCGGCACTACGCGCAGAATCGGGGTTTCCCGCAGCACGCGCGGCGCATTCCCGGCGGCCAGGTGATAGCCGCGCGCCGCTTTACTCAGGCTGCCCTGACGCAGGCCTGGCTGGTTCACCAGCTTGCGGGCCAGCTTCAGCACATCGCTCGCCTCGCCTTCCAGCAGTTCAAGTTCCAGCTCGCAGATCGGCTCCTGCTCTTCACCCGCCTTAATCTCACCCCGATCAAACGCGATTTCAATGCGGCTCTTGCCTTCCGTCACCAGCCATTTCTCGCGCCAGAAATCGGTGCTGAACAGCGGTTTTGCCTCTGCCGACAGCGTTGCGGGCAGCGTCCCTTCAGGCCAGACTTCCGCTGGAAAACGATCCAGCTCAAGTTCTGGCTTACTGATGTCGATATTGTATTCCGGACGCTGGTGCAAACCGCCGACCACGCGACCGGCGATTTTCATCGTCATCTCGTAACGTCCGTTCGCCCCGCGGATGCGCAGGCCCATATCGTGGTTGCGCAGCCAGTTGTCCGGCGTTTCGTAATAGATGTTGAGCAGCTGTACGGGTTCATGGTGCTCGCCGGACAGCGTGTTCAGATGCTGGCGGAGCGCGTCAGCGCTGTCTTTTTCGACGATAAACTTTAATTCAATCTCTTGTGCCATAGCCTTGTACTTTTGCGTGCGTCACAGACGCGTCGATGAAGGCGAACTTCCTCGCCATTTGTTTGTCAGTACATAGTATTTTGCGCCAAATTGCCACGCAATGAGCAATTTGACGGGCGTAAAAGTTTAAAGCGGTGGAAATCATGACACAGATGATTCCGATTGATGATGAATCCTTTGCGTAGCGACACTGATACCACTACTATCGTTCCACTTTTTATGAAAATAACGACTGATATGCTTAAATTACGCCTGATTGGACTTACTTTACTCGCTTTTAGCGCCGCAACGGCGGTCCACGCTGAAGAGAAACGTTACGTTTCTGATGAACTGAACACCTGGGTACGTAGCGGCCCTGGAGACAATTATCGCCTCGTGGGTACGGTAAATGCCGGCGAGGAAGTGACTCTGCTGCAAACTAACGCAGACACCAATTATGGTCAGGTTCGTGACAGCTCCGGCCGCACCTCGTGGATCCCACTGAAAGAGCTGAGCACGGTGCCAAGCCTGCGCACCCGCGTGCCGGATCTGGAAAATCAGGTGAAAACCCTGACCGATAAGCTGAACAACATTGACGGCACCTGGAACCAGCGCACCGCAGAGATGCAGCAGAAAGTCGCGCAAAGCGACAGCGTGATCGCCGGTCTGAAAGACGAAAACCAGAAGCTGAAAAACGAGCTGATCGTCGCGCAGAAGAAAGTAAACGCCGCTAATCTTCAGCTGGATGATAAACAGCGTACCATCATCATGCAGTGGTTTATGTATGGCGGCGGCGTGCTGGGCGTCGGCCTGGTGCTGGGCCTGGTGCTTCCTCACCTCATCCCAAGCCGCAAACGTAAAGACCGCTGGATGAACTAACTCGTCTTCTCTGCCACACTTACGTATCATCTTGCGAAAAGAGAAAACGGGAGTGTAAGGCGTGAAGAGTTATCTGGTCGGTGGTGCGGTACGTGATGCGTTGTTAGGTCTGCCGGTCAAAGATAAAGACTGGGTCGTGGTTGGCGCCACGCCCGAAGCGATGATTGACGCGGGCTACCAGCAGGTAGGCCGCGATTTTCCCGTGTTCCTCCATCCGCAAAGCCGGGAAGAGTACGCCCTGGCGCGTACGGAACGGAAATCCGGTTCCGGTTATACCGGCTTCACCTGTTACGCCGCACCGGATGTGACGCTGGAGCAGGATCTGCTGCGCCGCGATCTCACCATTAACGCCCTGGCTCAGGACGAAAACGGCCATATCATCGACGCCTACGGCGGGCAGAACGATCTGCGCGATCGTCTTTTACGCCATATTTCCCCCGCCTTTTCTGAAGATCCGCTTCGCGTGCTGCGCGTGGCGCGTTTTGCCGCCCGTTATGCCCATCTCAGCTTCCGTATCGCCGACGAGACGATGGCGCTGATGACGGCCATGACCGAGGCGGGCGAGCTGGAACACCTGACGCCAGAACGCGTCTGGAAAGAGACCGAAAACGCCCTGACCACCCGCAACCCGCAGGTCTTTTTCCAGGTTCTGCGCGACTGCGGGGCGCTGAAGGTGCTGTTCCCGGAAATAGACGCGCTGTTTGGCGTGCCCGCCCCGGCGAAATGGCACCCGGAAATTGATACCGGCATTCACACCCTGATGACGCTGAGCATGGCTGCCATGCTCAGCCCTGAGGTGGACGTGCGCTTCTCTACCCTGTGTCACGATCTCGGTAAAGGATTAACGCCTAAAGCGCTCTGGCCGCGTCATCACGGGCATGGCCCGGCTGGAGTGAAGCTGGTTGAAGGGCTGTGCCAGCGCCTGCGCGTGCCGAATGACATTCGCGACCTGGCTAAGCTGGTCGCTGAATTTCACGACCTGATCCACACTTTCCCGATCCTCAAACCCGCCACTATCGTTAAGCTGTTCGACAATATCGACGCCTGGCGCAAGCCGCAGCGCGTGAAGCAGATTGCGCTGACCAGCGAAGCGGACGTGCGCGGCCGCACCGGGTTTGAAGCATCCGATTACCCGCAGGGGCGTTTGCTGCGCGAAGCGTGGGAAGTCGCAAAAGCGGTGCCAACGAAAGAGGTGGTGGAGGCTGGGTTTAAAGGCCCGGCGATCCGCGAAGAGCTGACGAAACGGCGGATTGATGCGGTAGCGGCGTGGAAGGAAAAACGTTGCCCTCAGCCGAAAGACTGAGGGCGGTTGGTCATCAGAAGAAGACCACGTACACGGCAGCCGCGACGATAAAGCGGTAGATCGCGAACGGAATAAACGAGATACGCTTAATCAGTTGCAGGAAGGTTTTGATGGCAATCAGCGCCACGATAAAGGCGGTGATAAAGCCTACGGCGAACATCGGAATATCGCCCACGGTCAGGAAGCCGATGCTTTTGTAGAGGTCCAGCGCGGTGGCGCCCATCATCATCGGCACCGCCAGCAGGAATGAAAATTCAGAGGCGGCGTAACGGCTCACGCCCATCAGCATCCCGCCGGAAATGGTTGCTCCTGAACGGGAGAAGCCAGGCCACAGCGCCAGACACTGGAAGCAGCCAATGATAAACGCCTGGCGATAGGTCATATCGTCCAGACCTTCCGCACGCGGGGTTTTGGGCTTCAGCACTTCTGCGGCAATCAGCAGGAAGCCGCCGACGACCAGCGCGTACATCACGTTAATCGGGTTAAAGAGCGATTTAATGGTGTCGTGGAACACCAGCCCCAGCACCACTGCCGGGATCATCCCGAGCAGGATATGAATCAGCGTCAGGCGCCCTTTGCCCTCTCCTTCACGCTGCGGCAAACGCCCGAAATGGATGCCGATCAGACCAAACAGACGACGCCAGAACATCACGACCACCGCCAGGATAGAGCCCAGCTGAATCACCACCTCAAACGTCTTTGCGGTATCGCCTTCAAAGCCCAACAGATGGCCAACGATAATCATATGGCCCGTACTGGACACCGGTAAAAACTCCGTCAATCCTTCGACCACACCCAGTATTGCCGCCACCAGCAGCGAGTGCATATCGCTCATCTATAAACCCCTAAAAAGATATAAAAAAACGGTGTCCCACGCGGACAACCGTGAAAGATACAGCGTTAAGACCGATATAACCTAAAATGGTTTAGCAATTATGACGTTAAATCTTTCCTTTCAGATTTGTGCCACGCTCGATGATGACGCCCACGTTGGCGGCGCGCGCCACCGCGCCCGGCTTGCTCAGCTTGATGCGCACCCACGGGGAGTTAAACTTGCTCAGCAGCAGTTCCGCCACCTCTTCCGCCACGCGTTCCACCAGCGCAAAACGTTGTCCTTCCACGTGGCCGATGACCGCTTCACTGATGTCGGCGTAGCTCAGACAGTCATTCACATCGTCGCTTTTTGCTGACTTGCGGTTATCCCAGCCCATTTCGATATCGAACACCAGTTTCTGCTCGATGGTCTGTTCCCAGTCGTAAACACCAATTGTGGTGATTACCGAAAGTTGCTCTATAAATACAATATCCATCACGACCTGCCTGCTTTTTGGCTAAACCGGATACCACTTCCGGCGAATTATGCGTATTATCCACAGATGCTGAGAATACAGATACATTTTCAAAACGGAACAGCGTTATGAGTGCAATCGCGCCTGGAATGATCATCCTCGCCTACCTTTGCGGCTCAATCTCCAGCGCCATTCTGGTCTGCCGCATCGCGGGGTTACCCGACCCACGCGAAAGTGGTTCCGGGAATCCGGGGGCGACCAATGTACTACGAATTGGCGGCAAGGGAGCAGCCGTAGCGGTTTTGATTTTTGATGTCCTGAAAGGAATGCTTCCCGTCTGGGGTGCGTATGCGCTGGGCGTCACGCCCTTCTGGCTGGGGCTGATTGCCATCGCTGCCTGCGTCGGCCATATCTGGCCCGTTTTCTTTGGTTTTAAGGGCGGCAAAGGCGTTGCCACCGCGTTTGGTGCGATTGCGCCTATCGGCTGGGATCTCACCGGCGTGATGGCGGGCACCTGGCTGCTAACCATCCTGCTGAGCGGCTATTCGTCGCTGGGCGCCATCGTCAGCGCGCTGATCGCTCCGTTCTATGTCTGGTGGTTCAAACCGCAGTTTACCTTCCCGGTGTCGATGCTCTCGTGCCTGATCCTGCTGCGTCATCATGACAACATTCAGCGCCTGTGGCGTCGTCAGGAAACCAAGATCTGGACGAAGCTCAAGCGTAAGAAGAAAGACGCTCAGTAAACCGTTCGTTATGCCTTATAACCAAATGTGATTTTTGTCACCTTCTGCCTGTGGTAACTGTTAGGTACACAACACCACTACACAAAAAGAAAATGGCAGAAATCACAGACACAACTCCCCTTCCAACGGCAGTAAACACCCCGGATGGTGACATCAGGTGGGTACGCAGCGCCTCGGACGTTTCACGTCTCGTTAACGACGGCTCTCAGGGCCGGGCAAATGCCCGCATCGTGGTCGGTATCGCGCTCGGGGGAATTTTCCTCGATGCCTACGATCTGGGTGCACTGGCCTTTGGTATCAAAGACATCACCCGCGAATTTAACCTGACGCCCGCCGGTACCGGCATGGTGGCCTCGGCGATTACCTTTGGCGCCATTGTCGGGGCGCTGCTCGGCGGTTACCTCACGGATAAAATCGGGCGCTACCGCGTCTTTATGGCCGACATGGTATTCTTTGTCGTCGCCGCTATCGCCTGCGCGCTGGCCCCGAATGAATATGTGCTGGCGGGCGCGCGCTTTGTGATGGGCCTTGGCGTGGGGATCGACCTTCCCGTCGCGATGGCGTTTCTCAGTGAATTTGCCAGGCTGAAAGGCCCGGGGAATAAAGCCTCCAGCGTCGCGATGTGGTGCCCTACCTGGTATGCGGCGATCAGCATCTCTTACCTTCTGGTTCTCTTTTTCTACGCCGTACTGCCGGAAAGCCACAGCGACTGGCTCTGGCGTCTGATACTGGGCTTTGGCGCGGTACCCGCGCTGGTGATTATCGCCATCCGCAGCCGCTACATGAGCGAATCCCCGGTCTGGGCGGCGAATCAGGGCAATCTGAAAGAGGCGGCGTCCATTTTACGGCAGTCGTACAACATTAATGCCCACGTGCCGCAGGATGCGCTCGACCAGCCCGCGCCGGTGGTCAATAAGGCAAAATGGTCGAACTACCTGAACCTGTTCCGTGGCATCTATCTGCGGCGCACCACGCTCGCCACGCTGCTGTCGGTTGTCTCCTCGTTCGCCTATAACGCCGTGGCCTTTGGTCTGCCAGTAATCATCTCCAGCTTCTTCGTGCAGTCGATGCTGACCACCATTCTGATCTCCCTCGCGCTTAATCTGCTTTTCGCGTTTGTCGGTGGGGTGCTGGCGGTGCGCTATGTTCCGCGCTTCGGCGCGTGGCGAATGTCACTGGCAGGTTATGCCTGCCAGCTTGTGGCGCTGCTCGGGCTGGGGCTGATTGGCCGCCCTGACGGGGCAACGGAAGGCGTGGTCGCCGTCGCGATGCTGGCGCTGTTTCTGTTTGGTCAGGGTTTTGGACCCGGCGCACACACCATGACGTTTGCCTCTCTGAGCTATCCAACCTCCCTGCGCGGCGTGGGCGTCGGCTTAAACCAGACGCTGATGCGCAGCAGTTCCACGCTATCGCTGTTCCTGTTCCCGCTGCTGGTCGCCTCGCTGGATACCGCCGTGTTCTGGGTGATTGCGCTGGCGCCGTTTATCGGACTGGCGTCCCTGCTGGCGATCCGCTGGGAGCCGTCGGGGTATGATGTAGATGCAGAGGATTATCGCTAGCCTTTCTTGCCGGGTGGCGCTGCGCTTACCCGGCCTACATTACACCACCATATCAACAAATTGCGCATCCCCTTGTAGGCCCGTGCAAGCGTAGCGCCGCCGGGCGAAACTTACAAAATGCACTTTATCAACAGTCTGAAACCGGCTCACATGAGCCGGTTTTTTTATCCATAAGCGACTCATATGACAGCCTTCATTTCTGCCAGGGCATACTGAAACGTATCCCGATAGTGCGGAAATGGAAGCACCATGTTAGCAACTCAGGTCACTGATAATGCATACAAAGGCTGGCAGGCCTCGCTGGCCCTCCAGTTTTGTTATACCCCTGAGAAAACCCTCCTCCGTTCCGCGCGTCATACCGGGCCGCTCACCGTTCAGCGTCCGTTTTATCCCGAAGGGGAAACCTGCCACCTTTATCTGCTGCACCCGCCAGGCGGGATTGTGGGCGGTGATACGCTGGATATTTCTGTGCGGCTCGACGCCAAAAGCCACGCGCTTATCACCATGCCCGGCGCCAGTAAGTTCTATCGCAGCAGCGGTCCGCAGGCCTCTCTCAATCAGCATTTTTATCTCGACGAAGATGCCACGCTGGAGTGGCTGCCGCAGGACACCATTATATTCCCCGGTGCGCACGCCGCGCTGCGTTCCGTCTTTCACCTGCACGCCACCAGCACGCTGCTGGCGTGGGAGCTGTACTGTCTTGGGCGACCGGTGATAAACGAAATCTTCAGCCACGGCACGCTGGAGAGCCGCGTTGAGGTGTGGGTGGATGGCGAGCCGCGCCTGATTGAACGCCAGCATCTCAGCGAAGGCGATCTCGCGCCCGTCGCGGGCCATCCGTGGGTCGGCACGCTGCTGTTCTATCCGGCCCGGGAAGCACATCTCGACACGGTGCGCGAGCGGCTCGCCCCGTCAGAAGACGTTGCCGGGGCAACGCTCACCGACGGCCTGCTGTCGGTGCGTTTTCTCTCCCACGACAACCTGATTTGCCAGCGGATGATGCGCGATATCTGGCAGTCGCTTCGCCCGCTGTTAACCCCCAAAACCGCCTGCTCGCCGCGTATCTGGCAGACATAAGAGAAACGCTATGGAACTGACCCCCAGAGAAAAAGACAAGCTGTTGCTGTTTACCGCCGCGCTGGTTGCCGAACGCCGCCTTGCGCGCGGGGTAAAGCTCAACTACCCGGAATCGGTCGCGCTGATCAGCGCCTTTATTATGGAAGGCGCGCGCGATGGTGAAACCGTCGCCGCGCTGATGGAGGCGGGCCGCCACGTCCTGACGCGCGATCAGGTGATGGAGGGCGTGCCGGAGATGATCCCGGATATCCAGGTGGAAGCCACCTTTCCGGACGGCTCCAAGCTCGTCACCGTCCACAACCCGATCGTGTAAGGAGCACGTGATGATCCCAGGTGAATACCAGATTCAGCCCGGCACTATTGCGATCAACGTCGGGCGCGAAACCCAAAGCGTTGTTGTTGAAAATCACGGCGACAGGCCGATCCAGGTCGGATCGCACTATCACTTTTACGAGGTCAACCCGGCGCTGAAGTTTGACCGGGAAGCCACTAAAGGCTACCGGCTGAACATCCCGGCGGGCACCGCCGTGCGCTTCGAGCCGGGCCAGAAGCGGGAAGTGACGCTGGTGCAGGTCACGGGCGCACAGCGCATTTTCGGCTTTCGCGGCGAGGTCATGGGCGAGGTGAAACATGGCTGAGATTTCACGTCAGGCGTATGCCGACATGTTTGGCCCCACCACCGGGGATAAGGTGCGGCTGGCGGACAGCGAGCTGTGGGTCGAAGTGGAAGACGATCTCACGGTCTACGGCGAAGAGGTCAAGTTCGGCGGCGGGAAGGTGATCCGCGACGGCATGGGACAAGGGCAGATGACCGCCGACGACTGCGTAGATCTGGTGCTCACCAACGCGCTGATCGTCGATCACTGGGGGATCGTGAAGGCCGATATCGGCGTGAAGAACGGGCGGATCTTCGCCGTCGGCAAAGCCGGAAATCCGGATATTCAGCCCGGCGTGACGATCCCGATCGGTGCCGCAACGGAAGTCATCGCCGCCGAAGGGAAGATCGTCACCGCCGGCGGGATCGACACCCACATTCACTGGATCTGCCCGCAACAGGCGGAAGAGGCGCTGGTTTCCGGCGTCACCACCATGATCGGCGGCGGCACCGGTCCCGCGGCAGGCACCAACGCCACCACCTGCACGCCGGGGCCGTGGTATATCGCCCGCATGTTGCAGGCCGCCGATACGCTGCCGGTGAATATTGGTCTGCTGGGCAAAGGGAACGGATCAAACCCGGACGCCCTGCGCGAGCAGATCGCCGCCGGCGCCATCGGGCTTAAGATCCACGAGGACTGGGGCGCGACGCCCGCGGCGATCGACTGCTCGCTGGAGGTGGCTGAAGAGATGGACATTCAGGTGGCGCTGCACAGCGATACGCTGAACGAGTCCGGTTTTGTCGAAGATACCCTGGCGGCCATCGGTGGACGCACCATCCACACCTTCCACACCGAAGGCGCGGGCGGCGGCCACGCGCCGGATATCATCACCGCCTGCGCGCACCCGAATATTCTGCCCTCTTCCACCAACCCAACGCTGCCCTACACGGTTAACACCATCGACGAGCACCTCGACATGCTGATGGTTTGCCATCACCTTGACCCGGATATCGCCGAGGACGTGGCGTTTGCCGAATCCCGCATTCGCCGGGAGACCATCGCCGCTGAAGATGTGCTGCACGATATCGGCGCGTTCTCGCTCACCTCGTCAGATTCGCAGGCCATGGGCCGCGTGGGGGAAGTGATTATCCGCACCTGGCAGGTGGCGCACCGCATGAAGGTTCAGCGCGGCGCGCTGCCGGAAGAGACCGGCAATAACGACAACTTCCGGGTGAAGCGCTATATAGCCAAATACACCATCAACCCGGCGCTGACCCACGGCATCGCCCATGAAGTGGGATCGATTGAGGCGGGCAAGCTGGCGGATCTGGTGGTCTGGTCTCCCGCGTTCTTTGGCGTAAAACCGGCCACCATCGTCAAAGGCGGGATGATCGCCTGCGCGCCGATGGGCGATATCAACGCCTCGATTCCCACGCCACAGCCGGTGCATTACCGCCCGATGTTTGGTGCCCTGGGCGCCGCACGCCACGCCACCCGGCTGACGTTTGTCTCGCAGGCTGCTCATGCCAGTGACGTGCCGCAGCAGCTCAACCTGCAAAGCGCCACCGCGGTGGTGAAAGGCTGCCGGACGGTGAAAAAGGCCGACATGATCCACAACGATTTACAGCCGAATATCACCGTTGATGCGCAAACCTACGAGGTACGCGTCGACGGCGAACTGATTACCAGCGAACCGGCAGAGGTTTTGCCGATGGCGCAACGCTATTTCCTGTTCTGAGGAGTGATGATGATCTACCTAACCCAACGCCTGGACCACGCGCACCCGATCACCGCCAGCGTCACGCTGCCGATTGACGTGCGGGTGAAAAGCCGCGCCCGCGTGGCGCTGAACGATGGTCGCGAAGCCGGGCTGATGCTGCCGCGCGGTTTGCTGCTGCGCGGCGGGGATCTGCTGACCACCGACGACGGCAGCGAGGTGATCGAAGTGATCGCCGCCCCGGAGTCGGTTTCCGTGGTGCGCTGCACCGACCCGTTCCTGCTCGCCCGCGCCTGTTACCACCTGGGCAACCGTCACGTGCCGCTGCAAATTATGCCCGGCGAGCTGCGCTACCACCACGACCACGTCCTTGACGACATGCTGCGTCAGTTCGGGCTGGAGGTGACCTTCTCCAGCCTGCCGTTTGAACCGGAAGCGGGCGCTTACGCCAGCGATGCCCACGGCCATAGCCATTCTCACGCCCATTCACATTAAGGATCCATCATGCGTAAGTATTTACCCTTGTTATTGCTGGCCTTTTCCGTTCCGGCGCTTGCCCATCCGGGACACGGCACCGACAGCTTCCAGGCCGGCGTTCTCCATCCGCTTACCGGGCTCGATCACCTGCTGATGCTGACCGGCGCGGGCGTGCTCTCGGCGCTGAGCGGCCGCAAGCTCCTGCTGCCGTTTGCCACCCTCGGCATGATGCTTATTGGCGCGATTGCGGGCAGCCTGCTCGGCGGCTTTAGCGGCATGGAGATGCTGATTATCGCCTCGCTGGCGGTCTGCGGCGTGATGATGTTTAAGACCGAAAACCGCCTGCTGCTGGCGGTGCCTGCCCTGGCGATGTTCCACGGCTGGGCGCACGGCGTGGAGATGTCTGGCCACAGCTTCTGGCTGTTCACCAGCGGTTTTATGCTCGCCAGCGCGACGGTACTGGGCGCCAGCTTCGCGGCGGGGCTGCTGCTGCGCCGCCACGACGGTCTGCGTAAAACCTTCGGCGGCGGGCTGATTGTCTCCGCCCTGCTGGCGCTGATGAGCTAATGGAGCACGCCCGCCAGTGGCTGCGCCTGATGCAGCTCTCCAGCAGTAGCCTGCCGGTCGGGTCGTTTACCTGGTCGCAGGGGCTGGAGTGGGCCGTCGAGGCCGGGTGGATCACCAGCGCCGACGCGTTCAGACGCTGGCAAATCCAGCAGATGGAGCAGAGCTTTTTTTGCGTCGACCTGCCGCTGTTCATCCGCCTCTACCGTGCCTGCGAGCAGCAGGACGTTGCGGCAGCAAAACGCTGGACGGCATACCTGCTCGCCTGTCGGGAAACGCGCGAACTGCGAGAGGAAGAACGCAACCGCGGCGCGGCCTTTACGCGCCTGGTTAAAAGCTGGGAACCCGCCTGCCCGGCAGAATGGCTGCCGCTGTTGATGCAGAGCCAGCTCGGCGGCATGGCGTGGCTCGGCGTGCGCTGGGGAATTGGTGCGCGCGAGCTGGCGCTGAGCCTCGGCTACAGCTGGATTGAGAGCGCGGTGATGGCGGGCGTCAAGCTGGTGCCGTTCGGGCAGCAGGCCGCACAGCAGCTGATTATCGACCTGAGCGACCATTTTGCTGCCGGGTTTGAACAGGCTTTTTCACGCAGCGACGACGCGCTGGGGGCCGCTACGCCGCTGTCCGCCATCGCCTCTGCACGCCACGAAACCCAATATTCACGACTATTTCGTTCCTGAGGAGTCAACATGGCTGATTACAAACATCCCCTGCGCGTTGGCGTGGGCGGCCCGGTAGGCTCGGGCAAAACCGCCCTGCTGGAAGCGCTCTGCAAGGCAATGCGCGACACGTACCATCTGGCGGTGGTGACCAATGATATCTACACCAAAGAGGATCAGCGCATCCTGACCGAGGCGGGCGCGCTTGAGCCAGAGCGCATCGTGGGGGTAGAGACCGGCGGCTGCCCGCATACCGCTATTCGTGAGGACGCCTCAATGAACCTCGCGGCGGTAGAAGCGTTAAGCGAGAAGTTCGGCAATCTGGACCTGATCTTCGTCGAAAGCGGCGGCGACAACCTGAGCGCGACCTTCAGCCCGGAGCTGGCGGATCTGACCCTCTACGTGATCGACGTGGCCGAAGGGGAAAAAATTCCGCGCAAGGGCGGACCGGGGATCACCAAATCCGATTTCCTGGTGATCAACAAAACCGATCTTGCGCCCTACGTGGGGGCGTCGCTGGAGGTAATGGAGCGCGACACCAACCGCATGCGCGGCGAGCGCCCGTGGACGTTTACCAATCTAAAAGCGGGAGACGGTTTAGCGACGATTATTGCGTTTCTGGAAGAGAAAGGGATGCTGCGGGTGTAGTGCGGTTATTGCCCGGTGGCGCTGCGCTTACCGGGCCTACAAAACCGTAGGCCGGGCAAACGAAGTGCCGCCCGGCAAAAAAACTCACGCCTCCGGCAGTTCCGCCAGCGGCCAGCGCGGACGGACGGACACGCTCAGGTCAGCCGTGGCGCCGGCGTTCAGGCGCACCATCCCGGCGTAGGCGATCATCGCCCCGTTATCGGTACAGAATTCCGGACGCGCATAGAACACTTCCCCGCGACGCTTTTGCATCATTTCGGCGAGCTTCGCGCGCAGCGTACGGTTGGCGCTGACGCCGCCCGCCATCACCAGGCGCTTAAACCCGGTCTGATCCAGCGCGCGCTTGCACTTAATCATCAGCGTATCCACCACCGCGTCTTCAAACGCACGGGCGATGTCGGCGCGGGTCTGCTCGCTGTCGTCGTTATTGCGGATGGTGTTCGCCGCGAAGGTTTTCAGCCCGGAGAAGCTGAAATCCAGCCCCGGACGGTCGGTCATCGGACGCGGGAAAACAAAGCGCCCTTCCGTTCCCTGCGACGCCATTTTAGAGAGCATCGGGCCGCCCGGGTAATCCAGGCCCAGCAGCTTGGCGGTTTTATCGAACGCTTCGCCGGCGGCGTCGTCGATCGACTCGCCCAGCAGCTCGTACTTGCCAATACCCGTTACGCTAATCAGCTGGGTATGCCCGCCGGAAACCAGCAACGCCACAAACGGGAATTCGGGCGGATTGTCTTCCAGCATCGGCGCCAGAAGATGCCCTTCCATGTGGTGAACCGGAATGGCGGGAACGTCCCACGCGAAGGCCAGCGAACGCCCTACCGTTGCGCCGACCAGCAGCGCGCCGACCAGGCCCGGCCCTGCGGTATAGGCTACGGCATCAATATCTTTTGCACTCAACCCGGCCTCTTTCAGCGCCGCCTGAATCAGGGGAACCGTCTTACGCACGTGGTCACGAGAGGCCAGTTCAGGCACGACGCCGCCGTAGTCAGCGTGCAATTTCACCTGACTATACAGCTGGTTGGCCAGAAGCCCTTTTTCGTCGTCGTAAATGGCGATGCCGGTTTCATCGCAGGATGTTTCAATACCCAGTACACGCATGACTTGTTTTACCTCGTTTCAATACCGCGCAGTGTAGAGCCTGGGCGGGTTGA